>VOFI01003774.1_pt1 | contig 310031 bp, 254 predicted proteins | sample 5384131 | NCBI WGS metagenome assembly VOFI01 (sample SAMN12384728, study PRJNA508395) | human gut metagenome | isolation source: healthy gut H | host: Homo sapiens | reverse complement strand
TTGAACCCGCTGGGTGTGCCTTCTCGTATGAACTTGGGACAGATTTTCGAGGCCGTGTTGGGTTGGGCCGGACGTGAGTTGGACGTTAAGTTCGCTACTCCGATCTTCGATGGTGCGACTTTGGATGATTTGAACGAATGGACAGACAAAGCTGGTATTCCTCGCTACGGTAAGTCTTACTTGTATGATGGTGGTACTGGTGAGCGTTTCGACCAACCTGCTACGGTGGGTGTGACTTACTTCTTGAAGTTGGGCCACATGGTTGACGATAAGATGCATGCCCGTTCAATCGGTCCGTACTCTTTGATTACGCAACAGCCGTTAGGTGGTAAGGCACAGTTCGGTGGTCAGCGTTTCGGAGAGATGGAGGTTTGGGCACTGGAAGCCTTCGGTGCCGCTCATGTTCTTCAGGAAATTCTTACGATTAAGTCTGATGACGTTGTAGGACGTTCGAAGGCTTATGAGGCGATCGTGAAGGGTGATCCGATGCCACAGCCGGGTATCCCTGAATCTCTGAATGTATTATTGCACGAGTTGAGAGGACTTGGTTTGAGTTTCACTCTGGATTAATTCAATAACAATAAAGAAGTAGGTGGGCTACGGCCCGTCTACTTTATCTATTGATAACTCTTTATAAATAAATAATATGGCCTTTAGAAAAGAAAACAAGATAAAGAGTAACTTTTCAAAAATAACCATCGGTCTGGCATCCCCTGAGGAGATCCTAGAGAACTCCAGCGGTGAGGTTTTGAAACCGGAAACAATTAACTATCGTACGTATAAGCCTGAGCGTGACGGTTTGTTCTGTGAGCGTATCTTTGGTCCGATCAAGGACTATGAGTGCCATTGCGGTAAGTACAAGCGTATCCGTTACAAAGGTATTGTCTGCGATCGTTGTGGAGTGGAAGTTACGGAAAAGAAAGTTCGTCGTGAACGTATGGGACACATCCATTTGGTGGTTCCTGTTGCCCATATTTGGTATTTCCGTTCTTTGCCTAATAAAATCGGTTACTTGCTAGGTCTTCCTACCAAGAAACTGGATTCCATCATCTATTACGAACGCTACGTCGTGATCCAGCCGGGTTGCGTAGACACGGTCGGTGAGTTAGACCTATTATCTGAGGAGGAATATCTGGATATTTTGGATAGCCTTCCAAGAGAAAATCAATTGCTAGAGGATACGGATCCGAATAAGTTCATCGCTAAGATCGGCGCTGAGGCTGTTTATGATCTGTTGGCTCGCTTGGACTTGGATTCTCTTTCTTATGAGTTGCGTCACCGTGCGAGCACGGACACATCTCAACAGAGAAAGAACGAGGCCTTGAAACGCCTTCAGGTAGTTGAGTCTTTTCGTGCGTCCAGAGGTCGTAACAAACCGGAATGGATGATCATGAAAGTGATCCCGGTGATCCCTCCCGAACTGCGTCCGTTGGTTCCGTTGGACGGTGGCCGTTTCGCTACTTCTGACTTGAATGATTTATATCGTCGTGTTATTATCCGTAATAACCGTTTGAAACGATTGATCGATATTAAGGCTCCGGAAGTGATCTTACGTAATGAGAAACGTATGCTTCAGGAGGCCGTGGACTCTTTGTTTGACAACTCTCGTAAATCGAGCGCGGTTAAGACAGATGCCAATCGTCCGTTGAAGTCCTTGTCCGACAGTTTGAAAGGTAAACAAGGTCGTTTCCGTCAGAACTTGTTGGGTAAGCGTGTTGACTATTCCGCTCGTTCGGTTATTGTCGTAGGTCCGGAATTAAAGATGCACGAGTGCGGTTTACCGAAGAATATGGCTGCCGAGCTTTATAAGCCTTTCGTTATCCGTAAATTGATCGAACGCGGTATCGTGAAGACGGTGAAATCTGCCAAGAAGATCGTTGACCGTAAGGAACCGGTTGTTTGGGATATTTTGGAGTACGTAATGAAAGGTCACCCGGTATTATTGAACCGTGCCCCGACATTGCACCGTTTGGGTATCCAAGCGTTCCAGCCGAAATTGATCGAGGGTAAGGCTATCCAGTTGCACCCGTTGGCATGTACGGCATTCAACGCCGACTTCGACGGTGACCAGATGGCTGTTCACTTGCCGTTAGGTAATGAGGCTGTTTTGGAAGCTCAAATGTTGATGTTGGCTTCACACAATATCTTGAACCCTGCGAATGGTGCTCCTATTACCGTACCTTCTCAGGATATGGTGCTTGGTTTGTATTATATTACCAAGTTGCGCAAGGGTACACAAGGCGAAGGTTTGACTTTCTATGGTCCGGAAGAGGCTACGATCGCTTACAATGAGAAGAAGTTGGATATCCATGCTCCGATCCATGTTTACGTGGAGGATTTGGATGCGAACGGTAACTTGGTGAAGACGATGGTAGAGACTTCTGTAGGTCGTTTGATGGTAAATGAGTTTGTTCCGAAAGAGATTGGTTATGTAAACGAGGTGTTGGGCAAGAAGTCTCTTCGTGACATCATCGGTCGGGTAATCAAGGCTTGTGGTGTGGCTCGTACCGCTCAGTTCTTGGACGATATCAAGAACTTGGGTTACTATATGGCATTCAAGGGTGGTTTGTCCTTCAACTTAGCGGACGTTCTGATCCCGCCTGAAAAGGATGAGTTGGTTCAGAAGGGATACGATGAGGTTGAGCAGATCATGGCTAACTATAATATGGGTTTCATTACCAACAACGAGCGTTATAACCAGATTATCGATACTTGGACACACGTTAATAGTAACTTGTCTAATATCTTGATTAAGCAATTGACGGCGGATAACGATGGATTCAACTCAATCTATATGATGATGGATTCCGGTGCCCGTGGTTCTAAGGAGCAGATTCGTCAGTTGTCCGGTATGCGTGGTTTGATGGCGAAACCGCAGAAGAGTGGTGCAGAAGGTGGTCAGATTATCGAGAACCCGATCCTTTCTAACTTTAAGGAAGGTTTGTCCGTGTTGGAGTACTTTATCTCTACTCACGGTGCTCGTAAAGGTTTGGCCGATACCGCTTTGAAGACTGCCGACGCCGGCTACTTGACTCGTCGTTTGGTTGACGTCTCTCACGACGTGATCGTAAACGAGGAAGACTGTGGTACATTGCGTGGCTTGGTTTGTACGGAATTGAAGAATAACGAGGAGGTGATCGCTTCCTTGTATGAGAGAATCTTAGGTCGTGTATCTGTTCACGATGTGATCCATCCGATTACGGGCGAGGTTATCGTTCGTTCCGGTGAGGAAATCCGTGAGGATGCCGCTAAGGCAATCCAAGACTCTCCGATCGAGAGCGTCGAGATTCGTTCCGTATTGACTTGTGAGTCTAAGAAGGGTGTCTGCGCTAAGTGCTATGGACGTAACTTGGCTACGAACCGCATGGTTCAGAAGGGTGAGGTTGTCGGTGTAATCGCCGCACAGTCTATCGGTGAGCCGGGTACACAGTTGACGTTGCGTACATTCCACGTCGGTGGTATCGCATCCAACATCGCTACAGAGAATAGTATTACATCTAAATATGATGGTATTTTAGAGATCGACGAGCTTCGTGCTGTTGAGGCGGTAGACGAGGTGAGCGGAAAGAAACATTTGGTAGTAGTAAGCCGTTTGGCTGAAATGCGCATTGTTGATCCGAACACGAAGATTGTGTTGTTGACTCATAATATACCTTATGGTTCTAAGTTGTTCTTCAACAACGGTGACTCAATTAAGAAGGGTGACGTGATCATCGAGTGGGACCCGTTCAATGCCGTAATCGTGTCAGAGGTTTCCGGTAAGATCGAGTTCGAGAGTTTGGTAGAGAACGTGACTTACAAGGTTGAGAGTGATGAGACTACCGGTTTGAAGGAGAAGATCATCATCGAGTCTAAGGATAAGACGAAGGCTCCGGCCGCTCATATCGTGGATGAGAATGGTAATTACTTGAAGAACTACTCTTTGCCGTTGGGCGCTCACGTCGTGAAAGACAATGGTGATGTAGTGAAAGCTGGTGAGGTTTTGGTTAAGATCCCTCGTGCCGTAGGTAAGGCCGGTGATATCACCGGTGGTCTTCCTCGTGTAACCGAGTTGTTCGAGGCTCGTAACCCGTCTAACCCTGCTGTCGTATCTGAGATCGACGGAGAGGTAGGATTCGGTAAGATCAAACGTGGTAACCGCGAGATCACCGTAACGTCTAAGTTGGGTGAGGTTAAGAAATATATGGTTCCTCTGTCTAAACAATTATTGGTTCAGGAGAACGACTATATCCGTGCGGGTATGCCGCTATCAGACGGTGCTACCACTCCTTCGGATATCTTGGCGATCAAAGGTCCGACGGCTGTACAGGAATATATCGTGAATGAGGTTCAGGATGTATACCGTCTACAGGGTGTGAAGATCAACGATAAGCACTTCGAGGTTATCGTTCGTCAGATGATGCGTAAGGTAGAGGTGGTTGATCCGGGAGATACTCGCTTCTTGGAGCAGCAGATTGTTGATAAGTTGGAGGTAATGGACGAGAACGATCGTATCTGGGGCAAGAAAGTTGTTACCGATCCGGGAGATTCTCAGACATTGCAGGCCGGACAGATCGTGACTGCACGTAAGTTGAGAGATGAGAATAGTATGTTGAAACGCCGTGATCTTAAGTTGGTCGAGGTACGTGACGCTATTCCGGCTACAGCCAACCAGATCCTTCAAGGTATCACACGTGCCGCTTTGCAGACGAACAGCTTTATGTCCGCCGCATCTTTCCAAGAGACGACGAAAGTATTGAACGAGGCTGCTATCAACGGGAAGGTAGATCGTTTGGAAGGTTTGAAAGAGAACGTTATCTGTGGTCACTTGATTCCTGCCGGTACCGGTCAGCGTGAGTTTGATAAGCTGATCGTAGGCGCAAAGGATGAGTTCGATCGTATCTTCGCTAATCGCAAGAACGTGGTTGATTTCAATGCCATGGACAAAGATGATGAAGAATAGGAACGTTTAATAAACTATAAAGAAAGGCCGGCAGAGCAATCTGTCGGCCTTTTTTGTTCTTCCTTATTTGCTTAATAAATGGATAAACTTTATTTTTGCGAGGTAACAAAGACCATAGATAAATACTGAGACATATAAGAAACATATAATAATCAATATCATGAAGAGAATTTTACTTTGTTTAATGGTGGCTTTATTTGCCACTGGTTGCTTATTCGCTAAAAACAACGATGAGAAAATGAATGTAATGTCTTATAACATCCGTTACGATAATTCGGGTGATAAGGATAATCAATGGAAATTCAGAAGAGATTTCGCTGCTGATTTAGTGAAATTCTATGAGGCGGATGTGTTCGGTGCGCAAGAGGTCTTGAATAATCAGCTGAATGATTTGCTTAATCGTTTACCGGAATACGCTTATGTGGGTGTTGGTCGTGAGGATGGCAAGACGAAAGGGGAGTACGCTCCGATTTTCTATCGTAAGGATCGTTTCTCCGTTGAGAAAAGCGGTAATTTCTGGTTAGCCGAAGATATAAATGCCATTGGTAAGAAAGGTTGGGACGCCGCATGCGAGCGCGTAGCTACTTGGGCGATCTTGAAAGATAAGAATACGGGAAAGAAATTCTTCTTCTTGAATACGCACTTGGATCATATGGGGAAAGTGGCTCGTCATGAAGGAGCTTCATTGGTGCTGGAGCAAGCGAAGAAATTATCCGAGAATTTGCCTATAATCGTGACTGGCGATTTCAATGCCGTGCCTTCTGATGAGCCGATACAAGTATTGACTAATCCGAGTGATCCTCGTCATTTGACTCATTCCCGCACGATCGCAGGGTTTATTTACGGCCCGGAATGGACATTCCATGATTTTGGAAAGATCCCTTACGACAAGCGTGAATGGATTGATTATATCTTCGTGAAAGGGAATATCAAGGTATTGCGTCATGGTGTATTGACTGAAACGTTGAATAACCTGTTCCCATCCGACCATTGCCCGGTAATCAGTACGTTGATACTCGAATAAAAAAGCTTTGTGTGTATGGGGAAAGTAGACGTATTGAAGGAAACTACCCCGCTTTCATCAGAAGATTGCTTCTTGGTCATGCAACGCCCGAAATCGGGGTTTAATTTTCCGTTACATGTACACATGGAGTTTGAGTTGAACTATCTGGAGAATGCCGCTGGCGCTATTCGGATAGTTGGCGATTCGGTCGAGGAAATCGATGATCTGGATTTGGTGTTGATCGCGGGAGGAACGAAGCATGCTTACTCGAACCATAAGTGTCCGTGTAATGGGATCTTTGAGATAACGATACAATTTCATAAATCGTTATTTGATAGCTTAATCAATAGACGGCATTTCAAGACCATGAAGGATATGTTTGATAACGCTTCCAGTGGTCTTGTTTTCAGCCGGGAAATGATACTTGGCATTCAAGATAAATTAAGAATGTTGTCGAACGATAACAAGCCGGATTCTTTCAAGAACCTGTTGCGTTTGGTCGAGATTCTTAAGATTCTATCTTTGGATAAAGCAGCCCGTCGGTTGAATGCCGTGAACACGGTAAAGAACTATAATAATAACGATACCGATCGTTTAGATAGTATCATGTTATATTTACACGAAAATTATCAAAAACGTATCACCTTGTCGGAAGTGGCTAAGTTAACAAATATGAGCGATGCCTCATTGATGCGTTTCTTGAAGAAGTGGACGGGAAAGACATTTATCGATAACTTGAACGAGATCCGGGTAGCTGAGGTGGTATGCCGTTTGACCGATACAAGTGACAGTATTTCTGAAATATGTTACAGGTGCGGTTTTAATAATCTATCGAATTTCAACCGGGTATTCAAACGGCGTAGGGGGAGTACCCCTACAGAGTACAGGGAGAAATATTCCCGTTTGAGGTTTATAATTTAAAACATGATTTAAAGCATGTTTACATTGATTTGTGTCAAGTGTTGATGATATAGTATTATTTATTGCACATATAGTATTTGGTGGTCTTTGCTAAAGCCCTTACTTTTGTAAAGTTCAAGTGAAAGAGATTAGCACTTAGACAAAACAAACCTTAACTAAAACGCCAAAACCAATTATATCAAACACAAAAGGTATTTTTACATTGGTCTAAAGAATTGAGAATTAAAAACACAACTAGAAAACGACTGCCTGAGAAGGTAGTCGTTTTTGCATTTATAGTCTTCAACCCCTTTGTAACCCGGAATAAATATGTATATTTGTCTTCGCAATTTTTAATCACCATAAATTTAAAAGAAGAAAGTATGGAAAACAACAAACCTGCCAATAACGAGATTCAGATCGAGTTATCTGAAGAGATGGCACAAGGAACTTACGCCAATTTGGCTATTATATCTCATTCAAGCTCTGAATTTATCCTAGATTTTATCCGGGTGGTTCCGGGAGCTCCTAAGGCACAAGTCAAAAGTCGCGTAATCTTAACTCCGGATAACGCTCAACGTTTGTTATTCGCTTTGCAAGACAATATCAAGAAATTTGGGGAGCAACTTCAAGCAGGAAATAATAATAACAAAACAGCTAATTTTGAGGACTTCGCAGGTCCGACAGGAGAGGCTTAATAGATTTGTTTTCAGCCATAGAAAGAGTACTTTTCTACAAGAGTAGGGGAGTACTCTTTTATTGTTGGGATGGCTCGTTTACATTGAAAAACCTTGATGCCTATTCTTAGATGCTTACAATGGGCATTCTAAGGTGTTAAGAATGCCTGTTATAAACACCTGAGAATGCCCATCGTAAAGAATACCCTATCTCTCTATCCTAAAGATTAGATAATCCCATCAATATTTTCTTCAATACGGTTTGCGCGGAGATCTCACGGTTCGCGGCCTCGGGGATTACGATACTTTGCGGACTCTCTATCACGTCATCGGTAACGATCATATTGCGACGAACCGGCAAGCAATGCATGAAATAAGCGTTATTCGTAAGTGCCATTTTCTCTGCGTCTACGGTCCAGCTACGATCTGTGCTGATTACTTGTCCGTAATTCGGATCTTTATAAGCGGACCAGTTCTTTGCGTAAATGAAATCCGCTCCTTCAAAAGCCTTCTTCTGATCGTATTCCACTTTAGCGTTGCCTACGAATCTAGGATCAAGCTCATAACCTTCCGGATGAGTGATAACAAACTCATAATCTGTAGCGTTCATCCATTCGGCAAAGCTGTTTGGAACGGCTTGCGGCAATGATTTCGGATGAGGAGCCCAAGTCATGACTACCTTCGGACGAGCTGTTTTCTTATATTCCTCTATCGTGATCAAGTCGGCGAAACTTTGCAACGGATGGCGTGTCGCCGCTTCCATGCTAAATACTGGCCGGTCGGAATGCTCGATGAACTGACTCAATATCTTTTCGTTATAATCATCTTCTTTATTCTCAAAGCGTGCGAAAGAACGGACCCCGATCACATCGCAGTAACAGCCCATTACAGGAACAGCTTCCAGCAAATGCTCCGGTTTATCACCATCCATGATAACACCTCGCTCTGTTTCCAGCTTCCATGCACCTTGGTTAACGTCCAAAACGATCGTGTTCATACCTAAGTTCATGGCAGCCTTTTGGGTGCTTAAGCGGGTACGTAGGCTTGAGTTGAAAAATATCATCAACAACGTCTTGTTTTTTCCCAGTTCACTAAACTGGAAACGATCTTTCTTGATCTCGAAAGCTTCATTAAGCGCTTGTTTCAAGTCACCTAAATCCTGTACGCAAGTGAAATGTCTCATATCTGTTACAATAATATTTTGTTAAAGGCAAAGATAATGACTACTTGTCAATTATCCTTTAGAAAGACCAAGGAATTGTTTAAGAGATCGTATCCGGAGGTGTTATGGGTAGTTTGAAACTGAAGGTAGAACCTTTCCCTTCCTCCGAGTTCACCCAGATGGTACCTCCCATGGCGGTGACCAGACCTTTACAGATCGAAAGCCCTAACCCGGTGCCCGGCTGGAATTCGTTCAATTGCACGAATCGTTCGAAGATATGTCCCAGTTTGTCCTTCGGGATGCCGTTACCTGTATCGGACACGTAAAATTGCACGCTGACCGGATACAACGATTGGTATCCGAAATGAATTTCTCCTTTCTCCGTATATCGGAGGGCGTTAGAAAGTAGTTTTTTCAAGATAAGCATAAGCTTATGTTTATCCGTGTGAAGAGATACGTTTGGAGAATCATCCAAGATTAACCGTACGTTTTTGGATATGCGGGGAGAGGCGTATTCGTATACATCGTGCATGATAGCGAGCGGATTTACATCCTCATATGACCAATTGATCGTATTGGACTCGATTCTGGACATCTCGAGCGTGTCATTGATTAATTCGAGCAAAGCCGTGTTATTTTCTTTAATCATGGAAATATACTGTTCACGCATTTCCGGATCATCTTCCAGTCCTAACATATCGGAGAAGCCGACGATGGCATTTAGCGGAGTCCGGATCTCGTGCGTCATATTTGCCAGAAACGTAGATTTCAATAGGGAAAGATCCTTGGATTTCTGATGATCCGCGATAGCTAGCTCGTCGTTTTCCTTTTCGATAATGCTACCTATAATGACATGTGGGGTGCCGCTTTCATCAATATCCATGCTTTTACCCGATATTTCATACATCTTATAAGTCCCGTCTTGATTCCTCAGGTGGAAGGTGACGTTGTGAGACGATAATTTCTCGTCCCGGATTTTATTGAACAGATAGAAGAAATCCAAACTATCCTCGGGCTTACGTACGGATGATAAAGCCCTGCATATAAACCTGTTTTTATCTAATAGAGTATTGGTCGTGCCGTAGAATTGAAAACAGCGGTTACAATGCCTTTTGTCGCAAGTGGAGAAACGGTCGAAGCTGAATGAGTAAGCGGCTAATTTACCGTCTTCCAACGCTTGCCGCATCAATATCCGGCTCTCGTTCAATTGTCCCATCAATAGTTTATTTTCCCTGTCAGTTTCTTTTTCTCCCTGCTGCGTAAGCCAAAGCGTATACCCGCTAAGCCCCTGTTCATCGGTATAGATGGGTTCTACTTTAAACGTGACGGGCTCTTCGCATATAATTGCGTCACCTTTTCTTAAAGATGACTTCAAGGAATCGGTTAGTACGATGTTATTAAATAGATGTTCTATAATAAAGTCATGCTTATCCGCCAAGGAAAAATGAGCGAACATCGCCTTATTCAAGTCTATCAGATTTCCTTCCGTATCATAGATAGCCCCTCCTAAAGGACAGGAATAGAATGTATTTGAAACTAAAGTGTTGAAAATATTTGAATCTATTACTGTTGACATTATTCGTTTAGATTTAAGTGTTGTTCAAGAAGAAAGAGACAGGCGAGTTCCTATATTCTCGTCTGCCCGTCTCCTTCTATGATGTATTTATAAGTCGTTAATTCAGGAAGCGCCATCGGTCCCCGGGCATGTAGCTTTTGGGTACTGATTCCGATCTCCGCCCCGAATCCGAATTGGGCCCCATCAGTAAAGGCGGTAGATACATTTGCGTATACGCAAGCGGCATCTACCAATTGCTGGAAGCGCCGGATAGTTTCCGGATCTTCGCTGATTATGCTTTCGCTATGTTTTGAACTGTAGCGGGCGATATGTGATAGAACCTCGTCTAAAGAGGATACGGTACGGATACTCATTTTGTAATCGAGGAACTCGGTACCGAAACTGTTTTCGTTAGCCTGTTGTAAAAGCGTCTCCGGATAATGTTCGGATAGAGCGGCATAAGCCGGTTCGTCCGCATAAATGATTACGTTGCTGTCCGGAAGCTTTTCACAGATATACGGAAGATCAGATAGACGTTCTCGGTGGATGATTAAGCAATCCAAGGCATTACATACGCTGACCCTCCGTGTCTTTGCGTTATTTACGATCTCACGTCCCTTGCCTTTATCTCCGGAGCGATCAAAATAGGTATGACAGATACCAGCGCCAGTCTCGATCACCGGAACTTTCGCATGTTCCCGGACAAAGTGAATCAAGGAACTGCTTCCACGAGGAATGATTAAGTCAACCAAGCCGACCGCTCCCAGTAATTCCGCCGTAGCCTCTCGATCCGGAGGTAGTAAAGTGCATACAGCCGGATTTATACCCTGACGCTCCAATACAGAATGGATGATGCGTACCAAGGCTCGGTTAGAGAAGTCCGCATCCGATCCACCCTTTAGTACGCAAACATTACCGCTTCGGAAACATAAGGAAAAAACATCGAAGGTAACATTCGGACGAGCCTCATAGATCACGCCGATCACCCCGAAAGGCACGGTTACTTTTCGGATAACCATTCCGTTCGGGCGGATAGTCTCACTCAAGACCTTATTTAATGGAGAAGGTAATGTCGATACATTCTCCATATCGGCGGCGATACCTTGTAGCCTTTCCTCTGTTAATTTCAGCCGGTCGTATTTCGGGTTCGCTGGGTCCATACGTTCCAGATCTTGGCGATTCGCGGCGAGTACCTCCTCCGTATGAGTCCGTAGAACCTGCGCTGTCTCCTTTAAGATCCCGATAATCGTTTGATCCGATAGCGTTATCAATTGTTTAGCCGCATCCGATGCCTGTCGCAGCATATCTTTTACATTCATACTTTTTAATCCAGATATAGATAATCATAATGTATAAGCGGTTTTAAATCCCGTTGCCCTATTTGCTTACGTGCTTCCTCGCTGTCATAGGCGGTACAGCCTACGCCGATTTGCACGCCTTCCTCATTCATTATCTTTACGATATCATCTTTTTCGAAATCACCCTCGATGCGGGTTACTCCAACCAATAATACGCTAGTCGCTTTCGGGGCGGTCAATGCCTCCTCGGCTCCTTTATTGATATGTATTTCCCCTTTGGCGAAACCCTCGGAGTGGGCGATCCATTTCTTTACGCTGCTGACGGGTTTCGAGGCCGGAATGAAACGGGTGCAGACCGTGTCGCTATCCACCGCCAATAACATCGGAAGGATATTATCCTTTTTGCCGTTGGCGATGATAACCGCAATACCTTCGTCCGCCACTTTTTGGGCGATATGACATTTCGTCAACATACCTCCCCGTCCAAAGGATGATTTGCTAGTCTGTACATATTCCGACAAATCTGTTTTCCCACATTCGATTTCCCGGATCACGGAACTATCCGGGTCCGACGGATTTCCATTGTAAATCCCGTCTATATTACTGAGAATCACCAAGGCATCCATTCCCATCATCGTAGCGATCAAGCCGGATAACTCATCATTATCCGTGAACATCAACTCGGTTACGGATATCGTATCATTCTCATTTACGATGGGGATCACCTTGTTTTCAAGCATTACCTCCATGCAATGCTTCTGGTTCAGGTAATGCGTACGACTCCCGAAATTCTCTTTTGTAGTAAGCACTTGCCCGCAAGTCATGCCATGCTCCCGGAATAACTCGTAATACCGGTTGATCAACTTGGCCTGTCCTACCGCCGAATACAGTTGCCGGGCTGATACGGGATCCAGCTTTTTGCCGGCCTTTATCTCGCTTCGTCCAGAAGCCACGGCACCGGAGGAGATCAAGACGATCTCCATACCTTGCCGGTGCAAGTCCGCTACTTGGTCAACCAACGCGGACATGCGGGTGATATCTAGCGTCCCATCCTTGCGGGTCAGGACATTGCTTCCTATTTTTACAGCGATCCTTTTCAAGAAAGTTATGATTTATTATTTATTATCTTTATCCCGGATCTCTACCCGTCGGATCTTTCCGCTGATTGTTTTCGGCAGTTCGTCCACGAATTCGACAACACGGGGATATTTGTAAGGAGCGGTGACACGTTTCACGTGATTTTGCAATTCTTTGACCAAGGCATCACCCGCTTTATCCTTATAATCCTTCGCCAATACGATCGTGGCCTTTACTACCTGTCCGCGGATCTCGTCGGGGACACCGGTGATAGCACATTCCACTACCGCAGGGTGAGTCATCAAGGCACTTTCCACCTCGAACGGCCCGATACGATAGCCTGAACTCTTGATCACGTCGTCCGCGCGGCCAACGAACCATAAGTAACCATCCTCGTCACGCCAAGCCACGTCTCCCGTGTAATACAGGCCATCGTGCCAAGCTTCCCGGGTACGTTCTGCGTCCCGGTAATATTCCTTGAATAACCCGATAGGCTTGCCATTTGTTGTGTGGATCACGATCTGTCCTTGCTCGCCATCCTCCGCACGGCTTCCGTCCGGACGCAATAAATCGACATCGTACTGCGGGTTGGGAACACCCATAGAGCCCGGTTTCGGCTCCATCCACGGGAAAGTGGCGACTGTCAGCGTAGTCTCTGTCTGGCCGAAGCCTTCCATCAATTTAATGCCGGTCAACTTATAGAACGTGTCGAACACGGCGGGGTTCAAGGCCTCGCCGGCGATCGTACAATATTGTAAAGATGATAAATCGTATTTAGTCATATCCTCACGAATTAAGAAACGGAAGATCGTAGGAGGAGCGCAAAGCGAGGTGATCCGGTAATCCTGTATCATCTGCAACATATCAGCAGGCGTGAATTTCTCGTGGTCGTAAACAAATACGGTCGCTCCGGCGATCCATTGCCCATATAGCTTACCCCAAACTGCCTTGCCCCAGCCCGTATCCGCGATCGTCAGGTGAAGGCTGTCCTTATGCAAGTTGTGCCAGAAACTACCGGTCACGATATGCCCCAGCGGATACGTAAAGTCGTGGGCCACCATTTTCGGGTTTCCAGTCGTACCGGAGGTGAAATACATCAAAGAGATATCGTCATTGCTATTTGGGTGAGACGGGCGGACGAAAGGAGCGGCGTTTTGGATACCCTGTTGGAAATCCTCGAAACCTTCCGGTATTTCCGGCCCTACGGATACAACACTTTTTACGGTCGGTGAGTCCGGCAAAGCCTCTATGATATGTTTCGTTATCACTTCCTCTCCGGCGCAAACGATCATCTTGATATCGGCGGCATTCGCACGATAAACGATATCTTTCTTGGTCAGTAAGTGTGTAGCCGGTATCACGACAGCCCCTAATTTATGCAATGCGATGATAGAGAACCAGAACTCATAACGACGTTTGAGTATCAGCATCACCATATCGCCATGTCCGATCCCCAAGGATTGGAAATAAGAAGCCGTCTGGTCCGTATACCGTTTCAAGTCGGCAAACGTAAAATCAATATGCTCTCCATGATCGTTTGTCCAACATAACGCTTTCTTATCCGGCTCTTCCTCCGCCCAAGCGTCTACCACATCATATCCGAAGTTGAAGTTCTCCGGAACCTTGATCTTGAAGTTTTTAATAAAATCCTCTTGCGACTCAAACGTCGTTTTATCTATAAATCTTTCTAACATAAACTGTTTTTGATTTATGATCTATGATTTGTGATTTATGGATGTCGATGCAAGAGGCTCCATAAATCATAAATCATAAATCAAAATTCATAAATCATAATATGACGGCCAAGAAACTGACCTTTTCCCCATCCAGCGCTTTCATACCGTGAGGAAGCTCTGAGTTAAAATAAATACTATCACCTTCTTCTAAGATAAGATCTTTATTGTTGATCTGTAGTAACAGACGTCCTTTTAATACCATATTGTATTCTTGCCCCGGATGGGAATTGAGATACATCGGCTCATCCTCTGGTTTGGGATGTACGGTTACCAAGAAGGGGTCCGCTTTACGTCCGACGAAACCGGCGGCCAATGATTGGTACTTATAGGCTTTCGTACGCTCTACGGCAACACCTTTTCCGTTACGAGTAATAAAGTACGTACTCATTTTAGGCTCGTCGCCAAACATCAACGTGGTTAATTCTACGCCATAAGCCTGTGAGATCTGGTGCAATACGCTAACGGAAATATCAACCGTGCCGCTTTCCAGCAGCAAATATTGCTCAGTCGTGAGGTTGCAGACCTTTGCCATTTCTTCCGGCGTAATCTCCAGTGCGTCCCGTAATCCGGCCAGACGCTCTGCGATTTGTTGTATCTGTTCGTTCATTTTGCTGAAGTTATTGTATTATGTCGCTCCAAAGATAGGAATAAAAAGCAAAAAGAAGGTGAAAGCCCTTGTTTTCTTTTCTAATTAACAGGTATGGATAGGATGGTTGAGGATTATAATGAATAGGCGCTTCATTTGCTTCCGGATGGAGAATGGTGATTTATATATATGGGCGATTATCATTTTGACATTTTGTAAACTCAAGTGCCGGAGAGTCGCATATTCCGGACGGAGGTACACCTTGTTGCTAAAAACGGGAAAAAATAACAGCAACTACTTGTTCCCTTGATTGTTATCGAAAAAAGGGTGTTTATTCTAGCTGAAGGAATTCATCCTAGTTCATATTTATTAGAGCGCAAGCCTTGTTTTTATCCGGATCGGAGCGTATTTACATACGGTTATATCGCTTCATGAGACTAAATGTATCGCTTTACGTCTCCTATTGTATGGGATAACGCCGCTAGTCGCATCACTTTACGCCGGTATCCGTGTGAAAAAGCAAGGCTTTTTGAGTGGAAAATGGCCTTCAAACGTGCTTTTTACCATCTTCTAGTATCTGATTGAGCCCTTTTTAAAAAGAGATGTGTCAGAATTATTCCATTAATTTAAGCAAATAGATAGGATTACCTCATCAATATAATCTCCTTCACCTCATGATCCTTGATAAGGGCATACATGATATGTCCGGCAATTATAAGCTATTCGGCATTTTTCTTTAGCCATTCTAACCGGCGCTGATCCGGGAGGTGTTTTACCTTGAAATGCTCGAATGTCACATTAAATCCTTTCCCGTCGGGACAAGCGGCCATAAACCCGACTTGTACGGGGATATTGTCTTGTAGCCAAGCGTTACGCATAAGGGTGTATTCCTTATCATCGAATGAGTAGAAGATCTCCACGGCGTCCAATCTCCGGACAGCTTTTATCCATTATCTAATGATTGCGCCCCGCAAAATTGCAAAGAGGCGACAATAACAAAACTCAGTAATACTAATTTTCTCATTTTACTTCTTATTTCTTATTTTGATTCTTTCTATTCCCATAAGAAGTTAATGTTATTAACCTTACCTCCGCAAAGGTAACGTGTTATTATAGATCGCGCAATGATTCTGTGATTTTATCTAGGAAGGAAAAGTAAGGGTTAATGTGTTTTCGTCTATTCGTATTTGATAACCTCGACCGGGCAGCTTTCGGCAGCCTCTTTAATACCCGCCTCGAAATCATCGAAATTAACTCCTTCGTTTACACGTGAACGATCTGTAACAGTGAATACTTCCGGGCAAATGCCCTCGCATGTACCGCAAGCGATGCAATCCTCTTCAATCCAAACTCTTTTAATTGCCATAATTTTATTCCTTTAAGATGATTAATATGTTAATGTAACAAACAACTTTCGCGGATTGTTTTCGGGAGAGGTCTTTTAGATCATTGTATAGACCGTGAAATGAGCTTATCTTTGGTTGATATATATTAACGTTTACACGCCACTGTTTTAAAATAAATTTGCTACGTTTACAGCAGAAAGTTTCATTGAATAACCATTTAAAAAATCTGAAGTATTATGGATAATGCTATTTTTAGATTTCCTAAACCCATTAATGAGCCGGTAAAAGCGTATGCTCCCGGATCAAGTGAAAAAGCATCCTTAAAGAAAGCGTTGGCGCAGATAAGTTCCGAGGAATGGGATATACCTCTGGTAATTGGCGGAAAAGAGATCCGTACGGGTAATACCGGTAAGGTCGTTATGCCTCATGATCATCATCATGTATTGGCTACTTATCATAAGGCGGGCGAGAAAGAAGTACAAATGGCTATCGACGCCGCCATGAAAGCGCATAAGGAATGGTCAGAACTTCCATGGGTGGAACGTGCGTCTATTATGCTTCGTGTAGCTGAGTTGTTGGCTACGAAATATCGTTATATCCTGAACGCTTCGGTTATGTTGGGACAGAGCAAGAATCCGTTCCAAGCGGAGATCGACGCTCCCTGCGAATTGATCGATTTCTTGCGTTTCAGTACCTTCTACGCTAGTCAAGTATATGCCGATCAACCCTATTCCGAGACGGGTATATTGAATCGTATGGAATACCGAGCCTTGGAAGGTTTCGTGTTCTCGCTCACGCCGTTTAATTTTACGTCGATCGCTTCCAACCTGAATATGGCTCCGGCTATGATGGGTAACGTGGCGGTATGGAAACCGTCTACTACGGCGATCCATTCGAACTATTTCTTGATGAAGGTTTTCCAAGAGGCCGGCTTGCCCGATGGCGTAGTGAATTTCATCCCGGGACAGGGTAGCGTGATCGGTAAGGTGATTACGGGTAGCCGTGATTTGGCGGGATTCCATTTTACGGGCTCTACCTCTACGTTCAATACCTTGTGGCGTCAGATCGGAGAGAACTTGGGGCATTATAAATCTTATCCGAAGATCGTAGGCGAGACAGGTGGCAAGAACTTTATCTTCGCTCATCCTTCCGCTCCGGCGTTGGATGTGGCTACCGCTATCGTACGCGGCGCGTTCGAGTATCAGGGGCAGAAGTGCTCGGCGGGTTCCCGGGCCTATATCCCGGCTTCTCTCTGGAAAGAGGTGAAAGATTACGTGGGCGATATGCTGAAAGAGATCAAGATGGGTGACGTGCAGGATTTCACGAACTTTGTCAATGCCGTGATCGATGAGGCTTCGTTCGATAACATCATGAGTTATATCGATTATGCGAAACAGTCTCCGGACGCAGAGGTTCTTTTTGGTGGTAACGGGGACAAATCTGTAGGTTATTTCGTGGAGCCAACGGTTATCCAGACCACGGACCCGATGTTCAAGAGCATGGTAGAGGAAATCTTCGGGCCGGTGATTACGATCTACGTATATGACGACGCTAAATATGAGGAGACTTTGGAACTTTGTGATCGTACTTCTCCGTACGGATTGACGGGTTCTATTTTCGCCCGTGATCGCTATGCGATCGATAAGGCATTCAATACCTTGCGCTATTCGGCCGGTAATTTCTATATCAATGATAAACCGACCGGCGCCGTGATCGCCCAGCAACCGTTCGGCGGTTCCCGTGCGTCCGGAACGAATGACAAGGCCGGTGGCCCGCTGAACTTGATTCGTTGGACGAATCCTCGTTGTATCAAGGAATGTTTGGTTCCTCCGACGAGCTACGGGTATCCGTTCTTAGGTGAGAAATAATTGTCATAATTAAGAAATACCAACTGATTGTGGGGGAGACGGGGCGTGCCCCGTCTCTACGCTATGACGTTACCTTTATCTACATACAATATGTTAGACTTTAACAATACCGAGATCGCTTTCTCGTCGAAGTCGCGGGGAGAACTACAAAATGCTTACTGGCTTTTTAATACGATAAAATATCCTTGGTTGGTAAAATGCGCTAAAGTAGCCACGAGTATAGCCTTGAAAATACATTTCCCGCTGGCTTGGGCGGTGAAGCCTACCTTATATAAACAGTTCGTTGGGGGAGAAACTTTACAAGACTGTTCCGCAGCCATCAACCACTTGATGAAATACAACGTGAAATCGACGCTCGATTATTCGGCGGAGAGCGAGCAGACCCCGGAGGGCATACAGGCGACTTTCGAGGAAACCTTGCGCTCGATAGATTTTGCGAAAGGAAATACGAATCTGGCCTATGCCGTATTCAAACCATCCACGATCACGACCGATGAGTTACTGGCCAAAGCTTCCGAGAAACGGGAAGAGCTTACGATAGACGATGTCCGGCATTTCCGCGAGTTCCGCGAGCGTTTTATGGCGCTTTGCCAACGGGCTTACGATAACGACGTACGTATTTTAGTGGATGCGGAGGATTATTGTTTCCAAGATGCCATTGATGCGTTGACCGATGAGGCGATGCGTAAGTTCAACAAGAAACGTGCGATCGTATTCGCTACCTTGCAAATGTATCGTCATGACCGGATGCCTTATCTGCGTCGTATCTACGATGATGCCGTGGCGAAAGGTTATATTGCGGGCGTGAAATTCGTGCGCGGGGCTTATATGGAAGCGGAGCGTGCCCCGTGCGGCGGCGTTGGATTATCCCGATCCGATTTGTAAAGATAAGCAGGCCACGGACGAGAATTATGATGCGGCGGTCCGTTTCACCATGGATCATTTAGATCGTTTTGAGATGTTTATGGGAACTCATAATGAGGAGAGTAATTATAAGTTGGCGAAATTGATGGACGAGAAGGGGATCGCCCGCGATGACTCCCGTGTTTTCTTTGCGCAGCTATTGGGAATGAGCGATAATATTTCCTTCAATTTAGCCCATGCGGGATATAACGTAACCAAATACGTACCGTACGCCTCGGTAAGGGATGTACTGCCGTATTTGATCCGGCGTGCGGAAGAGAATACTTCTGTCGCGGGGCAGACCAGCCGGGAACTCCGGATGTTGGAGATGGAAATGACTAGGCGGAAAGAACATAAACCTGCCGAGGGCAGGTAAAGTAGTTTGTCAGCATATTTCGGGGCGTATTGGTGCTGGCAAACTACTTTGTCTGCCTATTTTTATTTACTGGCCTTCAGTCCCCGGATCACGGAAGAGGTAAAACCGGAAAGTTCCATCTCATTTAGACCCTTGATCGTGATTCCGCCCGGAGTTGTTACCTTATCGATTTCCATCTCCGGGTTACTTTTGTTCTCGAGCAATAAATCAACGGCGCCTTTCACGGTATGCACCACGATCTCTTGCGCTTGTTTCGGATAGAAACCCAATTCCACGCCGCCTTCTATCGCCGCACGGATATAACGCAAGGCGAAAGCGATGCCGCTGGAAGCCAATGCTGTTCCTGCGCCCATCAACCGTTCTTCTACCAACATGGCGTTGCCAAGCTCGTTGAAGATATGGATGATTAGATCCGTTTGCTCCTTGGAGGCGTTGCGGGCGGAAACGAAAGTCATGCTGCTCATCACCTCGATAGCCGTGTTGGGCATGATCCGGAAGATCGTGGGAGTAGCCAGACAATCGAAGTCTGTATTCTTGGTCAAATAAGTATTCAACAGGTCGAAAGTCACGCCAGCCGCTACGGATACGATGATTTGTTTCTCGAAGTCGAGCACCGACTTAATCTCATCTATAATCATTTCTACACGCCAAGGTTTAACGGCGATGATGATGATATCAGCGTTTCGTGCCGCTTCCACGTTATCATGGGTCAAGATAAAGTCCGGATCGATCTTTCTCATCTTCTCCAAGGTCTCGTCCGATTGGGCGGTACAAGTGATATCAGAGGCTTTGAACATGGTTCCTTTCGCTAAACCTCGGGCGATCGCTCCACCGATATTACCCGAACCGATAATAGATATTCTCATTTTGCAGATAATTAGTTATATATTATGTTTTCTGAAGAGGCAAACTTAGATAAAATATCTCAAATACGTACGACTTTGTAGAGTTAGCTACGGATAAAAAACTTACATTTGCGGTCGATACGGACTTAATACTAATATAAATATATAAAATTACATGAAAAAGACAATTCTAGTTTCAAGCATGCTATTCGCTCTGACTATGTCCGCTACGATCCAAGCGCAAGACACGGAGAAGAAGGTGAGTGAGGAGGGATTCGTGTTCACGACCGTGAAAGAGAACCCCATTACATCTGTTAAGAACCAAAATCGTGCGGGTACGTGCTGGTGCTACTCCTCGTACTCTTTCTTGGAGTCGGAGTTGCTTCGTATGGGAAAGGGCGAGTATGACTTATCCGAGATGTTTACGGTATATAACACCTATCTGGATCGTGCCGACGCTGCTGTGCGTACGCATGGGGATGTTTCGTTCTCGCAAGGTGGATCTTTCTATGATGCGCTTTATGGAATGGAAACATTCGGCTTGGTTCCGGAAGAGGAGATGCGCCCGGGCATGATGTATGCCGATACGTTGAGTAACCATACCGAGCTTTCCGCCTTGACGGACGCTATGGTGGCCGCTATCGCCAAGGGAAAGTTACGCAAATTGCAGTCTGATGAGAATAACGCCATGTTATGGAAGAAGGCGGTCGCTGCGGTACATCAGATCTACTTGGGGGTTCCTCCTGAGAAATTCACGTATAAAGGGAAGGAATATACACCGAAATCTTTCTTCGAGTCTACAGGTTTGAAGGCTTCGGATTATGTCTCATTGACTTCTTATACGCATCATCCGTTCTATACCCAGTTCCCGCTAGAGATTCAGGATAACTGGCGTCACGGTATGTCGTATAACTTGCCGCTGGATGAGTTTATGGAGGTCTTTGATAATGCGATTAATACGGGTTATACGATCGCTTGGGGTTCCGATGTGAGCGAATCTGGTTTTACTCGTGACGGAGTGGCCGTTATGCCTGATGATGAGAAGGTACAGGAGTTGAGCGGTTCCGATATGGCTCATTGGTTGAAATTGAAACCGGAGGAAAAGAAGCTGAACACAAAACCGCAACCTCAGAAATGGTGTACCCAAGCAGAGCGTCAGTTGGCTTACGATAATTACGAGACGACAGACGACCATGGTATGCAGATCTACGGTATCGCCAAGGATCAAGAGGGGAACGAGTATTATATGGTAAAGAACTCTTGGGGAACCAACAGCAAGTATAACGGTATTTGGTATGCTTCCAAGGCGTTTGTCCGTTATAAGACCATGAATATCGTGGTTCATAAAGATGCCTTGCCTAAAGCGATCAAAGCCAAGTTAGGTATCAAATAACCGATCTGCCAAGGAGGGTTCAAATAAAAACTAAACCCCGATAGCTTCCGGCGATCCGGTAAGTCTATCGGGGTGATCTATATATACAAAGATGTGCTGCCTATAAATTTATTGGACAAGTCTTAGCGTGTAGTTAAGATCTGCCGCCGCTTTTTGCAACGCGTCGTTCATCAAGGTCAAGTTATCCCCTTCTACTAGGAAATAGATGACGGGTTCGCCATCACTGGGAATCAACTCGTAGATTACTGCGCTAGCGTCATCGGGAGTTCCGTGCTTTACTTTTTGTTTACCGGTTGTAATGGCTTTCTGAGGAGCTTTCTTCGCCGCTCCGGTACTTGAGGCTACTGCTTCCGGTACGGTATAAAGAGCATCCAACTCGAATACGCCTTCCTCGTCTGCGTTATCTTGTTGATAATACAAGGTTAAGTCATAATCTACGTTCACGCTATCCGGAGAAGTCAGGGTTCCCTTATACTTTTTTTGGATAACCGGTCCCTTTTTAGGATCAGCCTTCAAGGAATCCCTCATATTCACGGGCTTTGCCGGTTGGGTCGCCTTAACAGAATGGATCAGTGGCAAAGACGGAGCGTCCGGAGCCGCCGACATTATGGCGAATTCTTCTTCCTCTACTTCTACGGGTACATCCTTTTGGGCTTGCTTCCCGCTACATGCGGCCAAAAATGCCATAGCCGCTACTGCGATAAAATACTTTTTCATTACCATTATTTATTTTATTAGTGACGTTTGGACATATAACATAAAATCCCCCACGATTTGTTTCGTGAGGGATCATTTTTAACTATTTACCGTGAAATATTTATTTCTTGGAAGGCTCTACCCAGTCATCCGGATAGGGAGCGGTCGGGATCGTGGAAGCGCTTCCGTCTCGTCCGGCGAAATAGTGCGGTGACATGATCTCTACGCCAGCCTCATTGAATACGTCCTGTATGTTTTGATGTAGGTCGGAATAGATATCTCCGAGTTTATCGGCGTCCTTTATATAAGCGTTGATTTGATAACAGGGATAGTAATCGCTTAGTTCGGTCTCCAATACGAAAGGCTTCGGCTCTGGCAATACCCCGGTGGTCTGGCGGGCGGCATTGATCAATAATTGATGAACTTGCCGCCAAGGTACGTCGTAGCCGATCGTAACCGTGCTGTGGATGATTAATCCGTATTGCCGTGCGGATACGCTATAATTTGTTGTATGGGAGGACATGATAAAGGAGTTCGGGATGGTCACTACCTCATTCTTAGGGGTACGTAAACGGGTTACAAACGGAGTCTTCTCGATCACGTTGCCAGTCGTCTCGTTTAGTTGGATACGGTCACCCAATTTAAAGGGCCTCATATAAGTAATGACCAGCCCTGCGATGATATTTCCGATCACCGTACTGGAACCCAACGATATGATCAAACCGACAAATACGGATATGCCTTGAAATACCCCCGAGTCCGATCCCGGCAGATAAGGATAGATCATGGCGATCATAAAGGCGTATAGCAGGAAACGGATGATATTAAACGTCGGTTGCGCCCAATCCGGGTAAAAACCTGATATTTTCAGGTTCTCGCTCTCTATCTCGTTGGCTATGTATTGGATTCCTTTTACGATGTATTTGATGCAGTAATAGATCACCAAGATGATAAACAAGTTCGGAATATAGGAGGCTACCGATTTAAAGATCATCTTTACCGGCTCCAACAAATAGGAGAATATCTTCAAGGCTAGATCTTCTGTTTGCGGGAAGATAGCGAAAAGGATCGGTACACTGATGGTTAATTGGATTAGTAACACGATCCATCGTATTACGTTGGTGAAAAACATCAATACACGTCCTTGGCGATGTGTGTTGAGAAATTCATAATCCCGGATGGTAATAGATCTGAGTCGGTTCTGCTTTAACCAGATAATTTTCCTGCGTAGCTTCTTAAACAGATAGTTGGTCAGCTTAAACAGGAAATATTGGATGATAATTACGAGGATGAACAATAATACCCGTTTCGCTATCTGCAAGATACTATGTTGCTCCCTTAACTCTTGTATCTTGTTTTGGATAATCGGTTGATATTGTTCAGCGAGGGCTATACGACTGAGATTTTGCCATAGGGCATCTTGATCGGTGATACTTAGGATAACCTTGTCTCCGTACATGATATCCGTTACGTATTCGCTGTCATAGATATAGATGGAATCCTTCTTCAAGGAATGCGAGGTCCCGATCTTTACCATGATATTGAGGATGTCCTCAGCCCGGTCAACCGGGGTGCGGCCTCCGCGCTTGGCGTAAAGGTGAAATAAGGTATCCCCCTCCACGACTACAGGTACGCCGGGAGTCAGTGCCCGAAGGGAATCGATACGGTTTCGTTGCTCGGACCTTTTTAGGGAGTCGGCGGTAGCGTTGCTGTTTTTCGTGCTTTCCAGCTCGTCTTTCAGTAAGATCTCGTTTAGTTTCATCTCTTGCAACTGGAGGGCTAGCTCCTGCATCTTGATGGAATCCTTCCGGTGCTGCTCATCGAGCGAAAGCGTATCGGTTGGGGTAACTGGTTCCTCCGGATCATTGCCTAATGTCGTAGACAATAGTTCTTCGGCCTTTTCCCTTAATTGGGCGTTGGACACCGTTGGCAGGAAACTGATTCCTGCCAAGATCACTAATCGCAATAAAAATTGTTTCATCGAATCGTGGATTAACTATTTACCACCGGCCGGAAGATGTTCCAGCCAGTATTTAGCCATTGTCTTACGTAGGTGAAGAGTTGTTCCTTCCCTTTCGTTGATGCTATGGCTACGCATCGGGTAACTGATTTGCGTAAACATCTTTCCGTTCTTGATCAACTTGTTCACCAGCATCTCGCAATTTTGGTAATGCACGTTATCATCTCCCGTACCATGAATAAGCAGCAGATTACCTTCCAGTCCCTCGGCATAGGTAATCGGGGAACCTTTGTGGTAGCCTTCCGGATTGTTCTGCGGAGTATTCATGTAACGTTCTTGGTAGATCGTGTCGTATAAACGTTGGTCGGCTACAAAAGCGATCGCTATACCAGTATGGAATATTTTCGGATAACGGAACATGCAGTTTAAGGTCTGGCTACCACCACCGCTCCATCCGGTAATACCGATCCTGTTGGCATCGATAAACGGATATTGACGGGTCATATCCAGAATACCCCTGCTCTGGTCTTCGGAAGCGAAAGTACCCACTTCCCCGTAAATACATTTCCGCCATTCACGTCCACGGGGAGTATTCGCACCCCGGTTCTCGATACTTACCACGATATAACCTTGGTTCGCCATATATTGTTGCCATAAATCTCCGTTACCCCATACATCTTGTACGGTGGCGCTCGCCGGCTCGCCGTATACCTCTATGATAACCGGGTATTTCTTGGATGCGTCGAAATCGACAGGTTTTATCATCCATGCGTCCAAGGTTAGATTGCCGGACTTGACCTTGATAAATTCTTTCGGGTTTAATCCTAAGGCGGCGTATTGGTCCTTGGCTTGGGCATTATCCTCAAGCATGCGTACGGATTGATGTTTCGGGAAAGAAACCATGTCGATAACGGATGGGGTAGAGGCGTTACTATACGTATGTATGGCCCATTTGCCGGTGGGTGACATATTGTAGCGGTGCTGTCCGGATTGTTCCATGGGGCTTACACGCTCCACTTCCCCATTGCCGAATGCTTTAGCCCGGTACAAGTAACGTTGGGTGAAATTGTCCGGGGAGGCGATGAAATAGACCCAGCCCTTTTGTAGATCGGTCCCGACCGGCGAGATATAATCAAAATCACCTTTGGTGATGGGTTGTATCTCTTTTCCGTCCCGGCTTATCCGGTATAAGTGTCGCCAGCCACTACGCTCGCTTTCCCATGTGAAATAGCGGTTGTCCTTTAACCATTGTATGTTATCATTCGTGTCCAGCCATGCGGCATCCGTATCAGTGAAGATATTATTCAGCGAGTTATCGGATATCTTGGCGATCCATACCTTATTTGTATTCTGCGGGCGGTTTAGTTGCTGTATGAACAACTCGTCGCTTTCGGGGATGAATTCCATACGGGGCAGGTAGTTGTTCCGGGGATCTCCGGGTATGGCGATCCAAGTGGTGTTCCCGCCGGTAGAGGAAACGTAGCCTACTTTTACGGCTGAATTGGTGGTTCCTGCCTTGGGGTATGGGAAATGGATTACCTTTGCGTAGATGGAGTCTACATTATTAATAATGTCGAACACTCCCGTTCCTTTCGTATCGCTTTGCCAATAGGCGATATGCTTTCCGTCCGGGCTCCAGCGGAAACCATCCCGGCAACTGAACTCCTCCTCATATACCCAATCGAAAGTTCCGTTGACAATCGTATCGCTTCCGTCTTTTGTTAGCTGCGTGATTTTCCCGGAGTCTATATCTTCTACATATATATTATTGTTGGAAACATAGGCCACACGTGTGCCATCCGGAGAGAATTTAGCGAACATCATGGAGGATTCCGGCATTCCTTTTCCCAATTGACGTAAAGCGCCGTCCTTTAGGTTTAATACCCAATAGTCACCCCGGGTATCATAACGCCATACCCGTTGGGTATTGTTATAAATCAAGACTTTCTCATTATCCGCACTCCAAGAGATACTACGTACGGGAATAGGCTTTCCTGTAGATTTGTCTGTCAATAGGGATGAGGGGATAATGACTTCACGGGAGTTATCTTTTGCTTGATAGGCGACGATATCCGTGCCTCCGGTTTGCTTATTATTTTCCAAGCGGCTATAACGTTCACCGTCTTTTAGCCAAGTCATGCTTCCGACGCCTTTTGTTTGTATGACGTTACCGGCAACGATATCCTCAAGATTCAACGCTTTTTGTGCCATGCTTATACCTCCCGACAGAAGGCTGATCGTGGCGATCGCTATTAATTTATTTAGTTTCATGTTGTATTAGTTGGTTACTACTATATTTATGCAAAGAACGGAAAGTTAGTTGATATAACAAAATGGATTTGTATATTCGCGCCTCGGAAATCAAGAATAATCATAATTTAATTTTATATAGAAATCGGAATGAAAGCACTTTCAATGTATGTATGGTCACTTTTAGTGATCATGATGATGGGATTTACTTCTTGTGGGGATGATGATGAGCTTCAATTCTCGGAAGAACAATTGGCTTATATCAACAAAAACAAGGAATACATCTGGGAAAAGAAAACAGAGAAAGATGAGAAGGGTGAATTAAGATATAAGCAAGTTGTTCTAGGGGGTGATACCGCCTTATACCGGATCATTCGGAAAGAAAATGAGTGGACAACAACACCCACGATGACTTCCGTGGTCTATTTGCTAGGTCTGGAAGGGAAGTTTATAGATGGACAGGTCTTTCAAAAGAAACTGGATAGATCAAGTTTTTCTATGAACGGCATTATCCCGGGCTTAAGCGGTGTCTTATTGAATATCCATCTGGATGAGACCGTGGAGGCGATTATCCCGGCTTCGCTAGGTTATGGATATGGAGATTATAGCGGTATCCCCGGAGGTTCTACTTTAATCTTTACTTTTACCTTGGATAAGGTAGAATGAATATTATCAGACTAAAGGCACATTCGGTTTGATCTGATTTTTATCTTTATAAGATTTAGCACGGTTACTTAATTCCGCCAACGGGTTAATAGTATAAGCAGGTGTGGTGCAATTGCTTTATTTTTAGTGTATATACGATTTATTCGTAAATATTCGATAGCTTCGTTGCTTATCTCCTTTTTTCTTTTTAATTTGGCGGATTATAAACATAATCTTGATATTATGAAGACTGCCATTGTTCCTTTCTTGTTGCTTCTGAATATTCTTGTCGCTGTAAATGCACAGACTAAGGATTCTGTTATCTTGGTGAAAGATAGTATTACGGTAAAATTGCCGGATGTCTACGTTACTTCCGAGCGTCCTTTGGTTACGGTTACGGACGATGCCTTATCTTTCGACGTGCCTAACTTGATCAGGGCCAAACCGGTGAATACTGCATTTGATATTTTAGGAGAGATTCCCGGATTGGTGAAAGAAGGGGACAACGTTAGTATCATCGGCGTCCCTACTACGAACATTATTATTAACGGACGTAGAAGCTCAATGTCATTGTCCCAGATTGTAGAGCTTCTGAAATCTACCTCGGCCAGCAAAGTAAAGAGTATAGAGCTTTTGTATAGCTCTCCTCCAAAATATGGCGTAAAAGGAGGTAGTATAAATATCATTATGGAGAAGAAAGTGAATGAGGATTTAAGTGCCGATATCTCTTTGACCGGAAAGCAAGCTTTCTACTTCTCGCCAACCGGATTAGTGAATTTATCCTACTCCAAAAAGAAATATAGTCTGGATCTATCTTATTCCGCTAATTATAACCATTCCCGTTCAACCGAGGATATGAACGCCTATCCCATCGTGAAGGATCGTCCTTATGAGATCCTGCAAGAAAATATGGCGGTAGGTCGTTCCATGAACCATACGATTGGGGCAAGTGCCAGTTGGTTTATGGATAAGGGGCGTGAGGTGGATATTTCTTATTATGCCAAGATAACGGATTCTAATTCCAAACGATATTCGAACACTCTATTTGTGGGTATTGAGAATGCGGAAAGTAATAATAAGTTATCGGGCCCGAAGAATCTTCAAAATGTACGGTTGAATTATGCACATTCCAAGAACTTGAACGCAGGGGTGGATTATACCTATTATAAGGATCGCAGGGATCAATATATGATCTCGGATTATCCCGATACGAAACAAGAGGTGGAGGCTACCTCCCGGCAAAATATCCATTTGGCGAATGTATTCGTTAACTTCGAACGGGTATTTGGAAAAGGATGGAAAATTAACGCGGGCACGAATGTGCAGTTATCCTTTACGGATAATAGCTCCTTTACCTACCAAGATAAACAGGAGGATCTGTCAGCTACGTTTGCCCAAAAAGAAAAAGAGTATACGGCGGGATTGTATGCCGGTTTCTCTAAGCGTTTTGGCAAGAAACTGGTGTTGAGCGCTTCTCTTTCGGCGGAGTATAATAAGGCGGTGATTGATTCGGTGGGCCGGAAATGGACTTTATGGTCTGGGGTAAATCTCTATCCACAATTGAACTTGAGTTATACGATCGATCCATCGAATATGCTTCAAGTCAATTTCTCCAGCGATAAGAAGTATCCGGCGTATTGGGCCATGAGCTCGAATGTTTCTTATTTGAATGTGTATAGTCAGGTACGGGGAAATCCTTATTTGGAACCGGAACGTATTTATATGGCTAGGGCTAATTATATCTTGAAAAAGAAATATGTTTTTGGACTATTCGCCAATCATCATGTGAATTATATTCGCCAATTGTATTATCAAGATACGAAAGCGTTGAGAGCCTATTACCAATCGGTTAATTTCGATAAGCATAATACTTTCGGGGCGATGGCAGTTATCCCGTTTCGGATCGGTGGGGCGGTTAGCTCACGGTTCGTGGCATCAGGCTTGTTGATTCAAGATGAGGGAATATTTATCGACATTCCGTTTGATCGGAAAAAGTTGTTCGGGCAGTTGATGTTGTTCAATACGTTTACTTTATCAAAGAAGAAGAACTTATCGCTGGAAGTGAATGCTCGCTATAGTGCGCCTTCGATACAAGGTATCTATGATGTGGATGGTATTTATAATGTATCGGCAGGGCTTGTCTGGAACCCGATACCGAAAAAATTAAGCGTAATGCTACGAGGTGAGGACTTATTAAAGGGCTTACGTGCGAAAACGCATATTGATTATCCCAGCCAGAAGAGTGATATGACGATCTATTCGGATACTCGTTCTGTATCGCTCACCTTAAAGTATACATTGGGCAAGATGAACCGGAAGAATAAGAAAGAGATCGATTCTTCACGGTTTGGCCAATAATGTTCTTATGGAATCCATTCGATAACGCCTGTGACTGGATGTTGTTTTTTCCAGTCCTCTAATTCCGCATATGTACGCACGCCGTCTTGAATGACTGCTTGGTAATATTCCACGCCCATGATTTTCACTGTATCCGGTGTCTCATATTTCAGTTTTAAGATGGCCTGCCGGGTCTCGTCAGTCAGTACGGCGGTTATACGTTCGGCCATTTTCTCGAAATAACTGTCATAACGGGAACCTTTTACGATATGGATCATATCAATTTGCCAGAGTTCGTTATCCGGATCTTGGAACCATGCGTGCCACTCTACGCATTGTTCTTCCGTATCGAGCGAGTTTCCGTATTCGATTCGTTTAATGAGCGGGTTCTCCGCTAGTCGGGCCATCGCTTGGAAGCTGTCGGATATACGGAAGGGAGAGGTGTAAATATGGAAGTCGATATCCTTATGTTTCATGAGTAGTCCCATATTTAAGGAGCCTACTAAGTTTATTTCCGCCCCGACAGATTTCCAGATATTTATAATGTCGGTTTGCCGGATCACTTCCCAAGCTCTTTCTTGGTTTCTTTTCGCTAATTCTAATAGATGTTCCATGATTTAAATAATTTGAGATGCGAAGTTAAAAAACGAAATGGAATAAGGAAATAGCTATTTATAGCTAGGTTGATATATCATATAGGTGTACTATTTTCAGTTGTAGAGACGGAGCGTGTCCCGTCTCTACAAGTTGTACAATATATATTTATCTTTTGAATAACCTGAATAACTCACCGATCCATAAAACCAGAGAGGAAGATCCGATAATGATCGCCCAATCTTTCAAGGACAAAGGTATTACGCTGAACATCTCGCCTCCAAAAGTGACGATCAAGTATTGACCAATCAAAATCAGTAAAGCGACCAGCAAGAAACTTTTACTATCCTTTAAATTGGCAAAAGCGGAACGTCCTTCCATAAATGCCTTTGCGTTAAACATATTCCAGAACTGTAGCATCACGAAGAAGCTGAAGAACCACGATAAATCATGCGGCGTTAAACCGTCTTGCGCATGGAAATAGAACAACAAGCCCATCAAGATTACGACAAAAGCGAATCCGACGCCGAAAATATTATAGGCCATCGGGCGGGTGATAATGAAATCTCCATCCTTACCGCTCCGGCGAGGTTTATCTTTCATCACTCGCTCATTCGGTGGGAGAGAGGCCAACGCCCCGGCAGCGAATGTATCCATGATCAAGTTTACCCATAACATCTGCGTGATAGTCAAAGGAGATTCCGTACCTAATAAAGAACCCAATAGCACGATCAAACAAGCGGCTACATTGATGGTCAATTGGAATAACAAGAATTTCTGGATATTCCGGTACAAGGAACGTCCCCACATCACCGCACGGGTAATGCTACTGAACGAGTTGTCGATAATCGTAATGTCGCTGGCTTCCTTGGCAACTGAAGTACCGTCACCCATGGAGAGGCCTACTTGTGCCGCTTTCAAGGCGGGGGCATCGTTTGTCCCGTCGCCGGTAACCGCTACCACGGCGCCTTTCTGCTGTAATAATTGTACCAAACGCTGTTTGTCCGTAGGACGGGCACGGCACATGATCTTCAAGTCTAAGACACGATCCAAGGCCTCTTGGTCGCTAAGCGCCTCGAATGCGGGACCCGTGATAATGTTCCGGTCGGTATCATTCGCTTTCCACGTACCGATCTGTCGTCCGATTTCTTTAGCCGTACCCGGTGTATCTCCGGTGACGATCTTCACGTCGATACCTGCGTCCAAGCAACTTTGAACAGCGGGGGGCACATCCGCACGTACCGGATCGGAGATAGCGACGATACCTAGGTACGTTAAATCCGTATCATGTAAACGACCCTCAACGAAGAAGGTCTCATCCATTCCATCCTCAATTATCTGGTAAGCGAAGCCAAGCGTACGCATCGCTTGGTTCTGGTAATCCAATAATTGTTTTTCGATGCCGGCTTTACATTCCGCCACCGGTTTGTAAGTTCCGTCTATCGCCACCCGGTTACTGTTGGCCAGTACGATTTCGGGAGCACCTTTCACGTAAAGTACCTTCTTGCCGAGTAACGGTGATTGTACGATTGTAGCCATATATTTCCGTTCCGTAGAGAAGGTCAATTGATCTAGGATCGTAGCGTTCTCTCTTAATTCCAGATAATTTTGGTGTTGTCCGTTCAACCAGAGTAAAAGGGCGGCCTCCGTCGGGTTTCCAAGGGTTTTTACCTTTTCTTCCGAGAAATCGAGGAATGCCGTGGAGTTCGTGGAGATACCTTCTTTGATCAGGTTACTTAACTCATCCTCCCCAAGCTTTTGGTCTTTCAGGTTGTAGAAATTCGTTTGGTAGACTTGCATTTGGTTCTGCGTCAACGTTCCGGTCTTGTCCGTACAAATTACGGTAGTCGCTCCCATGGTCTCACAGGCGTGCATTTTGCGGACAAGATTATTCGTCTTCAACATACGGTTCATGCTGAGGGCCAAACTTAACGTGACACTCATCGGTAATCCTTCCGGAACGGATACCACGATCAACGTAACCGCTACCATAAAGTAGTTGAGGATATGGGCGATGATGTCCATCGCCGGCATCCCGGGGAAACTATCCGATAAAAGGAATTTTACGGTCAAGGCGATGAACGTCACCCCGGCGATCGTATATCCGGCTTTACTGATCACGCTAGCCAAGCCTTTCAACTGTATTTGTAAAGGAGTCTCTACATCGCTCTCGATTTGCGAGCCTTCGTAGACCTTACCGTATCCGGTAGCGTCACCCACCTTTTCTACTTGCATTACGCCATGTCCGTCCACGACCGTCGTTCCTCGCATGACTACATTGGACGGATAAGTCGCTTCCGTATCGAAATCCGCCTCGTTTGTAGTCTTGCTGATAATCGGTTCACCGGTTAGTGTGGATTCGTTGATCTGTAGGGAGATGGCTTCAAGCAAATGTCCATCTGCGGGAATTTCCTCACCTGTCTCCAAAACAACGATATCGCCTACGACGACCTCTTTTTTCGGTATTTGGCAGATATTCCCGTCACGGATTACCTTCACTAAAATATCATCATTGACTGTATTCAAGATATCGAATGCCTTGTTCGCTTTCACCTCGAAGAAAAAGCCCACGCAACTGGCAAGCATGATTGCGAAGAAAATGCCGATCGGCTCCAAGAAGGCCGTAAAACCTTTCGCCTCAGGTCCCCAGCAATGTACGCCAGCGATTATCATGGACAAGAGCCATGCCACTAATAATATACGAATAATAGGATCTTCGAATTTCTCCAAGAATTGGCTCCATAACGAAGCTTTCTTGGGCGGGGTAAGTACATTCTCGCCGTGAAGGCGCCTGCTCTCTTCTACTTCTTGTTTGGTTAATCCTCGGTACTGATGTTTTTTCTCCATAAATTTATTAATCTGATTAAGAAAATAGGATAGCAAATTACGTAAAGTTATACGACATATACAAGGGTTTAACCTTTTTGCATATATTTGTGTTGTATAACAAATTAATTTTTAATTAAAAGATGAAGAAAGTACTATTCATGTTATTGGTTATGTTCGCTTTGAGCGCCTGCCAATCAAAGGATTCATATGTGAAGGAGTTTAGTGATTTTGTAGATAAGGTGGAAATGGAGGCCGCTGATTATACCGATAAGGACTGGAAGAAGGCGGATCTGAAATTCTCGGATCTATCCACGGATCTTTACGCCAAGTTCGAGGAAGAGTTAAACGCTGATGAGAAAGCGGAGATCATTAAATTGCAAGCGACATACGCTGGATTGAAAATGAAAGCGGGCGTGAAAGACGCTGCCAAAAAAGTGGATAAGTTCTTGGATGGTTTGAAGGAAGGAACAAAATAACCTCTAATACGAAAATAAGATGAACAGAAATTGGGTGTATTCGCTATTTGCTTTATGGATCGTCTGTTCGTTCGCCTGTACGCAGCCTAAACCTGTGGCGAATGTGGATGTTCAAAAAGAGAATTTCGTATTCTCTATAAAAGGGACAGATACATTGTCCTTGGACAAGTATGAGTTGCCTTCTATATCGCCCGCCTCAAAAAAGCCTGTGATGATTTTTGCTTTTGGCGGTGGGTTTAAAGGGGGAGATAAGGCGGATAAAGGATATATTCCCTATTTCGAGTTCCTCGCCCGAAACGGATTTGTGGTCGTTTCTACGGATTATCGTACCACCTTGAAGAATCTGGATCCTTCTAAAGTCTCTTCTCCGATGGACTTTATCGCAGCCTTGCAGCATGCGATCGATACGGCGGTAGAGGATTTTTATGATGCTACCGGTTTCGTGATTAACCAAAGCTCGGATTGGAACATCGATGTGGAGCAGATCGTAGCGAGCGGTTCAAGTGCCGGGGCGATTACGGTATTGCAGGCAGAGTATGATTTATGTAACGGACATGAGTTGGCGAAAAGGCTACCGACAGGTTTCAACTATGCCGGTGTGATCTCATATGCCGGTGCGGTCTCTGGTGTGCTTCCTCCACATTGGGAAAAGATGCCTTGTCCGATTATGCTATTCCATGGCGATGCGGATAAAACCGTTCCTTTTGAACAAGCCGCTATGGAGAACCTCGGCGGTTTATGGGGATCATCCGCTGTAGCGAAAAGTCTGGAAAATCTTCAAGCTTCCTATTATTTTTATAAGGTAGAGAATGCGGGGCATGAGATCTCTGGGCTTCCTATGTCCCGGAACCAATACGATATCATGAGCTTCTTGAGCCGTCAAGTCTTAGGCGATGAGAATTTAGCGATCACGACAGACGAACGTGTTCCCGGTGATACGATCGTACGGAAAGATTTTACCGTACAGGATTATATCTTGGATAATTTGCGTTAATATGATAATGAAATATAAACAGCCTTAATTTGACCTTTTTAGATTAAACTATTCACCCGAAGGATTGTCTTTACTATATAGAGTGATTAATAGTGTGTTTAGTTTATTAAGGTTATGAGATTAACAAGGTTAGTTGGATTTTTAGGGATTGTCCTTTTTTGTGCGGGGCAATCCCTTTTTGCTCAAAGTAAGCAAGAGCGGAAGGAGCAAAAAGAGAAAGTAGTGAGGGAGATCGTGGATAGCGGTCGTATTAAGATCGATGTGGATCGTGCCGTACCGATGGCCGGGAGATCCGTCAATCTTACTTCCCCCTACTCATTGGAAATACATGGTGACTCGATCCTGTCTTATCTTCCTTACTTTGGACGTGCTTACTCTGCTCCTTATGGTGGTGGAGAGGGCTTGACGTTTAAAGAAGTGGCAACAGAGAAGGAGCAAACCTCTAAAAAGAAAGGCAGTTCCGAAATCAAGTTCCGTGTAAAGACCAAAGAGGATGTATACATGTTTCGGGTGGAAGTCTATCCGAATGGCTCGGTGACAATCAATGTGACACCCGTGAATAAACAGGCTATTACCTTTTATGGTGATGTCGCCTTAGACTTGAAATAGTCGTCCTTGCCATGTATCTCTTTCCTCGATCCGCTTATTTACCTTAGCGGTAAATTCGAAATTCTTTAAACCCCAATCCGGTGCGATCAGTAGCTCTTTGGGGGATTGTGATACGAACCTCTCTACTACGATAGAGGGGTTCAGTCGTTCTATGAAGTCAATCACTAATTCGATATATTCATCAGCCGTATATAAATGGAAATCAGAAGGATCTTCCTTGAACTCTTTCGCCATGCGGGTATTCTTGATTAGCTGCAATTGGTGCAGTTTAAGTGTCGTGATCGGGAGGCGTGATAAGACATCCGCATGGTGTAATATTTCATCCCTACTTTCTCCCGGTAGTCCGAGTATCAGGTGTGCCCCGGTGTAAATACCTTTTGCCGCCGTACGACGGATAGCGGATTCCGATTCTTCGTGGGTATGCCCTCTGTTTATGCGGACTAAGGTCTTATCAAGCGTACTTTCCAATCCATATTCAATCATGACGAATTTTCGCTGGGAAAGCTCTGCGAAATAATCCAATAAACCTTCCGGCATACAGTCCGGACGAGTGCCGACAATCAATCCTTCCACTCCGGGATAGGCAAGCGCTTCCTCATATTTGCGAATAAGAGAGTCTAATCGGTCGTATGTATTCGTGTAGGCTTGGAAGTAGGCCAGATACCGCATATCCGGATATTTGCGGGAAAAAAAACGTACGCCTTCCTCTAATTGCTCGGTAACGCTTTTCTCCGTATGACAGTATTCTGGACTGAATGTTTGGTTATTACAATAGGTGCAACCGCCCCATCCTTTAGACCCGTCTCGGTTCGGGCAGGTGAAGCCTGCGTTTATGGAAATCTTCTGAACCTTGAATTTGAATAGATCCCGTAGAAAATCCCCAAATTCATAATATCGTTTAGTTTTTTTCATAAGACAAAGATACGATTTCTCGCAATTTGAATCACTTTTTTATGCTAACTTCGCGTTTCAATCTGAAATAAAGAGTATAAATGAAACGATTAGGTTTTAGTTTATTGCTTTCGTTGGCCGTATTCGGAAGTGTGGCCGCACAAACCGGAAGCAAGCATGTTGACTTAAAAGAAATAACCGATGGGAAATTTCGTCAAGTGACGGCTATCGGAGAGATGCGATCCTTGCCGGATGGAGAACACTACACAGCCATGAACGCCGATAAGAGTATGATCATTAAATATTCCTATCGTACGGGAAATCCTGTGGATACATTGTTTAATGCCCGTAAAGCTCGTGAATGTACCTTTACGGATTTTGATGGATATACAATCAGCAGTACCGGGCATCATATCTTGGTTTGGAGGGATACGGAGTCTATTTATCGTCGCTCTACTAAGGCGGTGGTTTATGATTATGACGTGCGTCGTAATTATGTGAAGCCTATTTCCGATGCCAAGGGTAAGCAAATGATCCCGACTTTCTCGCCGGATGGTCGTATGTGCGCTTATGTACGGGATAATAATATTTGGATACGTAAGTTTGATTTCGACACGGAGGTACAAGTCACCAAGGACGGTGAGTTGAATAAGATATTGAATGGCATCACGGATTGGGTGTATGAGGAAGAATTTGCGGTGACAAATCTAATGGCGTGGTCTCCCGATAGCGAGTATCTGGCCTTTGTCCGTTTTGACGAGTCCGAGGTGCCCGAATATTCTATGCAGATGTATGGTGAGGGACTTTATCCGGGGTATTACGAATATAAATATCCGAAGGCCGGGCAGAAGAATTCAAAGGTTTCCGTACATTCTTATAGCGTAGTCACCAAAGACACGAAGGAGATGAAGGTCCCGGTAGAAGGTGACTTCTATATTCCCCGCATTACTTTCACGCAGAATCCGGATCAGTTGGCTATCATGACATTGAACCGCCAGCAGAATGTATTCAATATGTATTACGCAAATCCGAAGAGCGGTGTGTTCCGTTTGATCTTGCGTGAGGAAAATAAATGCTACGTGGATTCTGATTGGTTGACTTCCATCCAGTTCTTGAACAATGGGTTTACCTATGTGAGTGAACAAGATGGCTATTCTCATATTTATTTGTATTCCCCGACAGGTGTTATGCAACGTCAGGTAACTCAAGGGAACTGGGATGTCACGAAGTTCTTGGGCGTGGATGAGAATACGAAGACTTTCTATTACGAGTCTGCCGAGGAAAGCCCGATCCGCCGTTCTATCTATAAGATCGACGCTAAAGGCGTGAAGACAAAACTCTCTACAGAAGAGGGTATGAATAAGGCGGTCTTTAGTGACAATTTCGCTTATTTCGTGAATACCTATTCCAATGCGAATACCCCGGCGAAGATTACGGTGAATGAGACGAAGACCAAAAAGGAACTACGTGTTCTGCAAGATAACGCCGCGTTGAAGAGTAAGCTGAAGGAATATGTTTTTGCTAAGAAGGAATTTATGAAGGTACATACGGCTTCGGATTATGAGTTCAACGCTTGGATCGTAAAACCCGCTGATTTTGACCCGTCGAAGAAATATCCGGTGATGATGACGCAATATAGTGGTCCTAACTCCCAGCAAGTATTGGATCAATACGGTTTCGATTGGGAGCAATATCTGGCCTCAAATGGTATTATCGTGGTATGTGTGGATGGTCGTGGAACCGGTGCCCGTGGTGAGGCATTCCGTAAATGTACTTATTTGAGAATGGGCGAGCTGGAATCCAGAGACCAAGTGGAGGCTGCGCAAGCGTTGGGCAAGTTTCCTTATATCGATAAGGATCGTATCGCGATCTGGGGTTGGAGTTTCGGAGGTTATAACACGTTGATGGCCTTGAGTACCGGAAACGGAACGTTTAAGGTGGGTATCGCTGTAGCTCCTCCGACGGACTGGAAATATTATGACTCCGTTTATACGGAGCGTTTCATGCGTACCCCGCAAGAGAATTTCGAGGGCTATGCGGCTACCTCCCCGTTACGCCGGGTGAAAGACTTACAAGGCAAGTTATTGCTGGTTCATGGAACCGCCGATGATAATGTTCATTTTATGCAAACAATGGAATATGCCGAGGCTTTGGTTCAAGCGGGTAAGCAGTTCGATATGCATGTTTATAAAGATCGGAATCATAGCATATACGGTGGTAATACCCGTTACCATTTGTATACGAAGATGGCTAATTATTTATTCAATAATTTGTAAGACATGGCGCAGCATTTAAGAAAGCCGGATTGGTTGAAGATCCGGCTTGGCGGAAATGAGCAATTCACGAAGACAAAAAGTATTGTTGAATCTCATTGCCTTCACACAATATGCACAAGTGGTAAATGCCCGAATATGGGTGAATGTTGGAGCCGGGGAACAGCTACATTCATGATCGGTGGTGAGATCTGTACTCGCTCTTGTCGTTTTTGTAATACGCTAACGGGTAAACCTCTTCCGTTGGACCCGAAAGAGCCTGCGAATGTAGCGGAGAGCATCCGTTTAATGAATCTCAAGCATGCGGTGATCACGTCCGTTGATCGTGATGACTTACCAGACTTAGGCGCTTCTCATTGGGTAAATACGATCCGTACGATCAAAGAGGTGAATCCTCAAACGACCGTGGAAGTCTTAATCCCGGATTTTCAAGGACGATTGGATCTGGTTGATCAGGTCGTGGATGCGGCGCCTGAGATTATCTCCCATAATATGGAGACTGTACGCCGTATCAGTCCGCAAGTGCGTAGTGCCGCTAAGTATGACGTGAGCTTATCCGTTTTGCGACGAATCGCTGAGCGGGGTGTGGTAGCCAAGACTGGTATCATGGTCGGACTGGGTGAGACCGAGGATGAGGTGCTTGAATTAATGGATGATGTTTTGCTGGCGGGTGTTTCTGTTTTAACAATCGGGCAGTATTTACAGCCTTCTCGCAAGAATATTCCCGTCTCTGAATATGTGACTCCTGAATGTTTTGAATATTATAGACAGCAAGCCGTTGGCAAAGGTTTTAAGAAAGTAGAGAGCGCTCCGCTGGTACGCTCGTCGTACCATGCGGAAAAGCATATATGATTCATGAACTTTTGACAATCTTTGTTGTTATTAATATAAAAGTGGACTAAAGGGGGGAAGGAATGAACAGAGTAAAGAAAGGTCTAGATAATCAGGCGATAGGTTTATTGCCATTGTTGTTATTCATGTTTTTGGATAACTATTTTTCTTATTTATTATCTTTTATAATTGGGGTTACTTTCTGTTTTGTTTGTATTTTTTTGTTTCAGGTGTTGAGCGAGGATAAGGTATACCAATTTATGCTTCTGCCATCGGCGGGCACATTGGTCTTATATTCCGTATTTCTTTGTCTCAAGCTTGAACCAGTGTTGTTTATATACTCTCCTCTTATCACGGAAGTATTACTGGTCGTGGCGTTAGCGATCGTGGGGTTCACGAGGAGAACGGTCATACAACGTATACGCGATTCGAAACGTCCCTCTTTTAAACGTACTTTGCTTCGTACTACCTTGAACGAATTTTATTTCCTCGCTCAATTGGTACAGAACCTGTACACGTTGCATCTTTTCATCATCTTGTTATATAGTATCTTGCCGGAAACGATGCAGAATATGCGTACCGAACGTTTCTTATACCGGGAGTTGGGATTGGTAATCGGTGTTTTGGTCATTGTTTATGAGCAAATACGTTTGTCCTTGATGCAAGGTAGCTTGAAAAAGGAAATGTGGGTTCCCGTATTGAATGACAATGGGAAGGTGATCGGTTGTATCGCACGTTCGGTCAGCCGCTCTTTACCGAAGAAATACTATCATCCGATCGTGCGTATCGCAGTTGTTTATAATGGTATGTTATATCTGGTGAGACGAAGTAAGGATGAGTTTGTCTCTCCGGATACGATGGATTATCCGTTCCATAATTACGTGCTCTTCCGACATAGTATAGATAGCACGGTCAAAGAGACTCTCGGAAGTTTGGCGCAAGATAAATCAATTGCTCCACGCTTCCTGATCCGTTATACATTTGAGAACGAGAAGGTGAAACATTTGGTATCTCTCTATGTTATTTGTTTACGTACGGAAGAGCAATTAAATCAATGTAAGCGCCGTAGCGGAAAGCTTTGGACAGCGAAACAAATCGAGGAGAACTTGAGCTCCGGGGTGTTTAGCGAATATTTTGAGAAAGAGTTCGCTTATTTGCAAAATACGATTCTTTTCGCCGAGAGTTTCTGTTGCGGTAACTAATCATCTTATAATGCCCGATTCCCTAACTCTATAACTTCCAAATCTTTGATATCCTTTCCCGCAATAACGAAACGTAATAAGGTACGTACTTGATGAAAGCCACTTTTTCCAGCCGCTCCCGGATTCATATGCAGACACTTCAAGCTTCGATCGAATACTACTTTCAGGATATGCGAATGTCCGGAGATGAATAGATTTGGCCGTGTATCGTATAATTCTTTGCGGATCTCGGGATTGTAGCGGCCCGGATAACCTCCGATATGAGTCATCATAACGTTCACGTCTTCTACCTTGAAATGAGCTACTTTAGGATATTGCAGGCGAATGGCTTGTCCGTCTATATTTCCGTATACGGCCCTGAAAGGTTTCAATGCCTCGAATTTCGCGGCCAAAAGATCGGAGCCTATATCGCCCGCATGCCAGATTTCATCGCAATCTTTAAAATATTCGGCGTACTTATCATCCCAGTACGCATGGGTGTCTGAAAGCAATCCAACTTTAATCATAACAATTTCTTTTATTGCTCGAAAGTATCTATATTTACACGCCTAAGATAAGAATATTATGGAGAATTCATATCAATATTTTAAACGGGACTTAAGCTGGTTGTCGTTTAACTACCGTGTCTTGCTGGAAGCGGAAGATGATACGCTGCCTATTTATGAGCGTATTAAGTTCCTTTCTATCTATTCCTCGAATCTGGAAGAATTTTATGAGATCCGGGTTGCGGAACACCGGGGGGTAATCATGAAAAAGAATTATTCGGAGGAGAGCGCAGCTGAGGCGGAAGAGACCTTGGCGGCTATCACCCGGGAGGTTAACCGCCAGCAACGGGACTATTACCGTATTTTCTCGGAGAAGATATTGCCGGAATTGAATCGCCAGAATGTTTACTTATACCAGAATGAGAAGCCGGAACCTTTCCATGAAGAGTTTGTCCATAATTTCTTTAATGAGGAGGTTTTCCCATTCCTGTCGCCGGTCATGATTCAAGCCGGTGATATACGTACGTTCATCCGGGATCGTCGGCTTTACCTTGTGATCCGTATGATTAAGCGGAGCAAGCGGATGAATGAGCCGGGCTTCGTACCCGAGTATCATTATGCGTTGATGAAGATTCCTTATGCGAAAGTTCCCCGTTTTATAGAGTTGCCTCCGCATGACGGGAAATATTATATCATGTTTATCGACGACATTATCCGTGCGAATTTACAGAATGTTTTTCCCGGTTATATTATTGATGGCTGTTACAGCATCAAGATTTCCCGGGATGCGGATATTTATTTGGATGATGAGAGCCGGGCGAATATCGTGGAGAATATCCGTAAGAAGGTAAAGAAACGCAAGATCGGAGCCTTGAGCCGTTTTATGTATGATCAAGCGATGCCGGATGATTTTCTGGCTTTTGTTTGCGATGCCTTTGGTATTACGTCGGAGGACTTGGTGTTAGGTGGACGATATAATAATTTGCAGGACTTGATGAAATTGCCGAATCCGGCGGGAAAGCATTTGGAGCAGCAGCCACCGGTGCCTATGCGTGTGCCTTTCCTCGATGAGATGGGGTCGGTATTCAAGGCCGTGAAGAAGCGGGATATCTTATTGCATTTCCCTTATGAGTCGTTTGATTATTTGATCCGCTTTTTGATGGAGGCGGCCTTTGATCCGAAGGTGGATGAGATCAAGATTACCCAGTATCGAGTGGCAGAGAATTCGGCCGTGATTAATACGCTGGTCAGCGCTGCCCAGAATGGTAAGAAAGTGACGGTATTTGTGGAATTGAAAGCCCGTTTCGACGAGGAGAATAATATGAGTACGGCAGAGCGTATGGAGCAGGCCGGTATTCGTATCATTTATAGTATTCCGGGCTTGAAAGTACATGCGAAGGTCGCGGTCATTCTTCGGAAGGATACGTCCGAGGGACTTAAACGACGTGATTTCGCCTATTTGAGTACCGGTAATTTCAATGAGAAGACGGCCAAGATCTATTCGGATATGGCGTTATTGACTTCGAATACGGAGATTATTACGGATATCAATAAAGTATTCGCTGTTTTGGAAGGGCGTATGAAAGAACCTACTTTCCGCCATTTGTTGGTGGCCCGTTTCAATATGGTCTCGGAATTGACTGGTAGGATTCGGCGGGAGATCGAGCATGTGCGGGAAGGCCGAAAAGGACGGATCATATTAAAGATGAACGGACTGCATGACCAACATATGATCGAGGAACTCTATCATGCGAGTGAGGCGGGGGTAGAGATCGATCTGATTGTTCGGGGGATTTGTTGCCTGGTACCGAACCAACCTTATAGCGCTAACATCCGGGTTACTCGTATCGTGGATATGTTTTTGGAGCATTCCCGGGTTTGGTATTTTCTGAATGATGGTCAGGAGGATCTTTTCCTTACCTCGGCGGATTGGATGCGTCGGAATTTGAACCGACGGATCGAGACGGCTTTCCCGATCCTTGATCCGGATCTGAAGAGGGAGATAATCGATATCTTGAATATCCAGCTAAGTGACAACGTGAAAGCTTGTTATTTGGATGGCGAGTTACGTAATAATTTTAAGTGTGATGATAATCCGGTAAAAGTGCGTTCGCAATTGGCTATCTATGATTATCTGAGAAATAAATCCATACGGTAACCGGGATGGGGGAGTTTTGGGGATTTGTTGATTGGGGGGCTGGTTGCTTAGCCTTGATCGTGGCGGTGGTATTTAGCTTTTTGTTGGGAGTACGTACGGGACGTATCCGGGAGAGAAATGAATCTGTCCGTTCTCGCATTCGGCAGAATAAAGCGAATATGTATCGCTATAAACAACAATTAGCCTCCTATCAAGAGCAAGTCGTACGCTTGGAGCGGGAACGGGATTCTCTGGTCATCCGCTCGGAGGCTTATGACCGGATCGAGACGGAGCTGACGGCCTATCGCCAGAAGATGGAGCAGTTGGAGAGAGAGATCCTTGTTCTTTCCGGCGATAATAACTTATTGGACAATGCTACCGGAAAAGTAGATGTGGATGTACCTAAGCTTTTATGTGCCCTTAAAGATGATCCTCTCCATGTGAATCCAAGTAAAGAGGAATGGGCTGAGATTATTGGTATGACCGATCTTCTGTTTAATAACTTCTTAACCGATCTGAGAAATAAATACAGTATTACCCGCCATGAGCAGGAAATATGTTGCTTGATCAAATGGAATTTCTCCCGAAAGGAGCAACTAGCCGTGTTTAATAATACTCCGGATGCGTTAACCAAATCGAAAGGCCGTTTAAAAAAACGTCTAGGCTTGGATGAAAAGACGGATTTGGATGCCTATGTCCGTTTATTATAAAGCTTAAAGTTATTTTGTTTGTCGTGATTGTCCGGCAATATTATCCGTTTATCTCCCATTGCGTGGTTTATATGTGTGATTATTAGTTGTTTGATGTTCGCTTGTTTTGTCCGGTACCATTTCTTTCCTCTTTACGATCCTTCCTGTACTTTTGCGGTGTGTGATTTAATTTTTAAGAACGAATAATCAGGAATGCTATGAGAACACAAACTGTACTACTATGGATCTGCCTTAGCCTAATGGTGGGGCTTTCCGCTTGTGATTGGACTTCGTCCTCTCCGGTGGCCTCGCTACGGCGGGCTACCGGATGGCCTTTCGAGGTGGTGGTTGTAATGGATCGAGACGCATGGAATGGTGAGGTGGGGGAGTTGCTGCAAGAACAATTGCGAGCGCCGATACCTGCTTTGCCTCAAGCGGAAGCATCTATGCGTGTCACCTATTCGGAGCCATCGGGCTTTTCCGGTTTATTACGATACGTACGAAATATCTTGATCGTATCCGTAGATACTAACCGGTATACGAAAGCTGGAACAAGAGAGAGTCCCGATGAATGGGCCAGCGGTCAGAATGTTGTGACTCTGTATGCTCCGACTACCGCTGCTTTAACCGAGTTCCTTTTATTAAATGAAGGACGGTTGGTCAACCATTTCAATCGAGTGGAAAGGGAACGTTGGATAGTTGGACTTTCTAAGAGCCATAGCAGTTGGATCAATGAGAAGTTGAAGTCCCGTTTCGGTATCTCGCTGTTCGTGCCGGAAGATATGTCGGCCTATAAGGAAGAGACCGATTTCTTTTGGGGCTCGAATAACGCAAATAGGGGACGGACTGATATCTTGGTATATAGTTTTCCCTATACGGCTCAAGAGGCATTTACCGAAGATTATCTGGTCGCTATGCGTGATTCTGTAGTGAGGCGGAACGTACCGGGCTCTTTCCCGAATTCTTATATGAAGACTGAGAAGCGCTTCGAGCTTTCTTACGAGCCGATCACCTACCGTGGCGAATACCGCGGCGTATTGCGTGGTCTTTGGCGTATGGAAGGAGATAAGATGGGCGGCCCGTTTGTCAGCCATGCCCTGCTCGACAAGAAAAAAGGGCGGGTTATCGTAGCGGAAAGCTTTGTCTATGCCCCGGAATCAAAAAAGGCGAACTTGATCCGCCGGATGGAGGCCGCCTTGTTTACGTTGCGATTCGTGGATTAGGATTGATTCTCTCACGTATATAGGCGTAACCTCATGCGTATATACGCATCGGCCTACACGTACGTAAGTGTGGTCTTATACGTATATACGTGTGGCTTTATGCCTATATAGTGGTCTTATCGTCCTAAAAATAGTTTGATTTCCTCCGGAATATATCCCGTCCGTATACGCCACTCTTGCGGATACAGGTTATTGGCCCGGTTGCCAAGGTTCTTTACAAAACCTAGCGGAAGTCCTTGGTAGCGTACCAACACATATCCCTTATCTGTACCGGAGGGTAAGACGAGCGCCTCTTTCTTTAAGAATTTAATAGCGTCTTCCCATTCCAGTTCCACGGATGGAAATGCATTGGGGGTTAAGGCAGTACTTAAAGCCAGCTCTTGAGATGGGATAAAGTCTTTCCCTTTCGCTTCTCCTAGGCAAATACCGGCGGAAAGTACCCGTAAAGGCTTGGCATTGATGAGTGAAAATAGATCCGAATGGGCTTTGGGATACGCTCGAAGGAAACTGCCGTTCCATTCGAGAGAAAACGAAGTTTCATCCGAAAGGAACAGACGGGCCTCCTGTGGGATAGACGGAGCGGCTTTTCCTCGCTCTTTTTTCCCTTTGGACTTGACACGAATCTCCTCGATCTCGCCTTCCGCTTTCCGGAGGGCGGCGAGGAAAAAGCCTTCACCCCGTGTCTTATGCGGGAAGAAGCGGTAAACCGGATGTTCAAACCGGAGGGCGCCGGTGATCTGCCATTCCTCTTGGGTAGGGATAGGCAATGCCTCGGCTCCCAGCTCCTCTATTATATAATGTATGTTCTCCTCATCCTCTTCCGTATTATAGGTACATGTACTGTAGATCAAGATACCTCCGGGTTTCAAGGCGTTCCAGATATCATGGATGATGCGCCGCCCACGGGAGGCGCAAAGCCGTACGTTATCTACGCTCCATTCGCCTGTGCTATCCGTATCTTTCCGGAACATGCCCTCACCGGAACAAGGTACGTCGGTGACGATCACGTCGAACAGATGAGGCAATGCCTCGCCGATCTCCTCCGGGTCATTATTGATAACGATCGTGTCCGGGCGGCCCCATTTAGCGATATTCTCGGCCAATACATAACTCCGGCTGCGGATCACCTCATTGCTCACTAACAGGCTTCCATCCGGCAATAAGCTCGCCAGATGCGTGGACTTGCCACCCGGGGCGGCGCATAAATCCAAGCAACGTACCGGCTCTTTTACGTATGCCTTGATCGCTTGTTCCAGAAACATGGAAGACGCTTCCTGCACGTAATAGGCCCCCGCATGGAATAGAGGATCGAAGGTGAAAGACAACCGTTCCGGCAAATAAAAACCGCTCTCGCACCAAGCAACCGGAGCACCTGCTTTGGGAGCGGGAGTCCCTTTCATCGAGTTGATACGGATACTTACGGGAACATCAGCGTTTAACGCTGCCTCTAAACGATCGAACTCCTCGCCAAGTAAAGCCCGTGTACGGGTAATAAAATCAATAGGAAGTGCCATGATTATTCTGTTAGTTTGCGGCAAAAGTACTACTTTCGCGGAAAACAAACAGTATGCGAGCATCTCTTTTCCTTATACCAGTTACCTTGGGCGATACGGAACATCGCCGTGTTTTACCAGAGTACAACCGTGACGTGATCTTATCTATCCGGCATTTTATCGTGGAAAACGTGCGTACGGCACGCCGTTTCTTGAAAAAGGTGGAGCCGGGGATTGTGATCGATGACTTGACATTTTATGAGCTGAATAAACATACCTCACCGGAACAAGTAGCTGGTTATCTGGCTCCTTTGGCGAAAGGCGAGAGTGTAGGCGTGATCTCGGAGGCGGGCTGTCCGGCGATCGCTGATCCGGGTGCTGACGTAGTGGCTATCGCCCAACGGAAGGATTATCCGGTGGTACCGTTGGTAGGGCCTTCGTCTATCTTGATGTCGGTGATGGGATCGGGCTTTAACGGACAGAGTTTCGCTTTTCACGGTTATCTGCCGATCGATGCTTCCGAGCGAACGAACACGATCAAGAAATTGGAAGGAAGGATCTATTCCGAGCATCAGACGCAATTGTTTATCGAGACTCCTTACCGGAATAATAAACTGGCCGAGGAGTTGATCCGTACGTGCCGTCCGTCTACGAAACTGTGTATCGCCTCGAATATAACCTGTGAGGATGAGTATATCCATACTCGCCCGGTCAAGGAATGGGCGGGTAAAGTTCCCGATCTGAGCAAGAAGCCCACTATTTTCCTAATCTATAAATAAAAGGATTGATATGAGTTATCAAGCGCACGAGACAGCGGTAATCGATGCCGGTTGTGAGATCGGGGAAGGAACCCATATCTGGCATTTTTCCCATATCATGACGGGATGCGTGATTGGCAGGGCGTGTAATATCGGCCAGAATGTAGTCGTATCGCCGGGCGTGGTCTTAGGGAATAACGTGAAGGTGCAGAACAATGTGTCTATTTATACGGGGGTGATTTGCGAGGATGATGTGTTCTTGGGGCCTAGTTGCGTGTTTACAAATGTAACCAATCCGCGTAGCGCTATCTCTCGGAAAGACCAGTATAAGGAGACGGTGATTGGCAAGGGAGCCTCGATCGGCGCTAATGCCACGATCATTTGCGGCCATTCGATCGGAAAATATGCCATGATCGGTGCCGGAGCGGTGGTTACGAAGGATATCCCGGCTTATGCGCTGGTCGTAGGGAATCCATCCCGCCTGATCGGTTGGGTAAGTGAGTACGGTCATCGCCTTGTATTTGACTCCGAGGGATTCGCTACTTGTCCGGAAAGCGGCCAACGTTACCGCCTACACAATCACCAAGTTGTAGAGACGGGGCGTGCCCCGTCTCCCACAGACTGATCGTATCTTAAATTACTATTTTGCAGGGATGAGACGGGGCGTGCCCCGTCTCTACAATACAGACAATATTAATATTCTATACAAACATGAAAACATCTTTTTTCAAGCAAGGGTTCTTAGCGATAGGGATAGCCTGTTGCATGCAGCTTTCCGCCGTAGAGAATCCTGTAGACTACGTGAATACGTTAGTCGGTACCCAATCCAAGTACGAATTATCTACCGGAAATACCTATCCGGCCACGGCCATGCCTTGGGGTATGAACTTCTGGACTCCCCAGACCGGCGAGATGGGCAACGGCTGGACCTATCGTTACGACGCGGATAAGATCCGGGGGTTCAAGCAAACCCATCAACCGAGCCCGTGGATGAACGATTACGGGCAGTTCTCCATTATGCCTACTACCGAAGGCTTGGTCTTCGACGAGGAGAAACGGGCTAGCTGGTTCTCTCACAAAGGGGAAGTGGCTACACCTTATTATTATAAGGTCTATCTAGCCGATCATGACGTGACTACCGAGTTGGTTCCGACGGAACGTGCGGCTAAGTTCCGCTTTACATTCCCGGAAACCAAGAAAGCGTATATCGTCATCGACGCTTTCGATAAAGGCTCTTATATAAAGGTATTGCCTGCGGAACGTAAGATCATCGGTTATTCCACGAAGAACACGGGCGGTGTTCCCCGTAACTTCAAGAATTATTTCGTGATCCAATTCGATAAGCCATTCACGTTCTCCTCTACGGTTAAGAACGGGGCGATCCAGTTGGATGAGTCGGAGGTGAAGACAAACCATGCCGGCGCTATCATCGGTTTTGAGACAAAGGCCGGCGAGGTGGTGCATGCCAATGTGGCTTCTTCTTTCATCAGCACTGAGCAGGCCGAGTTAAACTTGCGTGAGGTGGGAGATACTGGTTTCGATCAGCTAGTGACCAAAGGGAAGGAAATCTGGAACCGGGAATTAGGTAAGATCGAGGTAGAGGATACGAACATCGATAACTTGCGTACTTTCTATTCTTGCTTGTATCGTTCCTTGCTTTTCCCTCGTAGCTTCTATGAGATCGATGCCAAAGGGCAAGTCATGCATTATAGCCCTTATAATGGTGAGGTATTACCGGGTTATATGTTTACCGATACCGGATTCTGGGATACGTTCCGTAGTTTGTTCCCATTCTTGAACTTGATGTATCCGGAGATGAACCAAAAGATGCAGGAAGGTTTGGTGAACGCTTATAAAGAGAGCGGTTTCTTGCCGGAATGGGCAAGTCCGGGCCACCGGGATTGCATGGTCGGCAATAACTCCGCTTCCGTGGTAGCCGACGCTTATATCAAAGGCTTGAGAGGATACGATATCGAGACGCTTTGGGAAGCTTTGAAGCATGACGCGAATAGCCAACTGCCGAGAACGGCTTCCGGTCGTGTCGCTTACGAGGAGTATAATAAACTGGGTTATGTACCGAATAATATCGGTATCGGACAAAACGTAGCTCGTACCTTGGAATATGCTTATAATGACTGGACGATTTATACCTTGGGCAAGAAACTAGGCAAGCCGGCAAGCGAGATCGATATCTTCAAGCAACGGGCTAACAACTATAAGAATGTGTACGACCCAAAATATAAGTTGATGGTCGGACGCTCTGATAAGGGCGAGTTCAACCCTTCTTTTAAAGGTACGGACTGGAGCCGTGATTTCTGCGAGGGTAATAGCTGGCATTGGAGTTTCTGTGTTTTCCACGACCCGCAAGGTCTTATCGACTTAATGGGAGGAAAGAAGGAATTCAACCACATGATGGATTCCGTCTTCAAGATGCCTAGTCGTTTGGGTATGGATAGCCGCGGTATGATCCATGAGATGCGTGAGATGCAAGTAATGAATATGGGACAATACGCCCATGGCAACCAACCCATCCAGCATATGGTGTATCTATACAACTATTCCGGCGAGCCTTGGAAAGCCCAATACTGGGTGCGCGAGATCATGCACAAACTTTATACCGCTGAGGCGGATGGCTATTGCGGCGATGAGGATAACGGACAGACTTCCGCATGGTATGTGTTCTCTGCCTTAGGCTTCTATACCGTATGTCCGGGTACCGACCAATATGTATTAGGTACCCCTTTGTTCAAATCCGTAAAGCTCCATCTGGATAACGGAAAGCAGGTGTTGATCCAAGCGGACAAGGCCGATCGGGAAAATCGTTACATCAAGGGTATGAAAGTAAACGGCAAGACCTACACCCGCAATTTCTTGACACACGAGCAGTTGCTAGGTGGCGCGAAGATCCAATACCAAATGAGTGATACCCCTAATAAACAGCGAGGTATACAAGATAGCGATCGTCCGTATTCTTTCTCGTTGGAATAAGAAAACCATGATGCCCATTGTAAGCCTGTTACAATAGGCATTCTAAGCACCTTACGATGCCCATTGTGAAGACCTTACGATGGGCATTGTTATTTTATGTGAATTCCGGTTTGAAATAATGATGGAGAGAGTTGCGTTTTACCTTAGGGTTGTTACCTTTGCGATGACTAATCAGTTTTTCTATCCTCTTTGTTTATCCTTTTAATTTAGATGTATGGCAAACTCAAAAGAGATGACGAGGGGTGCTGTATTCCCTCTTCTATTCAGTTTCACGATGCCATTGTTATTAGGGAATCTGCTTCAGCAGACTTATTCTTTGATCGATGCCGCTATCGTAGGTAAATTTCTAGGTATAAATTCGCTGGCTGCCGTAGGAGCCAGTACCTCGGTGATTTTCTTGATTCTGGGATTCTGTAACGGATGTTGCGCCGGTTTTGGCATCCCGGTAGCTCAAAAGTTCGGGGCGAGGGATTATGCGACGATGCGCCGTTACGTGGCGGTGGGGTTGCAATTGGCTACGGTGATGTCCGTGGTGATCGCCGCTGTCTCCGGTTTCTATTGCCGGGATATCTTGCGGGGGATGCAGACACCCGGGAATATCTTCGATGGGGCCTATGATTATTTGTTTGTTACTTTTATCGGTATTCCTTGTACATTCTTCTATAATTTGTTGGCAAGTATCATGCGGGCTTTGGGAGATAGCAAGACTCCATTCTGGTTCTTGCTGTTCTCTACGGTCTTGAATGTTTTCTTGGATTTATTCTGCATCTTGGTGCTAGGATGGGGCGTGATGGGAGCGGCTATCGCTACGGTTTTCTCGCAAGGGCTTTCCGCCATTCTATGTTATTTATATATGCTTCGGAAATTTCCGATCTTACGGGCTACTTCTTCCGAGGATCGAAGGTTTCATGCCGGGCTGGCCCGTACCTTATTGGCGATGGGGGTTCCGATGGGATTGCAATTTTCTATTACCGCTATTGGCAGTATCATGTTGCAGAGCGGCAATAACGCCTTGGGCACGGCCTGTGTCGCTGCCTTTACTTCCGCCGCCCGTATCAAGATGTTCTTCATTTGCGCTTTTGAGAGTTTGGGTATCGCCATGGCTACGTATTGCGGACAGAATTATGGGGCGGGAAAGCCGGAGCGTATTTTGCAGGGAATTAAGGTGAGTTCGTTGATGATGCTTACGTATGCCGCCGCTACATGGATGATCTTGATGCTGGGGTCTCGTTGGCTGGCCTTGTTGTTTGTGGCTCCATCTGAGGTCGAGATACTGGACTATACGGAGCAGTTTTTGCATATTTCTTGCTGGTTCTTCCCGGCTGTCGGGCTACTGTGTATCTTGCGTTACGCGATACAAGGGGTAGGTTTTAGCAACCTTGCGATGCTCTCGGGTGTTTCAGAGATGATCGCACGTGTCTTGGTGAGCTTGTATGCGGTTCCCGCTTTTGGGTTCTTGGGCGTTTGCTTCGGTGATCCGTTGGCTTGGGTTGCCGCTGACTTATTCTTGATACCTGCGTTTTTGTATGTTTATAAAAAGATAAAGAAAAGATTAGATGATGAGAAAGTATCGGTGTCCGCAGTGTGATATCCCTTCTATGTATGTAAAGAATGCGGCAGGGGAACGTCTTTTAGTGTATGTTCACGAGAATGGGGAGGTCGTTCCCAAAGATCCCACTACGGATCTGTCCGGATTTGACTTGACAGAGGTATTTTGCCTAGGATGCTCATGGCATGGAGCGCCTAGGAAATGCCGGTGATTTTTGTATCTCTATCCTCTCGGAAGTGATAGGATGCGTGAATGCTAGATATTCAGCGTGCAGATAGAGCCGTTCCGCCTTTCGCCCGTAAAGTTCGTCGCCAAGGATGGGGCAATGAAGACCTAGGGGATGGGCGGCGTGTACCCGTAGCTGGTGGGTACGTCCGGTTTGGGGATAAAAGGCGATAAGGTTTTTTCCGGAAGTCCGTTCCAATACCCGGTAGCGTGTAAAGGCAGGTTTCCCGAATTCTTCGCTTACGATTTGCCGGGGTCTGTCCAAAGGATCGGGACATAGCGGGAGACGGATCTCGCCCTCATCTTGGGGAACTTCGCCCTCTAATAAGGCGATATACCTTTTCTGGATGGTTCGGTTCTTGAATTGGGCTTGCAGGTTCTGATGCGCTTCTTTGGTCTTGGCGGCGAGTAGCAAGCCGGATGTCGCCATATCCAAGCGATGTACGATAATTGGGCCGGTGGCTTCCGGATAAAGGATCGATAGCCTTTGATAGACGGAGTCCGCGTCTCCCTTGCCGGGAACGGAGAGCATACCTTCCGGTTTATTGATGACCAACAAATAGTCGTCCTCATAAAGGATATCCAGTTTCGTCTCCCGGTGAGAGTCCGCCAATAACGGATTCTCATCTACCCGCAATCCCTGTAGCATATGATGGAGGATCGGCTCGCATTTTCCTTTGCAAGCCGGATAATAATACCCATGGTGCCGAATCTCCGTCTTGGGAGAATCGCCCCACCAGAACTCTGCCATGGCGATCGGTTCCAACTGATGCTGGTAGGCGTATTGTAAGAGTTTAGGGGCGGCGCACTCACCCGCTCCGGCAGGCGGCGTACCTTGTGAGGTAGGAGCGAACAGTTCGCATAAGTCCTTCACCTCGCCCCGGGCGTTCAGGATTCGGAATTGTTCGAACAACTTGCGTTGCAAGGTCGCCGACCGTCGCTTGCGTTCTTGCTTCAGTTGCTCGATCTCCTGCTCAAGCCGATCCACCTTAGCTTGATCCTCCTCCAGTATAGACCGCAATGATTTCTTGGTTAGCTTGTGAGCGGCTTTCATGTGTTGGCTCTCTTTAATAAGAAGTGCGGTCTCTTCTTCCGTGAGAGGGAATTGCCGAAGTCGGTCGCGCTCCTCTTTCCTCTTTTTCATCAAGTCTTTTGCGGCCTGTAATACGAAATCGCAGTATTCGATCGTGCTTTGTAACCTCGACCGTGCGTCTTCGAGAGCTGGAGAGGCTTGCTGGGTTCGGATACGGGCATTGATCTCATTGATCTGCTCCTCCTCTTGCCGGAAGAAACCATCCGGTTGTAATAGGTCATAGATCGGGGGGACGAAGAAAGGATGTACATTCTTCCCCGCTAGGTTACCGGAGAACGCAGCCAGATAGCCGACCTCTCCGGCGGGAATACGAACCACCAATACGCCGAACATTTTTCCGGTTTGTAACTCTTCCCGCCATTCGGTTCGTTCTTTCAGGTATGCCTGCGTCTCCTCAGCCGCTATTACGCATAGAGGATGCGGTGTATAGTGAAAAGGATACGTGAATCGTTCCGGTAAGGGGATCGATTGTATCGGTTGGGCAAACGTGTGAAACTTAGATTCCATCATTCATTTTTTAATAGACAATAAGCGTAAACGGCCAGTGCCGTAGGATCTCCCTCTTGATACAATCCCGGACGGGAGATACGATCCCATTGGATCAACGACCGGGTCTCTTTCGCGGAGAGAGCTTCGCCGACGATCTCGTTCCATGCTTGTCCGTCCTTACTCCAGTAGAACGTGCTATGCGTACCGTCGGTCACTTTCATCCGTAGATATAAAGGCGAGGCGGGAAGAGGAAGATCGGCCAATTGATGTTCTTTCCCCTCTAGGATATATTTCAATATCAAACGGTCTCCTGCGCATCCGCAGGTGATTAGGTTATTTGCGTCTCCGTACATCGTGATTCCTTTCCAACTGTCATTCCGGTTTACGATCGCTGTTTCCAACGTGTAATCCGGGGAGGTTGGGCGTAAACAAAGTGCCGCTCCGGTCTTTACGCTGGGTTTCGGTGTTCCGGATAGAGATAGTTTACCGTTCTTGATCTCGGTCTTGACATCCGTGTAAGGATAGTTCCAACTCCATTCGGGACGCAAGGTAGCACCGGTGAAATCATCCGAGAAATCGAATACCGGCACTTGTGCGGACTCGGCAAATGGCATGGGTTGCGTGCGGCTCGCATATTCCCCGGTTACGAAGTGAGGCCAATGATCCTCGCCCATTCTCACCTCTTGCAGGTAAGGTTGGCGACCTTGGTAGAAGCCGCTTCCCGGTTGGTAAGCGTGGCATAGGTAATACATGCGTCCGTCCGGTGTAGTCGTAATCGTTCCGTGACCGATGGAGAGAACCTCCTTGCTTCCGTGCAAGATCGGGTTTCCTTGGTATTTCTCGTAAGGGCCTTCCAGCTTTTTCGAGCGAGCCACGGATACGGCGTAATCGCTTTGCGGGCCACAACAGCCTCTCACGGAGTAGATGATATAGTAATATCCGTCTTTCTTGAACCAATGCTGACCTTCCATACCTTGACGCTCATCGTCACGCAGCAGGCTGAAAGGCTTTCCGTCTAGGCGAAGCCCATCGTCCGTCAACTTACAGGCCAATAACTCTATGGGTTGGTTATCCAATCCATAAGCCTTCCAACTGATGTAAAGTTTGCCTTTGTCCTCCAAGATAAATGCGTCTATCGCTTCCTTCCCAAACTCTACCACCGGGCCGTAATCCTTGAACTTGCCCGTAGGTGAATCCGCCACGGCGACACCGATGCACGAGATGTTATCCGATTGCTTCCGGGCCGTATAATAGACATATACCTTCCCTTTATGCTGATACCATTCCGGAGCCCAGAATGAGGATTTAGTCCATTCCGGTTTCTCGTCGAATACATGTCCGGTTTGCTGCCAGTTCACCAAATCGGTAGAGGTGAAAACCGGATAATAGGGGGCCCATTCCGAGGAGGTGCCGGTGATATAGTAAGTCTGATCGATCCGAATAATGGAAGGATCAGCTACGTCACCGTGGATCACGGGATTGGTAAAATAGGATTCTTGTTGCGCTAGTCCTGTGGCCAAGGAGGCGGCACAGAAGAGTAGTGTGAAAATCTTTCTCATGTTTTATCGTATTTTATTTAAGATGTTCTTACGTACGGTTCGCAAAGAGATTTGTAGTAAATCGGGTTCCGCCAGATCGAGTAGTGTCTTATACTCCTGTAATAGCTCTGGAATGGGACGGCATAACTCATATCCCAGTTTCATGCAAAGCGTTTGCACACCGGGTAATTCCTTCGCTGAAAGCATCCGGTCTAGGCAGAAGTTCAGGAAATCCACCCGTGGGGGATTCGCTTGAGGCTGTCGTAAAAGCAAATTCAATAGAAGACGTCGTTTACCGGGATGCTTGCAGACCAGAATCTCGTTTATCAATTCATCTTGTTTATCGTATAGCCATTTATTCTCATCTGCGGAAAAATGGCTACAGGCCCATAACGCTTGATAACCGATGGTCTCGTCCGGATCGAAGATCAAACCGTATAGTTCCGATTTCCGTTTCTGGCTTCCTTGCACATATCGCAATATCTCATGGATATCCTCTATGTGGATGCGGTCAGATAATCTCTCTCTTAAATCCATTTACAACATTGAATCTTATATCTTTCGATCTTTTATGCCGTAAAGTTATAGTCTTTTTAGCAAACTTTCTCTAATTCTCTTACTTTTGTTCCCATTCGTTTCATCGGCGTATACTTCATCCCATGCGTCACTTGTTCCTCACAGACAGGCTCGAATCCGAGCTTTCTGTAGATGGGGATTGCGTAAGAAGAGGAGTTAACCGTCATTTCTGATCCGGGCTGATTTAAGATCGCGGTCTTGAACAATTGTTTACCGATTCCTCTTCTATGATAAGACGGTTTGATAAAGAATAAGGAGATATGTTTTCCCTCGTTTTTTGTCGCGATTACGCCAATTAAAGACTCTCCATCGAAGGCTCCGTAGAAGGTTAATTCATTTACTAGTTGCTTATTATAAATGAAATTCTTGAAAGTTTCCAGCCCCTCTTCATCGAAATCCTTTCTTCCGCATTCGATGAAAACGTCCAGAGATAAGTCTAATGCCTTATCGTATTCATTTGCCGGTAATTGTCGAATTTCCATAGATATGTTATTCTTTTTGATTCTCTTCTAGTTTCTTATCTGCTACCAATTCAAAATGATGCGCATCAATGAATTGTCCGTTTTTGTAACAAGCCTTTCTGAAAATGCCGGTCTTCCTGAATCCAGCTTTTTCTAATACTCGCATGGAGGCCGGATTATATTCGTAGACCGTGGCGAATATACGAATAACCTCCGTATGCGCGAAATAATACTGGATGGCCTCGGTTAACGCATCCGAAACAATTCCTTGATTCCAGTATTTCTCACTAATCCAATAACCCACTTCCGCATTGAAACGCTCTACGTCCGTACCTCTCACAAAACCAATGTTACCAATAGCCTCGCCACCAACCGTAATACAAAAATCCGATATATCTGTTTTCTCCTGCGCTTGTTTGATGAAGAAGCGGGCATTCCCTTTTGTATAAGGATAAGGTAATCCATCCCGGCAGTTATCCCAGATTTTCTTATTGTTCAAATGGAAGGCTAGGGATTCGGTGTCTTGATCTTCCCAGCTCTTGAGCGTATATAAATCCTTTATTACTACAATCATAAGATGTTGTTTTTACGGGATAAGGACGGATTCTCAAGATAATAGCACAGGTGGTCATATATTTGCCCATTATACATTAACTCCGCTTGGTGAAGCAGCCCTTCGTATATAAATCCATTTTTCTGTAATACACGTTGTGAACGTTGATTATGAGGATAGCAATTGGCCGTGATCAAATGTAAACCCATTTGGGTGAATCCGTAATTCAATACGCTCTTCACTGCCTCGCTCATGAAGCCTTGTCCCCAGTATTTCTCATCCAGCCAATATCCCAGCATGCGGGCATGCGGATTCTCCCGCTTTGGATCGGGAATGATGCCAATGGAGCCAATGACTTGTTTTGTCTCTTTTGATACGATAGCCCAAACCCCTTCTTTCCCGATAAAAATGGCATTTAGAACATCGATTGTCTCCTCGATCGTTTCATGAGGTTTCCATCCGGCGTTATTGCCTAGGTTTGGATTCTTACAGCTCTCAAAAACATCAGGAGCATCGCTTTCGCTGAAAGGACGGAGCACAAGACGGTTGGTTTCTATGTTCGATGTTTGTGTCATATACGGATGTTTATTTAGTCGAGATAGATCATTTTCTTGGTCATCCCACCGTCAATCGTAATATTCTCGCCATTAATGAAATCGTTTTCCTCTTGACAGAGAAATAAGCACATACGGGCGATATCCTCCGGCTTTCCCACCCTTCCGGACGGATGTTGAGCATGATCCTCCGGACGAAGCTGGTCGTAATTGTTATTCTGTATCCAACCGGGAGCGATAGAGTTTACCGTGATATGCCATTCCGAGAGCGATAAGGCCAACGCATGTGTCAAAGAATAGATACCTCCTTTAGAGGCGGCATATCCCTCGCTACCGGGTTCACTCATCAAGTAACGGGTAGAGCAGATATTGATGATCCTTCCGTATGGGTTCTGTGCATCAAGGGATTGCCGATGGAGCGCTAATTGGCGGGAGGTGATAAACGCCGGGCGTAAGTTTATGGATAGTATCTTGTCGAAATCCTCTACGCTTGTTTCCGTGATGGGAGAGAACTGACTGACACCTGCGTTGTTGATAATGATATCAATATCTCCCCACTCCTCGATGATCTTTCGCAGGCAATCTTCTAGTGCGGTTTTATCACTAACGTCCACGAGATAACGTCCACGAGATGGAATTGTGTCCCGGTTTGTAGGGCAGTCTCTTTTCCTAAGGTCTCGTTCTTGTCGCAGAAGGCCACACGATGTCCGGCTCCTCTGAAAGCCCTTACAATCGCTTTCCCGATCCCCTCGGCTCCACCGGTGATGAAGACTCTTCTTGTTTTATGAAGTGTCTTCGTTGTATGCCCCGTTCTAGTGCCGGAAGTCTTCCGGGCTTGGTATTCTGCGTACTTATTTTCCAGATAATTGTCTGCCATGATTCAGTCACTATTAAATGAGGACAAATATAGTTGTTTTCTGTCGAACCGATTTCTTTTAGTCGATATTCTGTTTGGGATACTAAAATAGAACCGGAAATTGCCATCTAAATTGCTTGTGGATTTGTTTTAATAGAAAAGTATTGATTATGAGAATAGCGATCAGCGGGGCAAGCGGATATATCGGTCAGCATCTTTCATCTTTTTTGGAGGGAAAAGGATATGATGTTATCCCTTTAGGGCGGGATTTGTTTAAGGAAGATTGTTTTGATGAATTATGCCGATGCGTGGAATCCTGTGAAGTCGTCATTAATTTGGCGGGCGCTTCCATTAATAAACGTTGGACGGAGGCTTACAAACAAGAGTTGTATGATAGCCGTATTTGCGTGACCAGACAGTTGGTGCATGCCATAAACACGAGAAGCGTGAAACTTGAGTTGTTTATTTCGGCCTCCGCCGTAGGTTATTATCCGGCTTTCGGGGAATATGACGAGTATCATGATTGCCGGGGAATGGATTTTTTGGCCCGGTTGTGTGGGGCGTGGGAGGAGGAAGCGTCCGCATGCTCATCGGATGTGAGGCTTGTCATTACCCGTTTTGGTGTCGTATTGTCTGAGGATGGAGGGGCCTTGAAAGAGATGCTTCGTTTGCAACGCTTCTCACGGGTAAGTGTCGTGATCGGTAACGGGCAACAGCGTTTTCCATGGATCAGCCTGTTTGATCTATGCCGCTCTTTTGGGTATATCATACGGAATAGGCAGATGAGGGGTGTGGTAAATTTGGTTTCTCCAGACCTTATCACCCAAAAGCAGTTGGCTCATACGTTAGCGAGAGCGGATAAGATCCGTAGGATCATCCCTTTGCCTGAGTTCTTTTTTCGGCTGAAGTTTGGCGAGGGAGCGTCGTTCGTGACAAAAGGGCAAACCGTCCATCCCTCTAAATTACAGGAATCTGGGTTTACATACATTTATCCAACAATAGAGAAACTTATGAATATAACAGATCATCATACCGTACCGGAACTGGATGTTAAACGGTATATGGGGCGATGGTATGAAATCGCCCGTTATGAGAATCATTTTGAGAGAGGCATGACGGATGTGACGGCCACGTATACGTTGCTTCCGGACGGAAAGATCCGTGTGGAGAACGAAGGATATAAAGGCGGCGTTCACAAGAAAGCCACCGGTCGTGCGAAACAACCGGACCCTAAAAATAATCCCGGAAAATTGAAAGTGGCTTTCTTCTTATGGTTCTATGCGGATTATTATATCTTAGAACTTGATGCGGATTATCAATATGCGGTGATAGGAAGCAGCACGGATAAATACCTCTGGATCTTGAGCCGTGAGAGGAACTTACCGGAGGCGGTTCGGGAAGATTTACTGGGGAAGATAACGGAACGTGGGTATGATATCTCTAAATTGATTTCATGAGCTGATGTATAAAGGGGTAAAGCCGTAGTGATTACGCCTTTGCCCCTTTTATTACTCATATTGGAAAACAATCTTAACAGAGGCGATCTGAGAGAGTTCCTTTTGCTCACATGATAGGCTTTACGATTTCAATTTTAAGGCCAAGCGCATCAATAATACGGAAAAATAAACCAACTCCCGGTTCTATGATTCCTTTTTCAATTCTTGATATATAGGTCTTATTAGTTCCTACTTTTTCGGCCAACTCGGATTGTGTCATTTTCTCTTGCTTCCGTGCGTCACTAATAATTTGCCCCACACAATAAGAGTATGCTTCTTTGCGAAACTCCTCTCTTTCTGGTGAGCCAACCTTGCCGTATAATTTATCTAATACGGCGTCCATACTCCCGATCTTAGGATTTGCTTGCATAATATTCATTTTTTTTCCATAGTGCAAATATAAATTAAGTTTACATATATAACAACTTTAGATAGACTTTTCTTTTATGTTTTCAGTTGCTTTCCATCAGCAAAGGCATTTCCTACCTTTTCGCCCACTCTCAAATAGTCGTTGTTGAATGGATCAAAGATGATGGGAGCGGCTTTAGCTACATTCACCTTGCCGTTCTCATCAAGTACACGCTCGTCAACACTGACATTTACGATCTCGCCACGGAGTATGCAAGTATCCGGATCGTAATCTTTTAATTTACATTCGATAGCCACGGCCAATTCGTCGATCAACGGAGCATCTACGAAGTCTGATTTTGTAGCGTGAAATCCTGCTTTGGCAAACTTGTCGGTAACTTTATTGCCCGACACGATACCTACATAATCACAAGCTACGACATGATCGGCATCTGCCATGCTTACCGTGAAAGCTCCACGCTTCAGGATATTCTTAACTGTCTTGTGACCGGCGCTAAGACACATGCTGATCTCATTCATCTCACTGATACCGCCCCAAGCGGCGTTCATCGCGTCGGGAGTTCCATCTTCTCCATACGTGGCGATAATAAATACGGGTTGCGGATAGCTCAAAGGCTTCGCTCCAAAATTCTTTCTCATAATCATTTATTTTTTAGTCCAATTCTTGATATCTTCTTCTGTCACTCCGTTCATCAACTTCCCTTTTTGCCAGTTCACATCCGGATAGGCTTTCCGCAATTCACTCTCTGCGTTCGAGATATTGCTACTGCCCGATGTGGCGAATGGGATAACGGTTTTACCCGAGAGATCGTATTTCTCCAAAAAGGTGTTGATGAGTCTTGGGGCTTGATTCCACCAGATGGGAAATCCTAGGTAAACGGTGTCATACTCCGTTAGGTTCTTCAAATCATCGATAATGGCCGGTCGTGATGTAGGATCGTCCATCTCTACGCTGCTGCGTGAGGATTTATCCCGCCAGTTCAGATCGGCGGAGGTATAGCTTTTCTCAGGTTGGATCTTGTGAAGATCACCACTGACAATAGACGCGACTTGTTGGGCCGCTTTTTCAGTATTTCCCGTTGCCGAGAAGTAAGCCACTAAAACTTTTGTCCCTTCGGCAGCCTTTTGCGCATAAGAGGCGATACATACCATTGAGACCATGACCATGAATAATACGATTCGTTTCATACTTCTTGAATTTTTGTTGTTTTTATATGCATTACGAGAATGCTATGTATTTATGGCGATAAAGATAGGAGAGAAAAATGAAACAGTTTGTACCCAAATTACTGATATATCTGATATTTTTGGCGATACGATCCTTATCTTTGTAAGGCGATTAACTAAAAGAAGAAAATATCATGCTTGCGTACACTTATATTGAACAAGGGAAATTTGAATTGCGGGAGAAACCGATACCGGAAATAAAGGATTCACGGGACGCTATCGTACGAGTGACTTTGGGTAGCATTTGTTCTAGCGATCTTCATATTAAACACGGTAGCGTACCACGTGCGGTACCCGGAATAACCGTTGGGCATGAGATGGTTGGTGTAGTGGAAAAGGTGGGTGCCGATGTTACTGCAGTCAAGCCGGGTGACAGGGTGACCGTGAATGTCGAGACCTTTTGCGGAGAGTGTTTCTTCTGCCGGCGTGGATATGTCAATAATTGTACCGATCCCAATGGCGGTTGGGCGTTGGGCTGTCGTATCGATGGGGGGCAGGCGGAGTATGTCCGGGTTCCTTATGCGGATCGAGGCTTGAATCCTATCCCAGATACGGTCAGTGATGAGCAGGCTTTGCTGGTCGGTGATGTGTTAGCGACAGGTTTTTGGGCTGCCCGCATCTCGGAGGTCTCAGAGGAGGATACGGTTCTCATTATTGGCGCTGGTCCTACGGGGATCTGTACTTTGTTGTGCGTGTTGTTGAAGAAGCCACGACGTATTATTGTTTGCGAGAAGTCTCCGGAAAGGGCCCGGTTCGTTCGTCAGCGTTATCCAGAAGTCTTGGTGACAGATCCCAAAAACTGTAAGGAATTTGTTCTTCGTAACAGCGATCATGGCGGTGCGGATGTCGTATTGGAGGTCGCGGGGAGTGAGGATACCTTCCGCTTGGCATGGGATTGTGCCCGTCCGAACGCCATTGTCACCATCGTAGCCCTCTATGATAAACCTCAGCTTCTTCCTTTGCCAGACATGTATGGCAAGAACTTGACGTTCAAGACTGGTGGGGTGGATGGCTGCGATTGCGCCGAGATTCTTAACCTAATAGAAGAAGGTAAGATAGACACGACGCCTCTTATTACCCATAAGTTTCCATTGAACGAGATTGAGGAGGCTTACCGTATCTTCGAAAACAGGTTGGATGGGGTTATAAAGGTGGCGATTGAGGGGAATCTCATCAAACCTGTCTTTTGAGGGGAATCTCATCAAACCTGTCTTTGTTTTGCCGCATACACTTTGATTCTCTCCTCGCAACATTGTCGTGTGATATCCCGGAGCAGTTCTACTTTGGGGATAAGCGCCTCGATATCTTCTTTAGTGACGCGGAAGTGTAAATTATAACGAGCCTGAACGTATGCGTCCTGCAGCAAATCGAAAAGTCGTTTTTCTTCTTCCGTATCCCGGGGAAAGGCTTCGGATGACTCTAGGGAATGCGTTTTGGCTCTGCCGGATAACGTTATTAGGCTATGCTCTTTGGGACTATACAATGTAAAAGTCAAGATTATGCTGTTGTAATAATTCTCACAAGCTTGATGCAAATGAAAAGAACATATTTTATATCTCTCGTCGTTTTTGTCATACATTGCATTTCGTAAAAAATCATTCGCACGTTCAAACCTGTCGTTGTAATACTCCTCCGCCAACTCTTTTATCTCCCGATAGTTCAGTTTACGACGGCGGGCCAACTTATAACGGGCCGCTGTTGTAAAGCATGATACCTTCTCGCTTGATATCGGTATAGAAATATCGGTTTTTATCGATGGCTTTATTCAAGTCGTCGATGCTTTCGTCTATAAATTGTACGGTGGTGGATGCGTATCTGTTCTTCCCTTTGTAGTAATTATCGGTGGCCTTGCTCAAGATGTGATTGATAATATATCTTTGGAAACGGGTACTGGTAACTACCAAAATATCATAATCGCTCATAAAACAGGTGCGAATACCATATTCAATACGTTGGTCGTAGTCAACGTATGTATTCCGGGCATAACTTCCGTAGAGAATGATCATCTCACAATCGGGAAGTACTTCTAGTACGCACTCTACAATTCTTCTGAGGTCATCCCGTTTCTGTTCGGGAAGGTAATTGATGGATGTTTTCATTCTTCGTTTATCTATGCAAATTGTTTGTAATCACTTTTTACTTGCCATTATGAATTAAAAATAGCCAGTCCCTTTATCGTCAACAGATACTTTTGTCGAGGATGTTTGGGGCTATCCGGGTAGAGAGGGGTAACAAGGCCGCTTTGAATAGCAGGTGTCAAATAGTTGGCAACAAAAGTGGGACGATGCTTTAATTCTATCTTCTCCATTATCACTTTCAATGAACATTGTTCTATTCCGATAGCCTTTACGATAGCAAAAAGCGGTACGCCGAGCTGTTCGGCTAGCTTGTTCGGTGCTTGTTCGGTACTTGTTCGGTTGGCTGTTGTGGGGTATTGATGATGAATGTTACCCTCACTACCACGGATGTATGATGCGAAATCTATGTCCATATGTATCCAATCATGATTATAAACAGGCAATAAAGATATAAAATATCCTGCTATGTGATAGTGAAAAGATGAAGAAGTTGTATTGGCTCGTTCTTTTACGTATTATGAGTTTCCTGTAACATTGAATTTATAAAAACATCTACAATATCTACCACTCTGTTGTGTACTCTCTGTAAATAAGAATATTACCTATAGGTTGTAGATCTCCAAACATCTACAATTATTATTCAATATCTACCATTTATTATTGATTTTCATACAATTTTCTTTTCGCATGAAGGAAAAAAGTGTTATATTTGAAGAATACTGAAAATCTAAAAGATATGATAGAAAAACTCGATTACGCTATGGTGCCGACAGGCTTTGTACATTGTTTTAACGGAAATTGTAAGAACGCCAACCGCTGTTTGCGGCATCAAATCATCCGTTTTATCCCCGATACGCTTTGGGCGGTGAGTGTCGTGAATCCCGCACGTACCAGTCCTACCGGAAAGTGTGCGGCTTTCATGGCGGATACTCCCGTGCAATACGCTGTCGGCATGGATCACCTATTAGACCAGATACCTTATCTGGAGGCGAAACGCATCAAGCAACGTCTGTTGATGACATACGGTAAGAATAGGTTTTATCAGTTTAAGCGCAAGGAAAGAACCTTCTCGCCCGAAGACCAACAGTATATCCGTCAGGTCTTTCGGGCGTACGGAGTAGAGGATGAACCAGTCTTTGATGCTTGGCAGAGTGGCTACCGATGGACGAAGGGATAAGAGCTGATAAGAGTTTCCCTTAGGAGAACAAAGAGTTTCTCTTAGAGGAAACAAAAGTTTCTTTAGGAAGAAACAAAAGTTTTATTAGGGGAAAACTTTTGTTTTTCTATAGAAAAAACTGTAAGCATAAGTTATTCAACTTCTTAAATAATATATTAGACATGAAAATAACCAAGCAAACAGCCTATCGACATACCGTCGCGCAACGGGCGATGCGTATGGAGGAGATCGTGGCATGGGTAAAGGATGAGCGGACGAGGGATAAGCTTGCGCTCTTTCGAGAGAAATTAAGGCGGGCTTATCCCGACAAACGGTATCCGTTTACCCGGAAATTACCTCAGTTGCTCTTTGTCGGAACTTTTCGAAAAGGCGAGTTGAAGGAGTATAATGGCTGGATTTTGCTGGAGATCAATCGATTGAAGAGCATAGAAGAGGCTTTGTCCTTGAAACAAAAAATAGTGGAATATCCGCAGACACTGTTCGCTATGATCGGCTCTAGCGGACGGAGCGTGAAGTTCGTGGTGGCTTATACCTATCCCGACGGGTCGCTTCCCCGTTCGTGTACGGATGCCGAGGTTTTTCATGCGCACGCTTACCGACATGCGCTCAAGACGTATGAGCCTCGCCTTTCTTATCCCATCGAGCTGAAACGTCCGGTGCTGGAGATGGGTTGCCGCCTCAGTTATGATGCCGATGTGTATTACAATCCGGACGCTCTTTCCATTCATCTGGAGCAGCCTGTGGCTATGCCCGACGAAAGCGCCTACCAGGAACGGTTCGAAAAACGGGTGCCGGTACCGGTAGAGAGTGCCGGGCAGACGCTTTATGACCAATACCGTTACGTTGCCATCCAATATGAATTCGCTTTGCAGCGGGCTTTGGAGGAACATGGAAGTTTGAGCATAAAGGTGGACTTCAAACCTTTGTTGGTCACTCTTGGAAGACTTTGTTTCGCGGCGGGGGTAGAAGAGGAGGATTGTGTGAAGTGGACGATGCTCTATCTGGGGAATCTGATCTCGGAAGTGGAGATCCGGGAGACCTTGAGGCAGTCTTACCGCTTAGCTTCCGATTCTGATTTTGGCAGTACGTTCCTTTACAAGCCGGAGCAGCCACAGAGCTTGAAAATGGAGGAGTTTATGAACCGTCGTTACGATTTCCGGTACAATCTGATGTCCGGCGGACCGGAATATCGGGAGAAAAACACGTTCTGTTTTGACTATCGCCCCGTGACGGATCGTGTACTGAACAGTATCGCCCTAAATGCCCAGAAAGAAGGATTGCAGCTATGGGACAGGGATGTACGGCGTTTTGTCTTTTCAGATCGCATCCCGGACTATGCGCCTATCGAGGACTATTTGACCCGCTTGCCCGTGTGGGATGGCAAGGATCGCATCCGTCCGCTGGCCGCACGCATCCCTTGCGACAACGTACGGTGGGAACAGTTGTTTTACACTTGGTTCCTGTCGATGGTAGCGCACTGGCAGGGACGTGACAAACAGCATGGCAACAGCCTTTCCCCGCTCTTGGTGGGCGGGCAGGGGTGCGGAAAGTCCACGTTCTGCTTCAACCTGTTGCCACCGGACTTGAATAAGTATTACACGGACAGCATCGATTTCAGCAAGAAGCGGGATGCCGAGCTGTATCTTACCCGTTTCGGATTGATCAATATTGATGAGTTCGACCAAGTGAGCGCGAGGCATCAAGGCTTCTTGAAGCATCTGTTGCAGAAGCCGGTCGTAAATGTGCGCAAGCCTCATGCCACGCAGGTGGAATCGGTGAAACGTTATGCTTCCTTTATCGCTACGAGCAACCATACGGATTTGCTGGGCGATCCTTCCGGCAGCCGCCGTTTCATTTGTATCGAGGTGAAAGGGATGATAGACAATGCCCAGCCTATCGATTATCTCCAGCTCTATGCGCAAGCGGTTGCCGCCTTGAATAATAACGAGCGTTATTGGCTGACGCATGAGGAAGAGGTTTCGCAGATGCAAGCGAACGAGGCGTTTCAACAACGTCCTTTGTTCGAGGATCTGTTTTTTCAATATTATCGTCCCGCTTCGCATAAGGAGGAAGGTTTGAAGATCTCTGCCGGAGAGATCTACCTATCGCTGCAAAAAAAGAGCGGCGTAAAACTTCCGATGAGCAATGTCTCCGTCTTTGGTCGCTTCTTGAAAAAGATAGGACTAATGACACAGTTGGCGAGTAGGGGACGGTTGTATTTAGTGGTTGAAAAGTAGTAAATGGTGGTAGATGTAAGTTGTTGGTGGTAGATGTTTTATTATCTACCACCATTAGATAAGTGGTTTATAGCTAGGGACTTTTAAGGGTAATGGTAGATGTGGTAGATGATTTCGTATTATTTAAATTCATACACATCTTATGGGATACATCCCCGGCTTTCAGCTATAAACCGCGATAATAATTTATCCCACTTCTGGATCTTCCCAAACACCTGTTTTGTTCATTCGATAGCTTCTCTCTATCTTTTGGGAAGAGTCTGCCTCCAGCGCATAGAGTATTTCACGACAGAACTCCAGAGTGGCAAATCCGTTGGCGGTTACAATGTTTCCGGCTCTGACAGCCAGTTCATCCATATAAAGATTTTCACCTGTATAATTAACCCCCGCAAATTGTTTGAGGTAATCCAATCCGTTGCTGGTATGATTTACATGGTTCAAGAAACCGTGCCTGCCAAGAAAGACGGAGGCGTTACAAATTCCGGCCACCAGCCTCTTCTTCTCTATGGCCTCTTTAACCAGAGGGACAATGGTTTCGGCTTCCGGAGTGAACCAGCTCATGCCACCTATTAATACGATTCCTGCATAATCGGCCGGAATGTCATGGATCCCATAGTCGGGCAGCACCTTGAACCCTCCGATCGATACAACTGGCTCTTTCCTGACAGATACGGTTTTAACTATATATTTGCTTTCACTTCCGGGCTCAACACCTAAATTGAGGTTGGGAGCGATATAAGCCCCTTCCCAATCGGCAAAGTCTTTTAACAAGACGAATAGAATTTCTTTTTTCATTATTTATTGTATTTATCGAAGTTATACTTCTTTCTAATCTCGTTTTGCTCGTCAGGCGAAAGAGATTTGCGATCGATACTTATTTATCCTTTACGATCTCATGGAGTATAGCCACCTTTTCTTGCTCGGCCTTTAACAATCGCTCGTAAAGCTCAACTATTTTATCAACGGGATTGAATGTCAGATGGAGAGACTATAATTCTCTATTTAGGGTTTAATTATTCCAATGAACTCTCCGATAACTTTAAATTCATTACAGTCCACATTATCGATTGAAATAGATTTATAGTCCTTGTTTTTGGGCTCAAGAACTATTTTTTCGTGTTCCCATTCTCCAGTTTCAGAATATTTCTTTAGGCTGGTATAAGTTTTAATAGAATAATTACCTACGTTATCGCCATCATAGAAGTTTATGTGCTGGGTTAAAACTATTTTTCCTTGTCTACTACCAACAGGGTTTGCTCTGAACACGCAATAATCTCCATCATGAATTGTTGGTTCCATTGAATTACCTTTGGCTTGTACAACAAACATATTTTTGTCTAATTTTCCCAGATTTGATACTTTTATCCATCCTAATTTATTTACTTCATCACCCTCTCCAAAATAGCCACATGCTGCTTGAATTGTATATAATGGAAGATATTCGGAAAATTGGTCTTCTGGTATAATATCTTCACAGATCTCGATTGTTTTAACTTTTTCTGTAAATAATAGCTTCTCTGTATTATGCTTAATAACAGGAAAAAACTGTTTTAAATAATTCCTTAAGGAGTCATTACATACGTAAATATATGTACCTTCCAGACCTCTTTCTAAGATAGTTGTATAGATGTTCTTTATGTAAGCAAGTAGAATGGAATCATTCTCTATTCCCATTTTTCCCTTGTTGTCTTTATATCTCTTTTTATAAATAAAAATACGATTCTTTTCATTATCATAATCAATTTCTGGTCCTAGAATAATACCTGCATAATTAAGATCGAATCCTTGAGTTGTATGGATACAGCCAATTTCATTGATTGAGTTTGGGGAATTGATCCAATCTGTATCTGTTCTGTTCCATATATATTTATAACCATTAATCTCTATGTCAAATAGATTCTCTTTTATTATTGAGCTTAATGATTTTCCTTTTGTTTTCCAATCCCAAGCATATCCTGCTATATTTCTGCAAAGTCCGACTTCCTTATTTTTCTTTTTATCTCAGATATCATGTCGTCAACATCTTCATATAATTTCAGATCATATTCTTTAAAAGTAATTTTTAACTTTTGTTTGCAATTTAAAATATTCTGGATATATTGAATATAATCATTTCCTCCTTTACAACGAAGTTGAGAAGTCAGTTTATACTTGTAATTATGTTTATTTTGAAGTAGAAGAAAAAATCTTTCAGGATCAACATCTGTTGGTTTGATGGATTGTCCTGAATCATAGAAGAAAAATTGATATTTGCTCTTTTTTAAGATCCAATCAAGCTCCGTCCCTTTCTTCCCTAATCCTAAAATCTCATTCTTATGATCAAAAGCTTTATAGTCTCCGGGGCTAGCTAAACCATATCGTTGTCTTAATCTATGAGATTCATCAATAATCAGAATATCATATTTGTCTTGTGAATTAGCGACATCTGCGGGACTAAGAACCATATTGGGACTTAATCCTTTAATACCTTTGAATACCTTTTTTAATGTCTTACGAAAATTTTGCATAGGGACAACATATCCCATTTTTAAATTATAATTGAGCCCATTTGCGATTAAGTTAAGGTCTTCTTCCAAATTATTTTCCTCTATAGCCCAATTAGTCTCATTTTGAGCATCTACTAAAAGTTTTAATAAAAAGATACCTAAAATGGACTTTCCTGTTCCTGCTCCACCATCAATAATGGATATTCGGGGAATACCATTGGATAGGTCTGTTTTCAATCTTTCGATTATTTGGTATGTTATCTTATATTGTTCTTCTGTTAATGTCTTATATGGAGAATATTTAAACAAATCACTATTTTCAATGATTCTAATATCTTGAGTAACTATATTGTGTTTTTTTAAAATTTGCCAAATGTACTTGAATTCTTTTTGGTATTCCTCTCGTTGATAGTAATGGTGAAAATGTTGACCTCCATTTCCATTTTGTAACTGATATTTACCATCAGAGGCAATATATTTGATAAGAAAAGCTTCAAGATCTAAAATTACGGATTTATTAAAAGCAGGATTGTGGATAATATGAATGCTTTTAAGTTTTTTTCGTTTTGGATTATTCCAATGCTGATTTATGCGATTACATATATTAGTTGTTTCTCCAATATATGCCAACCTTTTTCCTTTATCTTCTATTATATATACAACAGGCCATTTGTCTCCGAATGTTGATTCTTTCAATTCGGAAAAAGTCTTTTTATTAAAAATGTAATCTGTTATTGTTGTGTGATAATTTCTAATCATAATTCGCTATATTTCTTTGCACAGCCTTTTGCTTTGTCTATAGGATACTTTTCTGCGTTTCTTTTTAGTTTAGTTAAGACGATGTCTTTAATGTCTAAATTATATTTATAAGCAATTAAGAAAGCATAGTTAATGATGTCTGCTAGTTCCTCTTTTATTTTATCTATTTTAACATCTTCTGCGCTTTTCCATAAAAATGCTTCGTTTAGCTCAGAGGCTTCAATAGAAAGAGCAAGAGCTAAATCTTTGCCATTATGGAACTGATCCCAATCTCTATCTTCTGAGAATTGAACGATTTGTTCCATGATCTCGTTTATGTCAGATTCTTTGCTTTGCATACTTTATCCTTTTGGGTTCAATAATGACAAAGTTAGAAAAACTATTGAAATAATAAAAAAGGAAATCTTAAATAGTTTTAGATGTGATGTGGAGAAGTTTATATTATAATTAATAGATTTCTTCTGTATTTTATTTGCCGATGCAGCATGTGTACATCGTTGATTATCAATAGTATAGCACTCTAAAAGGTACAACCAGCAAGTTGGCAAGTATCTGATAATGTGTAAGTTAGTGATTTTTAGACCATTCTCGGCTTGTACCTCCATTTTGGGAAGTAAAAGTAAGTGTAATTTCTTGAATATCAAAATGTGCGGTACAAAAACTTGTGAAAAATGCCGTTTTTTGATGAGAAAAGGTACAAAAATGGCCCTGAAACCGAGAGCACATTATGATTATTTTGCGAAGTACTCAGTCTTCAACCAATAGGCATAAATCGGGTCTTGGAACGAGATTTCACCGGCTTTATTATCCAATATATCATTCTTGATAAGGACTGCCTTTAAACGGAATATTGAGGTTGTTGAAGAGATTTGATAGCGATGCATCACTTCGGTCGAGCTGATGGCCTTTTCGCCGGCAATAAGAGCTTTGAAATAGTTCAATTGCTGTGTGTGGTCAGTGTTTCGGTGATTGTTACAAACAACAGACCTATGTGACAGAGGTCGCTATTTTTCAAGATTACCTAAGTAGTGATATTCTGTACAGAAAAGGAAGTATTATTTCTTTTTCTGTTCAAATTATTGCTTTCTTTCTATAAATAATATATTGTTTGTTATCTGTAAAATATCAGCCTTATGAATAATATAATAGCATTTAATATCTCCAACGCCCAATAATATGACCAAAGCAGATTTCAACAGGAATAAATTCAAAAATTTATCTCTGTAACACATCATAAAATAAAGTAAAACTGCTATATTTGCATATTATATGATATGTTGAGCTATGACAAAAAGTACAATGGGTACCAAGTTGCCAAGAAAATTGGAGCAGAAGATGCTGATAGTAGGTGAGCAGATCAGGCTGGCCAGACTACGCAGGAATCTTAGTATTGCCCAAGTAGCCGAACGTGCCACCTGTTCACCTCTGACGGTTTCACGCATAGAGAAAGGTGTACCAACGGTGGCAATAGGCATTTATCTTAGGGTGCTTTATGCGCTTCAGCTAGATGATGATATTCTTCTGCTTGCAAAAGAAGATGCAATGGGAAAGGCCTTGCAGGATTTGAGCCTTAAGAAACGAGAAAGAGCATCCAAAAAGGAATAAGAAAAGACTCTATATATTTGTTGATTTTGATTGGCTTAAAGAGCCAAAACTGATTGGAGGGCATATCAATATATATAAGTGAAGTATTGTAGATACAAAAAAAATATAGACACATAAATGAGTAAGATTTATTTCCTTCCTGTAAAACATGGCGATGCGTTCATTATAGAATGCGTTCGTGGAGATACTCAGGGGGTAGTCGTTGTTGATGGTGGGCCAAGGAGTTGTGGGTTTGAGCTTAAGCGCAAGTTGAATGAGTTGGGCACTCCTGACCTTATGGTACTGACCCATTATGATGAAGATCATATTGGTGGAATTCTGCAGTTGGTAGACACATGCTTGGACGATAACATGATACCAGCTAAAGAGGTATGGGCAAACTGCGCAGGTTACGTAGAGGTGGCAGCGAGTAAGTATACAACTGCCGCACACGGTATGCTGCTATCCGTAAGGTTGAATGAATTGGCAAAGCAACATGGAATGGTCTGGCGTAATGATTTGCATGAGGGGATGGAGTTTGATAGGCCTTTTGCCAGCATAGAGGTGGTATCACCTACAGAGGATGTCACGAAGATGGTCATAGAGAAACAGAAAGATGAAGCGAGGCAGCTATTGAATGCGACTCAGAAGGATACGATAGACCTAGAGAAACCTCTCGATAAATTAGCAAAAGAAATACCCCCAGAGCCTAATCTGAAGAAGGATAATGAATTGGCAAATGCAGCGAGTATAGCCTTTATCCTAAGGTGTGATAATCTGAGCATATTGATGTTGGGCGACAGCTATCCCCAGAATGTGGAGAGATACCTGAGAGAGGAAAAAGGCTACTCTGAAGAAAACCCATTAGTCGTTGATTTCGTAAAGGTATCGCATCATGGAAGTAGAAACAATACGAGCAATAGCTTATTGGACATTATCCAATGTGATAAGTTTATTATATCGACCAACGGAGGCAACGGAAGTTCCAATCACCCCGATAGAACTACAATCGCTCATATTTTATGCCACACGAAAAGGAACATGGACACAAAAGTACATTTGTATTTTAATTATAAATTAGAACTGATTGAAACAAATGGTATTCCTTTTTTAAATGAAGGCGAATGTGAAAAATGGAATTTTGAAGTACATGATAATATCAAAGAACTATGAATCTGACAAAAGCAAACATAAAAGCCCTAAGAAAGGTAACAGTTAAGATTGAGTGTTCCAACAACAATAAAGGATCGGGCATCATCGTTTCTGTCGGAGAGAACCTCTATGTCCTTACTGCTGCACATATAATACAAAAAGATACCAAGGATGGCCCTCTAGACAAAGAGCAGATAGGTATTTTGCTCAAGAGGAACAGCCGGACATTCCACTTAACTGTGGAAGAAGTGGTTTACTACAACAAGCCAGAAGAGGATGATGCTACTGTGTTGCGTGTGATAAAACCCAACGGTATGCCCACATCGGGACTTGACCAAGTGCGACTATTGACAACGGATATATCTGGCCAAGCAATCCTCTGTGGTTTTCATAAAGACGACACTTCTCTGAAAATCTACGATGTTGTAAAACGAGGGGAAAAAAGTTGGGCAAGTACAGATATTCAACTTCAGTTTCAAAATTTAAGTCCTAAAATAAACTTTGAAGGAACATCTGGAGGAGGTATCTTCTATCAAGGTACGGACGACGTACTGTATATGGTTGCCTATATGTCGGAAGTAGGTAGATTTGATGGGAACAACAACGAGTTTATTTGTATGCCTTCATCCAATTATATTCCAAGCGGATTGTTGGATTCCATTGTCGACAGTCGTGAATATACGTTTATTGCCGACACCGGTGTGGCTCGAGAGGTTGATAGCCGTCAACTGTTAAATCTATTAGACAAATCCGATTATAATCTGAATCAGACTGGTTACTTTATAGAAAACGATAAGACGAAAGAGATTATCGACCAACTGAGGGACGATGATACTTCAACGCTGCTGCTGACAGCATTATCGGGAATGGGTAAGTCAAAACTGATTTATGAGGCTTTCAAGGAGACAGAACGCGAACCAAACCGATATTATACGAAATTTAATGGTAATCGAGATAAACTGATGGGCGAGTTGAAGCAAATACTGAAAGATAATCCCGAAAGTGATGGAATTATCATCGTGGATGACTGCCCAATGGAACTTGTTACGGAAATTATCAGTATCAGAGATAAATACAACAACTTATTTCGATTGATTTTTGCTCATCATGACTATTTTAATGAAGAGCTTGAACGTATCACTTTCCCCGTTATTAAGTTAAGACCTCAAGACATGGAGGAGAGCATAGGACACTATATTAGTGAGGCACTGCACGAAGATGAACAGAATAAGAATGACATTTTGGTTATCAAACAGTTAGCAGGTGGATACCCTCAAATGGCGATAGAACTTGTTAAGGCATACAAGAATAACAAAATTGCTGGTCCCGAGGATGTAACGCATCTAATGCCGAAGTTACTAAACCTTACCCCCAATAAAGAAGAAGAGGAAAAAAAGATTTGGCAAACATTATCACTTTGCTTACCCCTCCCTTATGAAGATGCTACACATGAGGGTTTTGCATACCTGTTAGGTAACAATCACGTAACGCCACTTAACGGAATGGAATATGAAGAGCGGAGGAGTATCGCGGTAAGAATCGTGACGAAATACCATCCAACACTGATTGATATACAAGGCAAATGGCTTTATGTAAGGCCATTTCCACTAGCTGTCTGGCTGACTGCCGAGTGGTTTAAATATGTGTGTAATTCACGGATACATTTCAACGAACTTATTGAGGACATCAAAAAACAGCCACCAAGCATACAAACAGCCATTAGCGAAGGCTTCTGTAAGCACATACAGCAGATGTCCGGTAACAAGGAAGCATTTAAAATGGTAGGGCAACTGGTCAATGCAAACATCGACCACCCTTTTTTCGACGAGGAGAACTTATGTTCTGGTTTGGGTTCTGAACTTTTCCTCGCCATGAGTACCGTGAACCCTGCCGCTATAGCTACACATTTACGGAGAGTGCTTGGATACAAGGATATCGATTGGCTGAGAGAACAGGTTTATGGTGATGTAAGGCGGAATATAATCTGGGCTCTAGAACGTCTTTGCTTTGCCCGCGAGAGTTATCATGATGGCGTGTTCATGATGGCACGATTGGCCGTGGCCGAGAATGAAGAGATTGGTAATAATGCTACGGCACAATTAGTTCAACTGTTCCATATTTATTTAGCAGGAACAGAAGTAAATCTGAAGGATCGCTTGGCGACCCTGCAAGGACTCATCGATGAGAGAGAGACTTATATACCGTTAACCATACGTTGCTTTGAAGCTGCATTACAAAACGGAGGATTTGTCCGGATAGGTGGAGCCGAGAAGTTCGGATTTGAGAACAGGAAGGACTATACACCGAATACTTGGGATGAAATCTTCGAATACTGGTACGGATGCCGGGACTTGTTGTTGGAATGGATAAACAAGAATCCTGAGATTGTCAATCTCTTGGCCGAAATGGCAGAAAGAAAAGTCTACAATTGGGCACGTACAGTACGAAAGGAAGTCTTTGTTCCGCTCTTGGAGAAAATAGCAGAACTAAAAAACTATGCCTGGGACACTGGTTATGAGGCCTTATTCCAGATGGTACATACCTTTGGCATCGACGCGAAATCCTTAGGAATTGCGGGACTGATGGAGAAAATGAGGAACCAATCTTTTAAAATGCAACTGAACGAAGCCAGGTATATACAGCATGGACAATACCGACTGAAGGACAAAGAACAAATCGAGTTATCCGAGAAACTGTATGCTCCGCTGGCGGCTGAGTTCATAGACAAGGAGATATATGCTAATACTGAAGAAGTGAAAGCGTTACTTGAGGATAACAAGTATATTCCTATCGAGTTTGTAAAACGATTAGTAACAACAGCCACAGACGAACAATTAGGAATACTTTTTGATACCATCTTTAATGTATTAGCAACAATGCCCCAAGACTTCTATAGCCCGTTTTTTGGTAACCTATCTTCATGCGCCAAGGAAAAGAAACCACTGTTGTCGTTTCTGAAGAGATTAAGAGATGACGGACATGAATACCTATATGTATCATTAATGGCCAGCACCGAAGACGATAAGATAAGTCATTTTTATCAGCTTTTTTCAGAACAAGAGAGCGGAGTTCTGACGATAGACTATCTAGCTACTTATCTCCAGTATTTCAGGTCGAATAGTTCCGAACATTACTTGTTAATACTAAAGGCTCTGAGAGATTGTTTTCCTGATCGTCCAAATGATTTGATTGCATACGTAATATCAGAACGATTCATGATGCGAAAAGACGACCTAGACGAAACTGTTAACATTGTAAAAGAAGCGATGTTAAAGTTTCAAATAAATAGCAATATGGGACATTTACTATATGACTATAGCCGTCTTCTTGTAGAGACCTTACAATTATGGCATGATGCTGAATTTGCAAAGCAAGTAAACAGGAAGTTTATCGACTTGTACAACACTCAGATGGTGCATTTAAATACTGAAGGAGTGTTCACAGAATTGTTAAAGGATTATTTCGATGATGTATGGCCGGAATTTGTTAATGCTTTTTTGGGAACAGATACTTTCTTGTTCTATTTCCAAGTGAAGGATGAGCTGGGGTCTGGGTTTAGCTTTGACAAAGGTCCGCTATTTGATATCAACGAAGAGTTAATCAAACAGCTTTGCATAGAGAATCCAGAGTCTGCACCTGCAAGGATTGCCTTAATGGTACCTTGCTTTGAAAAAGAAGACGATGGAAATGAAAAAGAGTATTTCAATAAATGGATTATCTGGCTTCTGGATAATTTCGGGGAACGAAAAGATGTAAGGGATAATATTTCATCTAATTTAGGCTCTTTCTCATGGAGTGGTGATATATCCCCATATTACGAGAGGAATATCAAATGTTTTGAACAGTTGTTGGATCATCAAAAACAAGAGGTACGGGAATGGGCACAAAAATGTATTAATAACGAAAAGAAGTTGCTTGACATGGAGAAAGATGAAGAGGATTTTAGGAAGATAAGACACGGAATGTGAAAATAATTAACGCTGTACACACCCCACCTAAAATTTTATGTACTTGGAAATACGAGACTCTAAATTGAATCCCGTATTTCCATTTACACAATATATTTTTAGTGCCTAACTATCTTTTAATAGTATATATAAGGCGGCTAAAATTATCATAAATGACACTTTCTCCCAAACCTATATTTGTTAGAGTATTACTGATTGAGCAAACTTTATTAAAAGGGGCATCTGTTTCTGTTAGAATAAGATTACGTGGTATGCGCTTAATTATTTCTATTCCACTATTAGTTTTTGTCATTTTTTCGTTGACAGAAAAATAATATCCATGTTCTACTATCTTAGGAATTAGAGAGAGAGGACCTGAATACCAATGGAATATTACATTCTTAATGCCATAGGTAATCAGCATTTCGAACAAGACTTTTTCAGCTCGTCTGGAATGGACACTTACTATTTTATTTTTTTTACTTAATAGCTGCAATACTTTCTCTAAAACGAAAACTTGATCATCTTTTGTTTTTAGTCCTTCGTTACTAAAATCTAGACCGATTTCACCAATATAGCTAGTTTTATCTAAACACTGGCTAAATAGTCGTAATTCATTTTTATTTTCGCTTGCATATAATGGATGAAATCCTAAAGCCAAACGTGAGAACTTATATTGTCTTACATGCTCATAGCCCAATAAAAAATGACTTGGCAGATTTGTCATTCCTATCGAGATATTCTTTTTTACCTCTTGTTGTTTGAGATACTGTTCAGGATTTGGCATCATGTCAAAATGACAATGGGTGTCTATAATCATATTCCTGCTCTTATTTGTATTTCATTTGTAGCTTTTTTCTTAAGCCAATTGATAACTTGTCTGTATGAGTGTAAGGCTAATGATGTATATTCATCTAACTCCTGCTTTTCTATAATTCCATTAAAGAATAGTTCTTGGCGAATTGTACGTTCATTCATTCTGTTTTTTAGGAAATACAGAAGAGCGTTAAAATCCCTATTCCTTTTTTGATGTTTATTGTCAAGATTAAATTTAATGCCATGAAGTACATCAGTGCCAAGCAATGCCTCATTATCTAGACCTATTGTATCTAGTGCGACTCTTCTATATAAGCATGGCAAACACATACCACAATGTTTGATTTTGGCATTGCGTATTTCTATTCCGCTTTTGTCCCAAAAAACATTGTGACCACGTTTTGCACAAGAGCATGATAAGTCAACTAATGATTCTAAAATTGCCTTTTTCGAAGTATCTTGACAGCACTCAAGAACCATGTCTGCTTTTGATTTTAATCGATATGGGTTGTATATTGAGTTTGATATACCTATAGCATATAAAGCCTCCTGTATGCGTTTGATAAAAGTAGGATGCGTAGTTCGAGTACTGCATGAACTCCTTCTTCCACTATCAAGAGGTATATTTATTGATATAGTTCCATTCTCTGGAACTATCAATTGACATTGTGGGGATATTTTGTTTGCAATATATATTCCTGCTGCAAAAAATAATAAGGAACGTGAGCGGAATGTACTCTCTGTTGGAGTTTTAATATTCCAAGAATGAGGTTTAAGCCCTGCGTTCAGCAACACTTGTTCGTATTTATTCGAAAAGATATTGTTTTCCCTGCAATATTCTAAAATGCTTTTTTGATCACTATGCTCTTTGCCCAGTTCCATATGTGAAACAAGTAGTATCTTTTTATCAACAGAGAGAGTGCTGGCCTCATCTATAAATCCAATCAATGAGTCTAAACCTCCTGAAAACAATGCAACCTTTTCAAAAAACTGAGGATCATATTCCTTTACTTTTTTAGTTGGATTATACGAGTATGAATCTGCCTGTATAAAGTGAATATCCCAATTGTCGCCCGTAAGAAAATTGATTGCTTTATTAAAAGCTTCACGACCTTTATTCATATCCTCAAGATTTATTACAGGAACATTCAATAATATCAAGTTTCGTTTCCATCCATCATCTGAATTAGACAAACGAAGTACAGCTCTGTCCACATTATATACAATCATGGATAAAACTAATAAATCAAAAGCAACAGATGATGTATCTCGTGAAAACTCCCATAACTGTTTGGGATTAAACTTTGTGTTGACAGAATGAATTTTTCCGTCACTTCCTTGAAATGAAAGAGTAAAAAGGCCAAAAACTTCGCTTGTTTTTGACGGAGTATAATTAATGTTTATTCTTGTTTCCATATATCCAATATTTCTGATGTTAAAGAATCCAGGTATTCTTTTCCTTCTCGGCTATTGAAGTCGATTTGAGTTAGTTCTTTGCTTAACTTCTCATCTAGTTCGTTATGAAGCCAACCTCTCATGTCCTTCTTTATTTCTTCGGGATTACTCCCTTTGTCAAATATGTGGCTTTGAAATAATTCTGCAGAATATTCCAGTATGTATTCAATTTCAAATGTTATAATCCATTCATGAAGATCGTCATCTGTTGCATTCTGAAGTTTATCTTCAATTTCTTGTCCGTCTTTACAATCTGACAAAATATCATTCAGCACTTTATCCATTGCATAAGTTGCTGCTGCATCATCCATTGTAGAATCATTGTCTCCAATGATCTCGTGCAAAAGCAATTCCTTGAAATCATGTGGCGTTTTCGGCTTTTGTGTATCAGGCAGTCTATCAATGCCTAAACTTGATACAAGTCCATATTGTTTAATATTGTTTAAAACAGTAGCCAACCCTCTGACTGCATGTCCACCAGCACGTCCAAACGAACTGCCGCCTCTCTTACCTCCATGCCCTCCAATTCTGCCACCCCTATACAAACCATTGCCGAGCGCTATTCCTAAATTACCAAAAAACTTTGCATTTGAGGCAGGCTTATTGTCTGTTCCATTTGCTAGACTCGTCATGGCTCGTTTTGCTGCAGACCAATTAGGCGAAGATTTCAAATTATGTGATTGTGATGTACCCATATTTATTATTTTTGAATTTTTCGTTCGATAGCTTTTGTTAAAGGGTTCGCTTTTGGCAAACTATTTATATAGTTATGTATCTCATTGCTTAATGAAAGCATTCTAACAAAAAATATATCCGCTTTTGTATCTATATCTTCGGTCTTTATATTACTGAATAATAATTTTAATCTGTCTATTTTGTCACCAAATAATAAATTATTCTCATCGCAATTAAGTATTCTCCAACAATTTTCTGACTTTGGATCTTTTCTTAGGTTATCATTAATCAAGTGAATAATCATGTCTTTTTCTGAATCATCGCAAGCATTAATAATTCCAGGCAAATCTCGCTTCATCATACTGTTTGTTTGCAAGGTACATAATCTTCGGAATAACAGCATGACTTTGTTTGTAACCAACGAAGCTATTGGTTTTTCATTTTTCAAAGCATCTCGTGCTATCCAGAAGTAGTTTTGTAAATTTATATCTTTTAATGACGGATCTGAGCTTAACCATTGCCTCAAATAATCTGACGACCAGTTGTCTTTCCATTGTGGATTTTGAATACCATTTTCAGTTTTTGCTTCTTGCTCAACATCATCCAATGGCAAAACACCTCCATTTGCATTTTGAAGTTTATAAAGTTCTTCAAAACGAGAATTGTACAGTGTGTTGTACTCCAATACCATTAGTTTGGTTAATACTTCAGGGCGTATATCTGTAAAACCTGCTACCTCAGCTAACTCTTGACGTACATATAAGGTATTTAGAAAACGTTTTAGTTGTCGTGGATTACCATTTAAAAAACGCTTAATAAGAGGTACAGTTGGTAAACGATATTCTACTGCATGAAAATCAATTTTTTTATCTTTGGAAATATTTGCTTTGATGTCATCTATATTATATTTGGAATGCTTGTCTGTTTTTCTGAACTCCAAATATTTCTGATGTATTTCATTAAAGTAGATATCATTTAAATGATTTTTGCATAGAAGAAGTGTGATATAAGTCTCTTGCTCGTTGTCAGACAAACGTGGCAGTTTGTATGGTAGCTGAATGAGTTTTTCCAAATAGTCTGAAAATGGACTGGATATATCTTCTTTCTTCATTTGAATAGGATAATGCTGACTAATAGCATATTCAATAATACGTTCATCTGCACCAATGATAAATGCGGTTTTCCTTACATTTACAAACAACTTGACGGCCTCCAGGCAACCAATAATTCTTTTGGGTTCACATCTATCCAAATCATCAATATAGACAACAACAGCCTTATATCCCATATCGTCAACCAATTCATCAAAGAGTTCTCTGAATGTTGCGATAAATTTTGATGTATTACCTTTTGCTACATCTTTAAGTAGATTGTTGTATTTATCCTTGTTTGTTATCTTATCAAGGTCTTCCTTTGTTGGCAACCATTTCTTCAGCCAATCAGGAGTGAGATTTTCATAGGCTTTCTTCAAGATAAATACGCCTGCTTTCAAAAAGTTGATTCGCTCGAGCAAATCATCTACCCGTTCAAATACATTTTTTCGCTTATTAATATCTTTGTCAAGTGCTTCTAATATACTTTCTATCATTGTCAGTTTTGTTGAGTCATAGCTTTCAAACTGCCAACTATTAAAATACACTTGAAGTATAATCTTACAACCCTTTTCATGTTGAGATTTTTCCCATTCATGCAAGGACTTTTGAAGCAATAGCATCAAACTACTTTTTCCAGATCCCCAATTTCCAAATACCCCTATGGAAATGGGTAACATATCATCATTCAAAATTATTTTTTTGAGTAAATCTGCATGGACCTGATAGCCAAGCAAATCTTGCGTTGTTTCATTATCTGACCACATTTTATACTCTTAAATTAAATTGTTTATATCAAGTGTGTCACATTAATTTTCTTATACTTATTCCCCATGCCAAGGGCAAAAGCCATCTGGTCTTTTATAATCAGCTCACCCTTTTGAAGTCCGGCTATAGCAGTTCTGATTTCTTGAAGTTCTTGACCACTCACGCCAAACAAGTCTTTGATGACCTTATCATCAATAGTCTGCTGCTTCATAATAAGTGGGTATTGTGCATTGGCATAAAAGTCAAAACCTTTTGATTTGAAGCTACTCATATTCTGAGTGGCAAGGATAATACTCAGACCTTTATTTCGGCCTACAGCAATTAGATTACGCAGAGGGCGATTGTCAAAGTCAAGCATATAGTGAGCTTCATCAATAATAGAGAAATGACGTATTTGTACTACTTCATCATTTACTGCTTGTTTATCCAGTAGCTCATAAATGTTATTAAGTTTGGACATCAGGAAATATACAATAGCTTTGGCTATAGGTCCATCTTTGGGATATCCATCCATCTTGATGATGTAGCTGTCATCAATCAAGGAAACTTTATCTTCTGATTCAAAGATATGCGCATTAACCAATTGCTTCAGAACAGAAGAAATACTATCATCATTATTTGCATCTTTCATTCGTGATTGATAGCATTTCAGCATTAATTCAAATGAAATAGGGGCGCCATTTGTCGATTTATAGGCTTCTACAATAGCTTCACTAAGACGATTGTTCATGTTGGCACTCGCACTTACTCGGTCTATGGAACATAAAGCAGAAGACATTTCTGTAGAGTACAGATTGATTTCATTGATAGAACGCCCAGTGAAATCCTTAAATGGAGTAAAAGGCAATGGCTGTGTCAATGGATCCAGAATACAAGAACGGTCCACATCGAAGAGAGATAACCAATGGTTATTCTGTATATCGCTGAACTCTCCTTTGTAATCAAACAGAAGGAAGTTCACGGGATATTGTGATTCTGTGGATAACATTCTGAATTGCTGAATCAAAACAGCCAGCAAATTAGTCTTTCCAGATCCTGTAGCTCCCGCAATGATAATCTGTGAGTTGGTAATGGAACGACTGTTTATGTCCAAAGTCGCTTCCATTTCTTCATCACCATAGTTACCAATCAGAAGATTCAGGACTGGAATATCTTTTGTCATGGCTACTTTGTTGTTCATAGCGTATAAGAAGGAATCCAGATTGTTGTCAGACATCAGATAGTCACGTCCACGAAGCATTTCTGCTGCGATAATTCGAGAAAGAGTAGCGTTTTGAGTCCAATCAATATTCAAGTCTGCATATCTTAGCTTTAACAATGCTGAATATAAGGTACTTAAATCATGCATCGTGAAAAAACTTGGTATGATTCTGGCTGATGACACTGATAGCTGTATATCCTTATAATCATCTATGGAACGTTTTGTAGGCAAACTTAGTCCCACGATGAAACAGATACGCATTACCTTATTCTGATTCAAGTTTATACGTTTCTCCCGATCTGCCGTTCTGGAAAGATTGATTTTTGATTCAATCAATTCCTTGATTGGATTGATTGCGTCAAACAATCCTTCCATCTGGCGCGTATTTGAAAAATTTATGATGCTCATTTCTTTTACTGATTAAGAGTTAAACCAAAATAACCGTCTTCAACCGTAGTATTCTGTGCTTCTACATTGCGATGAAGTGTATAGGTTTTGGAAATAAACGGTTCCAGTTTGATGTAGTCGCTGTCTGTTCTGATTTCAGAGGTCGTACAAAGCAAAATCGTTTGTTCTGCCAATTGTGGAAAATATTCTTCCATCAAGGCATCACGACTTTCATTATCAAGAACACCCATTACTGTATCAATCATTACAGGTGGATTATAATCTCCCAGGTTTCGCAATACTTTCAATAAAACCTGGATGAAGATTTGTTTGGATGCAGCATTAAGCTGATTCAATGAAATCTCATTTCCGGCAGTATGATAGAGTTTTATATTGAATTGTTCAATGCTGTCGGACAACTCAACTTTGGCTACATGACCTTTGTATGAAACAAGTAACTTGTTGAGTTGCTGTTGCATTTCACTTTCAATCTGGGCTTTTTTCTTCTTCAGCAAACTGTCTGCAATCTTTTCAAACAGAGGTTTAAGCTTGACCAAAGTGTCGAATTTAATATCAGGTTCTTGCTGGATTTGTACATCAAACTGATGAATCCGTTTCTCAAGACGTTGAATGTCTGCTTTCAGAGTCGCTTCCTGACCTTTTAGTTTCTCTATCTGTTTTTGAGCGGCTTCATAATTTTGAATTAGATATTCATTACCACCGGCCTGTGTTTGTTCCAAGGTCTGTTTTTGCGAACGTAAGTTATCCAACGTGGAAAGTTGAATTTCCAGTTCCTGGCGTTGGCGGTCAAGTGCAATGAACTGATTGGAGCCAGTTCTTTTTACCAAGTTGGATAAAGCGGTTACTTCCGCTTCGTCAAGATAACCAAAAGGATCTTCTTTATTAGTGCTATTTTGGATAGCTACAATATGAGATACAACCTGTTCTTCATCCACAGATTCACTGCATAGTGACAAATCTTTTAAGTAAGTTATAATTTTGTTTGTCACATCTTTCAATGTCTCCAACGGATAAGCACCGGTATTCTCTTTCTGAAGCTGTTCCTTTATGTGGAGGATATTATTGATTTCTTGTGCCAGGTTTGAAGCTAATTTAGGTAAGAATAAATCAATTTCTATGTTGTCAACAAATGCTTTTAGGTCCTCAGCATAAGTTGCTGCACGCTTTACAATATCGTCAATTTTACTGGCAAGTTCCTGTATCTTCTTATTAAGGGCAGATGCTTCTTGGGCACCGTCTTTTGCCCGTTTATATTCCACTTCTACCGACGCAAGATACTTATATTTTGTATCTTGTTCCGCTATACACGTATTTAAGTCTGCGGTCAGCTTGTCTTTTTGTGCGCATAATTCATTATATTCCTGTGCTTCTTTTTCTGCTTCAAGACGTTGCTGTGCCCATTCCTGTTGTAGTTTTTCAGCGGCACGCTTTAACTGAAGGTATTTTTTGAAGCCCAACACATTCTCAAAATTATCACGAATGGTTTGGGCAAATACATTTTTCTTCAGCAATTCACTCGATTGCATTGCATCAAACAAGAAATACTGACTCAGTTCCTGAGGCAGATTAGCTTTGATGATTTTATTGATTTCCTGTTCTGCTTTTACCCGGTCTTTGGGAGCAGTCATTGTACCGTAAACATACATGTTCCCGTTCATATTCAGCGATACGCTTTCCAATGGCTTTCCTTGCGGATTCAACTGATAAACACGCTTTAATATGTACTTCTGTTGCTGGCCGAGTACTTTCCCTACAAATGTTATTTGTAAGGAAATCTCAGGTTTGGCTGTATTTAAGGCTCCCTGATTGAGCAATTCCATGAAATGCTCTTTGTTTTCAATTTTCAAACCATAAAGAGCTCCGTTTATGGCCTCGAATAAAGTAGTCTTACCGCCACCATTTGCACCGCCAATCAGAATAATAGGGCGATCATCATCGACTGTCAAATCCAGATCAAGTGACAAGTAAGTCTTATAATTGCTTATTTTAATTCTCTGTATCAGCATAATCGTATTTATTGACGTATTTTTTGGATTGCATTACGGATGATGTCTTCCGTTTCATTATCACTCATTTCTATCACGTCAACCTTCTTGGCATGATAGGCCTTCAGAATATCTTCACTTAACCAGTCAAAATCTACACCTTCCGCTTCACAGATTGCTTCTATCATAGCTAAATCATCTTTGCGGATACCGTAGTGAACAAATTTCGGATCTATACCTTTAGCCATAATCTTTATGCGTTTTCAGGATAAAAAGCATCCCAGTTTAACAAATCAGTAGTATTCTCAATAGGTAGTTTGGAATATAGCCAGTTACTTCCATCTTGAATGATAACTCCTCCATAAAGAGGTGTATCTTTAGTTGAATATTCCTGGATATATTGCAACAAGGCATTATGTTTCTCCGGAGCAGTTACATCACTTCCGGCACTTTTCGTATCGAAAAGATATACATGTCCATTCTTCATACGGATAACAAAATCAATATAAAATAAAGATTTTCCGTATGCAATGGCATAATGTTGTTTTCCTTTGTCCCCATTCTTATACCACCAGTCAATCCATTGTGAATGTTCTTCCAAATATTTCACAAATTCCTTCTCTGGATTAGAAGCTTCGTTAAGTTGTACGAATGGCAACAAAGCATGATTTTTTGCAGTCTCAATATGGTTGGTTTCACTGTCATAGACTCTTTCTTCCGGAACTTCCCAGTTGTATTGTTTTAATTCTCTGGCAGCCGCAGATCTTCTTTTTGCACGCTCTCTTTTACGGGCGTATGTTTCTAAGGCCGTGTCCAGTAAACGGTCAAATTTGGGTCTGTTATCATAATAAAGGACTACCTTTTTTGCATCAGTATCGAAGATTCCAAAATAGTCGGCAAGCATTTCAAGCAGGTAGTTGGCTATTTTATCAGCTCTACCTTTACTTTCAAATTGATGTCCTTTACCACTTATATATGCCATAAATACGCGGTCTATTTCCGATGCTTTACGGGCAAAGCGCACTTGATCTACTTTCAATATCTGTTCTTCATTCTGGAAGTGGACATCTTTCGGAATCTCCACATTGATTGTCTTGACATCCAAACGAATTGAATTCTTTACCCGTCTTCTGTTTTCATTTACTAAATCGTCATCACTTTCCGGCAACGGAGTAAATTCATCATTATCATTTCTTAAGGTGGCCAATTCTGCGATAGAAAACAAGCCGGCACCTCTTTCCAGTTTCCAGAATTCATCTGCTATTTCATACAATGTTTTCTTGAAGTCGGGTCCCAAATAATTTCGTTCCACATTAGGGCGTTCTGAATAGTAAGCCGGTAGAGATACATTCTCAAGATTTTCACGTCTGCATGCCGTAATCGTATTTTTCAAAATATAGTCGGAATCGGCTGTGACAATCTGAATTTTATCTTTTGCAATATCGGTATAAACATAACCGATATTAAGCTGTTCTTTCGGATAATGTTTCTGTTCCGGCATTCTCAGAATACGTCCTACAGTCTGTATTGTAAACTGATCGCTTTGCAATTTTCTGAAGATTAGCAGTACTGCTGCACGAGGGCAGTCCCAACCCAAAGCAATTGCTTCTTTGAATAGCAATACTTGTGTCATATTATCAGGACGTTCCAGTCCGGCGAGATTCTCTTTTTCGTTGGCGAGCCATACGGCCAATAATCCATTTTCGGCGGTTATCCCGCATATAGCTTCCAAATAGGTTTTCACCTGTTCTGCGATAGCCTGATCTTCCGAAGTCATGGTTTCCTTCGCATCGTTGGGCAGCTGGATAAGTAATAGGGGATTGATTTTGACGCCCAATTCCTGATAAAGCTCAGCCAACTGATTACGTTTTGCCAATGCCGCCTTAATCAGATTTTCGTTCAGTGTGCGTTCTTCACTGAAATCCAGTTCTATATCCGGATTCAGCACGACTTCTTTCTTAATCATTTCAGCCGCAATAACATCCTGTCGGTAAACTTTTACTTTTTCATCAGGATGAAGTGTTTTGGGAGTGGCCGAAATACGCAGTTCTACAGCCGGATTGATACGTTCCAGCACTGCTGCCGATTTATCGGCAGTTTTTGACCAAAACATGTGTTCCTCGTCTATGATGGCAACAATGGGCAAATCGTATTCTTCTTGTGTCCGTCGTGCAATTTCATACAAAGAAGCAAAGCTTTCGTTTTCGCGTACCATGACATTACTTTCTTTGTTCACACTTTCCCAGTTGACAAACAATATTTCTCCGGGTTGTATGCCTTCACTCTGGTCAATCTCGTCAAACATTACAGGCCGAAGTTTCCGTGTTTCGCCAAAGGCATTCTTTAAGCTGGCATAACTTTGCAGGTGAAGTTTACGAGGTGCAAACCAAATATAGGCAACTTCCTGATAACGGCTGTCACCACGTTCTTTCAATTCGTCGGTTATATTTGCCAAAGCCTGACAGGTCATGACCGTTTTTCCCGCACCTGTTGGCGCTTCACACACAATTTTGTGTCGTTTGCCACCGAGGTTTAACAGACGGATTGTTTTATCGGTCAGTTCATTGACAGCGTTCTGTTGGTATGGTATATTTTTCATTGTTTTCTTCCTTTTTTATTCTCTAAGTTTTTCTTTTCTATCTCTTTCATTTCCAGTAGGAAACGGTCATAATCAGATAAAAATAACTGATCTTGTATGATTCTGTACTTTTCAAATTCCGTTTCTGCATGCAAACGTGCAATTTCAGCAGTCACACGTCCGGCATCATTAAGAAGACCGTATTCAAAGAGATTGATAAAACTGTTCAAACGCTGTTCCCAGTCGGCCATAGTCAGAGGAATGTGACGCAAAGTCATTGATTCTGCAAAATCCAGATAGGCAGTAACCATGCGTTGAAGTTGTCCCATTTCTGTATCTGACAAATAATTTTTAGCTATCACTACATCGCTTTTCCGTATTTTCCCATCAGGAGCATCAGCCCATGTAGTCAATCCCATGTGTTCTTTTGTGGCATCTGCACGTTCTACAATGAGTTCCGCTGCAGTATGTCCATGAACAGCATAGTGCATCTTATTCTGTACTGTAGCATAAAAACGTCGAGTAGCCAATGCTGTCTTGTCGTAGTCTACGGCTGTTGCATATAAATCCGTTATTTTTTGATAGAACAAACGTTCACTGGCGCGTATCTCACGGATACGTTCCAGTTGTTCATCAAAATATTTATCAGTAAGAAAAGTTCCGCGCTTCAATCTTTCCGAGTCCATAACCCACCCTTTAATGGTGTACTCTTTGGCTATTCCATTTACCCATTTTCTGAATTGTACGGCCTTTTCTGAATTAACCTTGAAACCAACAGCAATAATCATTTCCAATGAATAATGATTTGTGTTATACTGTTTCCCATCCGGAGCAGTTATTCGAAATTTTCGAATAACTGAATCTGCTTGCAATTCACTATCTGCGAATATCTTTTTGATATGATAATTGATGGTATGTACTTCTACACCATATAGTGCTGCCATCAGTTTCTGGGTGAGCCAAATGTTTTCATCTTCGTAGCGTATTTCTATTTGCTGTTCATCATTTCCCACGCATGCCACATAGTTCAAGTATTCTGCTGCACTGCTGCGTACAGTTACTTGCTCTTTTTTCTTTTTATTCTTATCTGACTGCTCTTTCATGCTTCCTCCTCATCTGTAAAGTTCAACATTCCATCAAACAGGTCTTTATCTTTTTGAGTGGTTGCCAGAGCATCATCTTCCGGCGCAATGATGGCATCCTTTTTCTTGGGAAGAATTCTGCGGTAAGTATTGTATATGGCTTGTGGCAGAGCGCATAGCTCCACCTTGTCGCTGACATCATCAAACGAACCTTCCCAAGGGTCTTCACTGGGTGAGAACACATAAACTTTTATTGGTTGAGGTATGTCCATATCATAGATTATATCAACCAATTCATCGATGGCTTCTTCACGATAAATTACAAGCATCTGTTTTTTACCATCATCGAAATAGCGGAAGATACCTTTATAGGTTTTCTGACCTCCAAAGGTGTTTTGTTCCGTATAAAGGTCTTCCTTGATACAAAGCATATCTGTAGCAAGATTAACCAGTTTTCGCATATTCTGCATAGAGCGGTTGCGACCAACAAATCCGGTACGGTAGTAGCGGAGATTATTCTTTGTTAAACCTGCTACCTCTTCGCCTTTTGCGTTTGTATAACCTTGAATTACTCGCCTGTTTCGTTCGTAAGTAACTTCTTCACAAATGTTGTTTTCATTATTTGTAACAAGAATACATTGGCGGTGACCTCCATCTTCTGCATTCAGTTGCATAGTGGCATGGAGGGTAGTACCACTTCCCGCGAAAAAGTCGAGAATAATTCCTTTTTTATTGGCTATTAAATTAATAAATAATTTGATTAATTCTATAGGCTTCGCATAGCTGAAAGCCTTAGAATTAAAAATAGTTTTGATATCATTTGCTGCATCTGCATTTAAAATACCACTTATAAGATTTTTATAAGGTACAGATTTTTCTATTGCATTACCTTCATTATCAACATTTAAATATATCTTATATTTAACAGCCCAACCATTTTTCTTTTTGTTTGTTGGTACAATCTCAATAAATTTGTTTTTGATTCCCCATTCAACTTTTTCTTTACTCCATTTCCAAGTCCATCCATCATTAACAAAAGAAAGTCTTCCATTTGGGAAAATCATAGAGCCATCAGGTGCTTCAATTCCGTAATTAAGTCCATCACTATATTGAATACTACCTCTATCTAAAGAGTCGTAATAAAATGGTCCTCGTATTTTCTCAAATTCATCAGTGTATCTATATCTTTTTATATCAAAAGCATTTTTGTTATAAGAAAAAATATTTTTAGCATTTTGAGGATCGAGACAATATACAAGGATATATTCGGTAATTATTGCTATTCCATTGGCATCTGCTGCACCTGTTTTTTTTTGCCAAATTAAATTAGTAGTAATAAATCTATCTGCTCCAAAAATTTCATCGCAAAGCAACTTTAACTGCGCTTGTTCATTATCATCAATAGAAATAAAAATTACTCCACGGTCAGATAACAACTTCTTGGCAATTTTCAAACGACGACTCATAAATGACAACCATTTAGAATGGCGATAAGAATCTTCCTTATCCACATAACTGTCGTTATATATAAAATCTTTATTTCCTGTATTATATGGAGGATCGATATAGATTACATCTATCTTTCCCTCATGTGTATAAGCCAAAATAGCAAGAGCTTCCAGATTATCTCCTTCAATCAGAATATGGTTAGGAGCATCTTTATCTTCACTAATAATAGCACGTTCCGGCACCTCCGTCAAGATGGGCAGTTCATCGCGAAGACGTTCTTCTACGTCTTCGGGCTTATCTTCCCATACCAGACCATAAGTTTTATTCTCTCGTAACAAACCTAACAAGGCACTACGTTCCTTATCGGTCAGTCCTTCTAGAGTATTGATACGTTTTATAAGATTGGCTCTATCATTACTGTTCATAACATTACTTGGCTTTACTGTTTTTGAATTCTAACTAACTGAACATCGTCACGTGTAGAGTTCAGCAGTTCTTTAATATCTACATCCAGAACACGTGCTATTTCCAACAGTGTTTCCAGTCCGGGTTGTGATGTGTTTGTACACCACTTCGATACCGTGGCAGGGTCCTTTCCTAATTGTTCGGCCAACCATTTGTTGGTCCGCTTCTTCTCCACAAGCACAACCTTGATGCGGTTTATGTCTTTTTCTTTTTCCATAAGGATTTTCTTTCGTTCCATGCAAAGATAAGAAAGCCTATCTATTTTTCATCATTTCAATAGGACTATTTGCAATAAGATTTGCGAATTAATTCAATTATATAGACTAAAAAGATGCAAAGTCGCAAACTATGACTAACTTTGTTTTTAAGTAGGTTGAATAAACATTATAACAATGAAAATACCCGAATTAGAAAGAACAGGAATTACTTGCGAAGAATCGTTTAGAATAATTCTAACCACACTAAAGTATGAAGTGATGTTCTTAAAAGGTAACTATAACTCCAGTGACATAAATTCTGTAAAAGACTATTCTTTAGTGATAGCTGAACGTATTGTAAAAACAGCTGACACTTTACATTCAGTAATAGAAAGAGATAGAGACTATGTGATAGCAAATATGATCATTCGTTCAATGGCAGATAGTATTTCATCCTTTATTCTTATTTACAGAGAGGAAGATATAAATGTAAAATTATTGCGACACTATCTTTATATAATAGATGGACTACAAAATCGTATAAATCAATTATCTAATAATCCTACATATAATGAGAGTATTAGTAAGGAAGATTATGAAAAATTGTGCCTACAGGTTAAAGCAGCCAAACAGAATTATCAAGAGGCTTGTAATTTTTCAGTATGTCAGATAAAATCATTACCTATTTATGCAAATAATAAAATGTTCATCGATAAACTAATAGAAGGTCATAATTGGAGATTTCAGTCGCTTCGTTCTTCTCCCAAAAGCCGCTTTTCATGGGAGAAAATGTATGACTTAATGGGCTTTAAATGTCCTTCATCTTTCTTTTCATCACTCTCTGATTATGTTCATGGATTAAGTACAAGTAACCTAAATCTTGAAATGGAAGATGAACTTTTTGATCCTGTATACAGTTTCGGAATATCATTACTTGGAAAGTTAATGTCTTCATTAAAAGATATTTTCCCTGATGAATTTTCATCGATACTATCAAAAACATTCTCTTCTGTATTATGTGATCAGAATATTCCCAAACACTATATTCAAAAATTTCTTCAAGGACTAAATTTTGAATATAAAATATAAGACAATATGATTACCTGGAATATAAATTTATAAAAATAATGGTGTTTATACATGTAAGAAATGTAATTACCATTACATTATTTTAGGGGTAACGGTAAAAAAGGAGAGGAAAATCCTCTCCTTAATAAAGACATACACATTACACCTCCAACTCCTTCAACGGCATCCATAATTATATTGTCTGAAAAATCCTCTGTGGATAAGTTTCAAACCAAGGGTCTGATAATACTTGTAGTCATCATCTTCGGTGCAGAGGTATTTGTAACCATAGCATGGGGCGTACTCCTTGAAGAAACGGGCAAGGTCTTTCAGATTTTCCTGCTGGTTCAGTTTAAAGTTGCTGCGCACAATGATGGTGCTTCAGTCGGAGATGCTGCCAACACCACAACCGTATTCCCCAAAACGGATGTATAAATTCATTTCGCATACATATTCGTTATCCGTTCTTTGGGCTTATTCTCATTATTGGAAGCAATAATGTAGTCGAACATCTTATCATTATCCGAACGCCGTACAAGCGTTTTTCCATCAAATCTTACCACTTGGATTTTCGGGGTTCTGATATACCAATAAATTGAGGCTCCCTCTGACGTTGAATGCTAGTCTCTTTACCCCGCGGTCTTGTACTTCAATTGTTCAAATCTACAATTTTGCTATTTTATAACTAATAACTTTGGATAGTTTATCTCTGATATTCATTACCTTTGTATTCTGAATTAACATATAAATATATGGAACTGAAAGATTTTATAAGCAATACCATTGAACAAATATCATTAGGTATATTAGAGGCATCTAAGAAATGTAATCAGTATGGCGTTATTGTAAACCCTAATATTACAATTGGGGAACAAGGAGATTTTTGTATTCCCAAACAACCAGAACACGTTAATATCCAAAGACGAGTACAATTGATAGATATGGATATCGCTGTTACTGTTATTGAGTCAGAAGAAGGAAAGATTGAAGGCAAATTAGGAGTATCATTTATAGGAGTTGGTGGAAAATCTCAAGAAGGTAAAAGTACATCAAATGAAAGTAGAGTGAAATTCTCGATCCCAGTCTGTTTACCTGTAACAAATATAATTGGGAAGTAATACATAAGCTTTTTATAGAGTAGGAGGTATTTTAGGGTAATGTCGTAAATAATCACTTTATTTCATTGGCATATCTAAAGGAACATCCAATAGTCAAAAAAGGATTTCGCCAAATGATGTTTAGACTTAAAGGTTGGTTGCCCAAAAGAGTTACAGGAGCAAAAGCTATTTTTCAAGCATGGACAGAGAAATAGACGCCTTTGAAGGTAAAAAGGCTAAATATAATAATGCAGCAGTTGCTGACTGGAAAGATTAGATTGATTTAAAAACGAGATAGGATAAAATATGATTAGAGCATTAAATCCAAAAATTCTGACTTCTGAAGATTCCTCTTATAAAACGGTTAAGGAATTAAATGAAGTAATTGAAGAAGCCTTGAAAAAAGGAGAAATAAAAAATATAGCTCTTACTGGACCATTTGGCTCCGGTAAGAGTTCAATTCTATTGACTCTCAGGAAGAATTTTGGTAATTATGAATATCTCCCTATTTCATTAGCAACTTTAAAGGCAGATGAGGAAGAAAATCCTCCCCAAAAGACTGATGAAGAAATTGAAAAGCTAAACAGAAGAATTGAATATAGTATATTACAACAACTTATATACCGGGAAAAAACTTCAACAGTCCAGAATTCAAGATTTAAGCGAATTATACACATTGATGAGGGGACATTAAGAAAAATCTCATTAAATGCTATCCTGTTTTTTATATCGTTTTTAATAGCTTTTGAACCAAAATGGTTGAGAGTTGAAAGTATATGTAATGCACTTAATTGGGGTGATTATAATATTATATTTGACAGCATAGCGATATTATATATGCTGACAATCCTTTATTTTGTTGTGGAATATTTTGTACGATCATATGGTAATTCAAAACTCAATAAGTTGAACCTTAAAGATGGAGTTATTGAAATTAAAGAAGAAACTTCAATCTTTAATAATCATTTGGATGAAATTCTATATTTCTTTCAAGTAACTAAATATAATGTTGTTATTATAGAGGATTTGGATAGGTTCGGCAGTCCAGATATATTTCTAAAGCTAAGAGAGTTAAACCAATTACTCAATGAATCTAAAATAGTTAGTAGAAACATAGTCTTCGTATATGCTGTAAAGGATGATATTTTCCTTAACGAAGAACGTACAAAGTTTTTTGACTATATTACGACTGTGATACCTGTTATCAATCCGTCAAATTCTAAGGATATACTAAAAGCCGCATTAAATGAAAGAGGTTTGGAAGATAATGTGATTAAGGATGGTGACTTAAGAGATATGGCCTTCTTTGTTCAGGATATGCGTATCTTAACCAATATTGCCAACGAATTTCAGCAATACAGGGAAAAGCTGTGTACTGGGAATAATCAAAAATTGAATCTGACAAAATTATTGGCTATGATAGTTTATAAAAACTATTATCCTAAAGATTTTGCAATGCTTCATAGACGAGAGGGAAAGGTTTATAACTGTATAAAAGAAAAGCCGAACTTTGCTAAAGGTGCTTTGGATGAAATTGCTAAAAAGGAAGAAACATTGGAAAATGAATATCAAGCATTTCTTAAAACGAAACACTTAAAAGAGTCAGAATTACGCCTTATTTATTTGTATAAAATAAGAGAACGTATAAATAATAAGGTCACAGAATTTATTATTGACGGTCAAAACTACTCTTTAGATCAAATTTCTAAAGACAAAGATCTTTTCAACAAATTGATATCAAAACGTGAAGTTTGTTACTCTTATTGGGGGTATTATGGTGGAAATGAGCATACTTCTTATACTTTTGATTTTAATTCTATAGACAAAGAAATTAATTTTAAGAGACGTATAGCTTTACTTAGAATACCAGAAAGTAAATTTGAGCGAGACAGAGCAATGCTATATAAGCAAAAGCTAAATGTTCATAAGTATCGATTAAAGATACTTATAGGTCATTATAAACAAGGAGAAAGTGACTTATACAAGAGCATTGGACTATCTGAGATGATGGATGTATTTATTCGTCGAGGATTTATTGATGAGGAATATTATGACTATATTTCCTTCTTTTATGAAGGAATGGTCTCTTTAGCAGACAGAGAGTTGTTGTTATCTATCAAGAGAGATATACCAAAGGAATATTCTTACCACATTGATAAGGTAGAAAATTTCGTTAAGGAACTTCTTCCTTATATGTTTGAAACAAAGGCTATTCTAAATAATGATTTGTTGGATTATGTATCATCATCTCATAAAGACTATTTTAATCTAATAATGAACATATTGGAAACAGATCAAGCCCCCTTAGATTTCCTTGCTCAATATTATCTTTATGGTAATGCTCAGAAACAAGTTTATGAACATTACATCGAATGGGATGAGATACAGTCCTGGATAAATATAGAATCATGGAACAATAATGATGAAAAAAATACATTAATAGAAGGTTGGCTTAAATACAGTAAGGAAATTTGTAAAGAAGCCAGGGGATGGCTAAATAATCATTATGAGTTTCTAACTGATAGATTCGAGAATATAGGAAAAGAACGGTGTTTGGATTTAGTAATAGACTCAGAGTTCAAGAAGCTTAATGACAAGAATTCGGAACTTCTTAAACAGTCAATAGATAATCAGGCATACGAGATAAACAGCCATAATTTATGTATTATTGCAAATTTCATTTTTAATGATTCACAGGTAGAAGAAGGAAACTTAAATCTAAGCAGAATTAGGGATACAAAATACAGTATCTTTATAGAAGATATTGAAAACAATATAGATAAAGCTGTAATGCACTTCTCGAAAGATTGTAAAGATGAAACGAAAGATTCGCTTTTGTTCATTTTAAATAGTGAGAAGATAAAGACTGATGATAAGGAAAACTATTTAATAGGGCAAAAAGAACTGTTAGATGATGATAGCAATATTAATACAGATGAATTGAAAACACTTGCATATAATTTGTTTTTAATTAATCCAACATGGAAGAATGTTATTTCATACTATAACAATAAAAACAAAGATGAAAATATTCTGATAAAATACATTGAACACTTCTCTGATAATTTGGGCAACCAAATGATTGAAAAAGATGACAGTGAATATTCGTCATTGGGAGCTTATCTACTAGGAACAACCAAACTGACTATCGGTACGTACTCTTCCATTATAAAATCCTTCGAGATTGAATTTGAAGGATATGATGGACTAAGAGGATTAGATCGAGATAGATTACTGTTATTATTGTCTCATAATATGTTACCATTCTGTGAAGAGAATACTGACCTTTTGAAAGGAATGGACATTTATGCTGATTACTTGATAAAATACCATAAGCAACTATTAGAAAATCTATCAGCTTCATATATATCTGACTGTGAAGTTGCATACAAAATTCTATCTTCAGAAGTATTCACTTATGAGCAAAAGAAGAGAATAATTTCTATTACTCCTAAAGACATACTTATTGAACTTGATAAATTAGCCAATCAGGTTCTGGATATAATAATAAATACTAATTTAAAAAATATAGAAGAAGAGACAATAATTGAAGTTTTAGAAAATGCATCGAACGAGTCTTATCGGGTATATATTATTTCATTGCTTATACTTGAGTACGATTATGATGACAATAAAATAGCTGAATTATTGAGCTTATTGGGAGGTAAATACATAGACATAGCTGAACGATCTAAACATCCAGTTTTGGAGGAGACAAAATGGAATATCAAATTAGCTGGAGCCCTTAAACATAAAAGGTTTATATCTTCTGCAAAAGAAGATAAGGATGGCATTAGAATTTATCCGAAAAGATAGTGAAATATTATTTGAAGTTTATAGGGGGAGAAATGAATCTCTCTCCCCTATAAACTCAGTAAAAAAGTACTATATCTCCAACTCCTTCAACAGCAACCCATAATTATATTGTCTGAAAAATCCTCTGTGGATAAGTTTCAAACCAAGGGTCTGATAATACTTGTAATCATCATCCTCGGTGCAGAGGTATTTGTAACCATAGCGCGGGGCATACTCCTTGAAGAAGCGGGCAAGGTCTTTCAGGTTTTCCTGCTGGTTTCGTTTGAAGTTGCTACGCACAATGATAATGCTCCAGTCGGGGATGCTGCCAACGCCGCAACTGTATTCCCAGAAACGGATGTATAAATCCATTTCGCCTACATGGACAGAAACACAAATGCCGTTGGCGTTGTGCATGACAGAACAGCAATTTCTGTAACCGAATCTCTCACACAAATAGAGATTGAAATCGTAAATAAAATCGGAATAGTTCATAATAATTTGAATTTTGATGGTTAATAAAAAATTGATTATAGACTGAAACCTCGCTTGCGTTTCGGTTTCTTTTTCTTCTTTTTAAGCCGGTTGGCCTGTATTGCTTCCTCCGTATTATAATCCGTAGGAGAGGGCGTGAACAATCCCAGACTGATGCCGGAATGATTCTCTTGCTGATATTCATGCCGAGGTTCCTCGCGTATGGTTTCTGCCTGTGTCTGACGCTGGTTCATAGTAGCTGAAAGAGCGTTATATCTCAGCTCCTGATCAATGTTCAGAAAACTGAACTGGCGGTCAATCTTGGAACCGCTAAAGGTCAGTTGGTCACATGTGAACTTGACACCTTGCATCTCTCCGGTCGTGCGACTTAGCTTCCATTGCGTATCAATTCCGTATCTTCGCAAGGCCAGTCGCAGCTCACTCCAGCTTCGAGCGTTCGGAACTTCTCGTTTCAAGGCATGATAGATAAAATACTTAACCCTGTCGTGACGACGTAACCGCATGAAATTGACATGCTCTTTTCCTTCGGCAAAATGCAAACGGTAACGGGCTGTCAGCATCTTGCAGACCTTTTCATTTCGATAACGGTCGTTCTTGTCGCTGATGGTGCGGCCGTCATTATCCACCCGGTTGTAAACGATATGACAATGCGGATGGTCACGGTCAGTATGCCTGGCGATGATGAACTGCGTGTTCTCGATTCCCATCAGCTTCATATAGTCGTGGGCGATCTTTAGCATCAGCCCATCATCGTCACGGACGCGGTCTCCGTCCTCTGCAGAGAAGCTCAATGATATATGGCCGACAGTGTTCTTGACCTTGTCATTCAGTAAAGTCTGCAACTTGAATTGCTCCGCTATTTCTTCAGGCGAACCATAGACACCAACCGCTTTCAGCAGACGCGATTTATCTTCTTTCAGCACATAGTTTACGCACCCGGAAAACGATGTACCCTTGACAATCTTACCTATCATCCTTGAGCTGTTTTATGAGTTGTGAGATCTGTTGAACGGCGGTACTGCACTCATCGGCCACACGATAAAAACCGTAAGCATTGGCTCGTCTGGCAAGCTGATTCAGGTTCGTGCTTTCGCCAATCAGTTTTCGGATGATATCAAGATTTTCTCTCGTAATTCGTTCGCGCACCGTACCGTGTTCGATGAGTGAACGCACTACTTCGCTTTGACTGCGTTTACTGCGTCGGCTGAGTGCTCTGAGCCAGCCGAATTGTTCGTCTGTAAGACGGATTGTAACTGTATTTTTCTTGTCCATAATATTTGCTTTTGAGATTAATAATTGTGACCATCGGGAGCCGTCTCACCTTCTTTTGAGGTGAGCAAGTGGCCGGGAAATGTAATACACCGGCATAAACTTGCTCCAGTGAAAAAGAAGTGAATCAGACATCTGACAGTCATCGTTTGAAAAGTCCTTTCCGAGTATGTGGAACCGTTGCTGAAAGCGGTGCTTTCTCCACATTGACAAGCTGTAAATCGAGAGTTTCGACCAGCGTTTTCAAGGCCGGATTCAACGTGATAAGACGATTGAAAATTGCGTCCTTTGTCTCTTCTCTCAGCAGAAAATCGGCGATGTCATAACCTGCATCACGTTCTTCTTTTGTTGCGTTTCTTTCCATAAAATCGAAGAGAGAAACCTCTATTCCCAAGCTCCGGATCATCTCTATTTTGCTGTTCCAATAGTCGGTTGCCCCAAGGTCGGGGAAGAGCAGAACACGTCGGTTTCTCAATACGCTCATGGCATCCCGATTAAACGCACCGTTCTTTCCACCCGAAGCAATCCAGAGGTATTGTGGCAGGTAAAAGCTGGATATCAAAGCACTTTTCTCACTTTCCACCAGGGCAACCGGACGCTGCTGGTCGGAGGCCAAAAGATGTTCACCAAACAAACATTGCCGAAGGTTGAAATTCTCTTTCTTCAAAAGGGAATGTACCCACGTGATGTAGTTGTGCGGCTCTTTAATCCGTCTTCCGTTCTCGGGATTGTAGAGCATCACTTTTCCGGTGCGTACCCGTCCGGAAATATCCACCTGCCAGAAGACAGTAGCTCCCGGCCAATGCTTCGAGGTTCCCACATGGTAGCGTAACATCAGCTCTTCGGTAGCCTCCTGTCCGAAATGGAAACTCAGGAACTGAAACAGCTTGTTTGTGTGATACAGTTTCAGGGACTGCTTCATTATTTCCGGCTCAATGAAGGATGGCGCAGGAGGCAGACTGATATATGGCTTTAACACCGGCACAAACTCTTCGCTCAATCGTTCTTTGGCAATCGGGTTTTCGTCAAAGTACATTTTGGGCGTATAGTTGTAGCCGCATTTCTGTTCATGGTTGCACCTTCCTACATAATCGGGAAAGCTGATTTGCTTCTCCGTATCGATGTATTTGGCAAAACAACTTTTGCGGTGGCAGTTCGGGCATGTGTGCCGGGTGCTGACACCTTTGTATGGTTCTAATGTGAATCTGTAGTTCATTTTTCTTTCTGTTTGGATGTTACTATGCACATTTTCGCAACTTCACAAACCCCTCGGTTGCGAAAATGTGCATAGTAACAGGTTTATTTACTGTATTCTCCATGATTCTCTTTTCTGAATAATGTTCCGATGTGGCGTTTTAGAAACATCTTGAAAGCATGCTCCTTCATCCCGTAACTTTCAGCAATGCCAATACCTTCTGCCGTTGTAAATCTCTGAGGCAGATTCAGGTAGATGTTGCGGTGCAATTCACTCAACTGTTCCTGACTGACGGCAGTCTGCACTTTTACAGCTGTTGTCCGAAAATACTCGGCCAGCAGGATGGCACGGTTCACGCTTTCAAGGTCAATCGTATGCTTATCGCACTCTCCGCAAGTCCATCGGGCAAGCTGGATAATCAGACAAAACCGGATAATGTAGATTTCCAGTTTGCAGTAAATACCTACCAACGCATCGTTGGTTTCCATATCACATTGGCGGGCATTTTCATGCTGCCAACCGTAAAGCCGTTGCTTGGCGTCTTCATCAAATGGTAGGCATTGGGGCTGCAACTCATTCTTCTCGTCATGCGGACAATCCTGTGCGATCAGCTTGTCGATAATCTGTTGCCACTGGATTTCCAGTTCTTCAGGAGTTTCCCGGTCGTTCCATCTGCTTTTCAAGACAGATTCAGGCATCACGAAAAGAATACGGTCTATGAAACCGTTACTCGAACGCTCGCCCTTGACCAGTTCGCCCAGAATCTTCTTTTGGATGGTACCGATAACGGAGATGTAAGGACGTCTGATAAAAATGGAACTTTGCGTACTCTTGCGGTCGGAAATCGTGGGCTTGGCATTGAACACCGAAAGCCAGAACTGTTCTTCCGAACCATTATTATAGCGGTTGAAATTCTTGAACCAGGCAGACAGCTCGTCCGACCAAAGGCAGAGTCCTCTGGGATTCTGGGCATGTATCAGGCTCAATCCTTCGGGAGTGATATCCGAAACAAGAAAGCGTTTGCGCACGGGAGTCTGCGGAAACTCATCCAAACCGGCTTCCATGCGTTCCTTTTTGCTCATGGACATAGTGCGTTCATACTCGGCATACAGCTTCTGATATTCCTGATTCTGACAATAGTCGTGCTCAATAAACGGCTGGAAAGCGAAACTCAACGGATGACTCTTATTAGCTCCGGGGCGACCAATCAATGCCATGTACAGAATGGGACTTTCCAACCAGTTGCGCTTCACCTGCACCAGATGGGAGTTGCCAATCCCCACAGCAATGGCCGCAAGGATAGCCGCAGCAACATAATCCACGGGATAGCCCTGACAATCGTGCAAACTGCTGATGATACGCTGAATCCTGATAGGAAAGACCTCTATTGGGAACTCACCACCAGACATCTTGGCTCCGATGCGCACAGCCTCGCCGATAATACCTTCTGCTGTTAATTTGGAGGTTTCCATATCCATGCAGATCAAAAGTTATAGCCTCCCTTTGGTTTGCGTTTCGCTCCCATGTACTATCTCCGCAGCCTGTTCTTGAAGCGACATGGCCTGCATCTGCTTGCGACCGGACTCAATCCATTGCAGCAACTCATCTTCATAGAAGTAGAGTTTTTTCCCTCGCTTGTAAGCCGGAATCAGTCCTTTACGTGCAAGCGTGTAAATGGTAGGCTTCGCCTTTCGTGTGATTTTACAGGCTTCGTCAATTTCAACAAGACGATGCTTGTCAGAAGAAGTCTGCGGTTGCAGTGCCGCCACCATTTGACGGATTTGTTCCATCTGTTCTGTGAGATAACCTACCGCCTGCGGCAGCTTATCAAAAGTGATTTGTTCGTTTGCCATACGTACTCGTTTTTAATTGTTCGCTGGCAAAGGAAATTGGTGTTTTGATGGTGGAAAACATCACCGGAATATAACTGTGAGATAACTTTTGGATGTGATTAATGCTAATAAATGGTTGATAATTAGCTCGTATTACGTATTGGATTGTGTTGTTATACTTGTTATTGGGAATTATTGAGGAGAAAAAGAGAATTACTTGTGATTTAAATATAAAATAGAAATGCTAATATTCTGTATGATAAGTTTTTTGTAATTTAGCACCCTAAATTCATTATAAAATGCTCCCTGTAGAAATTTCCTCTTAGGAATCCTATTATTTATCGCTTTCTTTGGCTGGTTATTTTCAGTTAGATTATTTAAACCATCCGATAAGTTTTGGCGAACATCAAATTTCGTCGGTTTACTTTTTACTTGTTTGGGTATCTTTGGTGTCATTAAAGATAGCCGACAGATTTTTTATGAGAGAGAGTATTATCAAAATAAACTTCGAATAGAAGGTTATTATAGATGGAGGCTCATATCAAATCTAAATGAAGACATTTATTGTCGAGAATTTATTGAGACAGAGTATAGTCCAAGAAATTTGAGTACTATGCAAGAAGACTACAATAAAACTTGTCAATGGATAAAAGATAATAAAAGGTATTTTTTGAATGTTATTCCAAACAAGAACCAATTATTATAGATTCTATAATCAATCCAAAAATACAAGTCTCAGACCACATTTTAGAACAGTATTTTAAAGATATGCAGCTGTGTATAGCTGAATATAATGATGATATTGCAAAATTAAGAGAATACGAACAAGGTCAGCAACCAAATATATTTGAATTGCTTTATACAATCTTTTCACCGTTTTTCCTTGCAATTGGTTTAGAGTGGGAGTTTGTGAAATTCTTTGCTAAACGCTGAGTCCTTTATTGGTTATTCATTTACGTAATCTCCTTCTTTAATTTTATGTAACATGCTGATTCGGTATGTGACATTTTACGTTCAATCGTTGAGATCTCCAAGTCACGAAGGGTATGGGCAAAAACATTCTTGATGAATGTGGCTGTGTGAATGCGCTTTTTGCTGAACGCTTTACCAATATTCCATCCAAAGTGCATAATATCAATGCTTTTAAGTTGTGAATCCACCTTTACGGGCGATATCTTTTGTAAGGTATCGCCTGAACTATATTCTACGATGTATGCACATAAACGGTTGAGATCTTCTTCACTCATATAGACGACCATTGTTTGCTTCGTATAGCTGAGGACCTTTTCCAATCTGGTTTGAGTAGCACGATTCTTTTTTGCTATAGCGTTGGTTCGCATAACTTCATATTCTGAGGGTTCAGAGATTGTTTCTTTAGCGGTAGGATCTGACTCAATGATATCAGTCGTAGCTTGGTTTGAATCTTTGATTGTAGGGGCTTCCGGAACAGAAACGGTGTCATTGTTATTTTTCATCGTTTGAAAAGCAGAGAAACGCAATAGAAAAGCTTCTATGCGTGGCAGCAGAAACTGATTGAAAGTTGTCTGTAAACTGGCATAGATCGCCATCAAGACAATTACTGTTGCAAAAAATGCGACACTACTACTGAAATCGTCAACACCCTTTGGATAAAACAAACTGACGAGCTAAAACGCCAACAACAAGAGTACCTACCAATACAAGGGAATAGAGTGCTATATGTTCTATACTTTTCTGATTCATAGTGATATTTGCTAATTGTTTGTGCGCAAATATATGTCGTTTCATAAATACCATACTATAAATCCAAGAAAGTGGCAGCATTTGTCCTCGATATGGTACTTATTTCTATGCCATCTATGCCACGATAGAATAAAAAAGAAGAGTCCGATATGGGGTCAAAACCTAGTCGGACTCTTCTTACGTTACAGAACTTTATACTATTTCAACGAAATCTTATTCGCCGTCTCTCGCTTCTTGGAATTAACCAAATCAGCATAGATTTGAGTCGTGGTGACATTCTTATGCGTCAGCATCTTCGATACTGTGTAAATGTCTGTGCCTAAAGAAATTTGGATGACGGCGTATGAATGACGAAAGCAGTGGAAGGTTATGTGCTTTCTGATTCCGGCTTCGGCAATCCATTGTTTCAGGGGATGATGAGTCATGGATCGGGTTAAGCCTTTGAAGACTTTTCCGGTGCCCCATTCGCCACACAGTTCCAGAGCCTCCTGACTGATGGGGAGTGTAGCCTCGGTTTCTGTCTTTTCGGTACAGATACGAATGTAATAGCCTTGATCCGGACCGACCTCAAAATCACGCCAGTCCAGCTTCAGAATATCACTGATACGGAGACCGGTCATACAAGCAAATAGGGAGGCTTGTTTCAAGACTGGAATCTTGCATGGCGTAGCCGCCAGTTTCTTGACTTCATCAAGTGTCAGATACTCTTTCTTGACCTCTTTCCATTCGATTTTTTCTAGAAAGTCGTTCAAGTTCTCGCGCAACATCTTCTCTTTATAGGCTATTTTCAACAAGGCACGGAAAGTCGAATAATAGCCGGCTGCCGAATTGCGTGAGATGTAGGCATTGGGATGATTGATCTGTTTGCATTTGAGCAGGTAATCCCTGAACTTCTCGCACAGTTCTACTGTGACATCACCAAAGGTGCATTTGCCACCGACAAATTTCTCGAAGTGGTTGTAAACACAATCCCATTTCTCATATTTTTCCCGTGCCTTTATCCGGAAGTAGGCGAGGAAATCTACCTTTTGCTTGTTCTTGTCCAAGAACCCGAATTCTTCATTGATAAGCGACTGGACACGGATACAGCGGATTGCCTCTGCCTTGTTCAGCATATCCTGGTTGAACATTCTTTGCTGCTCGTTCTTTGGCTTGGCATAGATGTAAATGCCAAGGAATTCCCGGCGACTCATCTTCATCGTGTAAGGATTGCGGATGGCCGGATAATAATCCAGATAAAGAGATATGCGGTCGTTACGCAATGGCTTTTGTCTCAGAGTTACGTTGGTGCATGTAAGTGTCATAGTTATATTGTTTTTTGATTAATACTTGTTTTTGTTGCAAATTAAAAAGGTGTTATGATGGTGGTATTTATCACCAGAAAATAACTTTCGGCTCATTCTATCTTTGGAGGCTCAAAGAACTTGTCCAGCTCTGCCCGCAGAATCTTGGTATATTTACCGACTTTGATACGGGGAATATTATAGTATTTCACATAATGATAGAGTTGGTCTCGTGTCAGATTGAATTGCTTCATCGCTTCGGCAATGGTGTAGTATTTGGGCTCTTCGGGAGCTATGAGACCTTTGGCAATGTCCACATGCTTCTTGGAGTAATACACCATGATTCCGACTTTCTTTTTGGGAATAGCATTCTTTGATACAAAAGAATAGATGGCCGTTAGTGTCATACCGAACTTCTCCTGCATGTCTTGCGTGCTGTACCATTCCTTGATTTCAGGATCGGGAGCCCTTCTTTGCAAAGTAATCATCAATATGCTTGCTCCAATAGGTTTTCCCACGGTTAAATGTCCGGGGTATATTATGCTCTTTAGCTATATGAAATATCCAGGAATCTTTGACACCGAATTTCTCTTTAATCTCATTGGTGGTATAGAAGTCTGTGATAGGGATTGTATCTTTGGGCATTCGATATTGATAAGGCTTATTTTGAAGCATAGCATCAATATCAGCCCTCCTGATAAATGAAAGCCTACTGCTAATTTTAGACGCTTTAAGGTGACCTGCCTTTACCATGGTATAGATAGCTTGGCGAGATAGACCTAACAGACGTCCTGTTTCTGAAAAGGAAAGATATTCCTTCTCCTTAATGTCTTCAATGATGCGTTCAGTTTTCTGAACTTGAGTTTGTGACTCTGTTGTCTGCACTCGTTTTTTGCGTATGGTTCGTTTATAGGCAAAATTTGCACACCTGTGTGAACAGAACCTCGTAGAAACTTTCTGAGCCTCGAATTCTTTACCGCACCACTCACAAATCTTTTTAATTCTAAAGTTACTAGTTGCCATTTTTACTTAATATTTAGGGGTTAATTCTCCTTCATTTCTCCCGTTTTTTGTCAACCATCGTAAACTATTGTCAACCATAGTCAACATTCTCCACGACCTTGCCAACGATAATCCTCGGATTTTCGTGGTGAGGTACACAGGAGGTACAAAAAATGGCGTAAAAAGGCTTAGCAACGATTATCAACGATACTTGAGCAACAAAAAAGGCGCCCGTAAAGAGCGCCATATTAATCGATTATAATCAATTTAACTATTTGATAATCAGACATTTACTTACCGATGCAAAAATGCTGAAATATATTCCCCAACACCTGATCCGTCGTAACCTCTCCTACGATATCCGATAAATGGAATATACACTCCCGTAAATCTTGCGAGATGAAATCCCCGGAAAGGCTGGAGTTCAAACCTTCTTGTACCCTATGTATAGCTTCCAGCGCATGCGTAAGTGCCTCGAAGTGGCGGGCATTCGTTACGATGATGTCGCTTTGGTGGAGGGTGGGGATGGAAGAGACTTCCGTGAGGAGTTGTTGTAGCTCTGCGATATGCAGCTTGCCTTTGGCGGAAATAGCGATTTGATGCCAGCCTTCGGTGGGGAAAGAGAAGGTTGGGAGAGAGGATGCGGGTAATACATCGCATTTGTTCATCGCTAAGATAACAGACTTATTCGTTAATCTCGGAGCTATTTCTTGATAGAAAGCCTCGAAATCCTTGAGGTCACGGGTTAAGTCGTACATGAGGATGACGATTTGCGCTTGGTCTAGAGCCTTGAAACTACGTTCAATACCGAGAGCTTCGATCGCATCGCTTGTTTCACGGATACCGGCGGTGTCGATGAAACGGAAGAGTTGGCCGTTGATATTGATCGTATCCTCGATAACGTCACGGGTCGTTCCGTGGATGTCGCTGACGATCGCTTTATCCTCGTTCAACAAGGCGTTTAGTAAAGTAGATTTGCCGGCGTTCGTCTCACCGATGATGGCGACGGGAATACCGTTTTTGATCGCGTTACCTACGCTGAAAGATTGGGCGAGTTTGGAGATGACCTGTTCGATATGATCCGCAAGCGTGCGAAGCTCGCTACGATCAGCGAACTCTAATTCCTCATGGTCACTGAAATCCAGTTCCAGCTCCATGAGAGAGGTGAAATGGAGTAGCTGGTTCCGAAGTTCGGCAAGTTCCTTGCTGAAACCACCGCGCATCTGGTTTAATGCCAAGCGGTGTTGACCGGCTGAGGTCGAGGCGATCAAGTCAGCGACCGCCTCGGCTTGGCTCAGGTCCATCTTGCCGTTCATGAAAGCACGTTGCGTATATTCACCCGGTTGCGCTATACGGCATCCGCTGGAGATAAGGGATTGCAGGATTTGTTGTTGGATATACATCGAGCCGTGGCAGGTGATTTCCACCGTATCTTCCCCCGTGAAAGAATGGGGGGCACGGAAAACAGCGGCGATCACCTCATCTATGGTTTCGTCATTGTTACCGACGATGGAACCATACGTTAAGGTATAAGCCTTTTGGGTAGATAAACTTTTACCTGCCTTCTTCGGCCGGAATATCCGATCACAAATCTTGAAAGTATCCGGTCCGGAGACACGAATCACTGCGATTCCTCCTACTCCCGGAGCTGTAGATATAGCGCAAATTGTACTCATTCCGTCTATTAAACCGTTATTAATTCATACGCTTGAGAACCCAGTCCGATTTCTTCCGCATAACGTAGGCCGGCTTGCCAGTTCGTATCCGGATGAATCAAATGGAATTTATCCTCTCCCTCAAGGTGTTCGTGAGGATGAGTCTCGGCTAATTTATTACCTCCGATGATAGGAGCGTTGATAACCATATCGGCGCAAGCCTTATCCAAGGCCACCGGATCGAAAGACGCGGCGATCCCCAAATCGGGGATGATGGCGGCATCGTTATGATTCCAGCAATCGCATTCCGGAGATACGTTCATGATAAAACTAACATGGAAATGAGGCTTGTCTGCTAATACGGCTTTCGTGTACTCGTCGATCTTGTAATTCAATCGCTCGGAAGTATCACCTTCGCCCATTACGGCACCGTCGTACTGGCAAAGAGCCACACATTGCCCGCAACCTACACAACGCTCGTAATCAATTTCGGCCTTTCGGCTGTTATTCAAATGGATGGCATCGTGAGCGCAGTGCTTTACACAGATGTTACAGCCTTTACAAGCCTCCGTATCGATACGGGGTTGTGAGGCGCAATGTAATTCCAGTTTACCGCCTACGCTGGCGCATCCCATCCCGAGGTTTTTCAGCGCACCGCCGAAACCGGCTTGCTCGTGACCTTTGAAATGGTTCATGGAAATGATGATATCGGCATCGGCGATAGCGGCACCTATTTTCGGGGCCTTGCAATATTGCCCGTCAATCTCGATTTCCCGGTAGTCCGTACCTTTCACGCCATCGGCGATGATAACGTTGCAACCGGCGGACATGGGATTGAACCCATTTTCCATGGCGCTTTGAAGATGATCGACAGCGTTGGAGCGACGGCCCGAGTATAAGGTGTTACAATCGGTAAGGAACGGTTTCGCGCCTAATTCACGTAACAGGCTTACCAAGCGAGCGGCGTAATTAGGACGAATGTATGCCAAATTCCCCGGTTCGCCAAAGTGGATCTTAATGGCTACAAATTGATTTTTGAAGTCGATATTGGCGATACCGGCACGTTTTACCAGACGTTCCATCTTATCCAGCAGGTTGCTGCTGGGGGTCGTGCGTAAATTAGTAAAGTAGACTTTGGATGTATTCATCTTTTTATTGGTTTAGTGTTGACAAAGGTACGAAAAACACGGAACATTTTTTATATTCGCGTAAAACAGATTTGTATATGGACTTGCTTCAGCGGAATCATCAGCTATTGTTGAAAGGAATAAATTGTACATTCCTGCGTTATTTGCATGCACGGATAGAGTGGGAGGATCGGTTAATCGGCATCTTCGGCTCTCGAGGGGTTGGTAAGACTACCTTGTTGTTACAGCATATTAAGTTGAAATTTGAAGATCCACGGGAAGCCCTGTATGTGAATCTGGATGATTTCTGGTTTGAGACACATTCATTGACTGATGCGGTTAAGGAGTTCCTGCAAGCCGGGGGGCATTATTTGTTTTTGGATGAGATCCATTTCTATTCGGGCTGGATGGAAGAGGTCTCAACTTTATTGGATGCCAACCCCGCCTTAAAGATTGTTTTCGCTACCACTTCTTTGTACTCGCAGACAGAGGTGCGGAACGGGTTAAGGCATGAGGCTGCTTTTTATACCATGCATCCGATGTCGTTCCGTGAATTCCTTTCTTACGAAAGCATTCAGGATAAAGATCCCATTCCGTTGGAGGATATCTTAGCGAACCATCATGATTTGGTGAAGGAGATCAATGCGGAGATGAATATTGTGCCGATTTACCGGAACTATCTGGAACATGGATGTTATCCTTTTTATTGGCAAGACCCGGATATGTATTATTTCCGTCTGCAAGAATTAGTGAGAAAAGAGATTTGCCGGGATTTGCCTTCGGTGGTTTCTATTTCGATGAGTAATCTGGAACGAGCTCAAAAATATTTTATGATGGTGGCTGAGTCGGCTCCTTTACGTCCGAAATCGATTGATGTAACCCGTAAGATAAATATGCTTCGTCAGCAAAGCGATAGCCTGTTGCGTTTCTTCCATGATATGAGGCTTATTTATTACTCGGCAGACCAACTGGGAACCACTCCGGCCAAGCAGAAAGTCTTTATGGGGGATACCAACTTGCTGATCTCTTTTTTCGGAGATAAGGAGAATCGGCAATTGATGTGTGAAACCTATTTCTTAAGCCAGATGCGTTCCGTGGCGAACGTGGAATTCATGGAGAACGGAGATTTCTTGATTGGCGGTAAATATATCTTCGCCGTAGGTGATCCCTTAAGGGGATATGATCGTCTCCGCTTCGTACCCGACGCTTATGCGGCTATCTACGGGTTACCGAAAAGCGTGTTTAACCGTATGCCGGCATGGATATTAGGATTTAGTTATTGAGAATTTAAAAATAGGATTGCTATGTTAGAATGCATGAAGAATAGAAGAAGTATCCGTAAATATACGGATCAGGATATCCCGGAGTCTTTGCTGAATGAATTATTGGAAGTGGCTACTCGTGCCTCGAATACAGGAAATATGCAATTGTATAGTGTCGTGGTTACCCGCGACCCTGCGAACAAGGAGAAACTGGCTCCGGCTCATTTTAACCAACCAATGATTACGGGAGCCCCGGTGGTACTTACTTTTTGTGCGGATGCGAACCGTTTCGTGAAATGGGCGGAGTGCAGGAAAGCGGAGGCCGGATTCGATAATTTACAAACGTTTATCGCTTCGACGATAGATGCGATGTTGTTCGCCCAGAGTTTCTGCAATGCCGCTGAGGAAAAAGGCTTAGGCATTTGCTATCTGGGTACGACGGCTTATAATGCGGACCAGATCATTGAGGCGCTTTCTCTTCCCCGTCTGGTTGTCCCGATCGTTACGGTTACGGTGGGTTATCCGGCAGAGCCTATACCCCCTCAAGTAGAACGTTTACCATTGGCGGCTGTGGTACAAAACGAGACTTATACGGACTTTACTCCGGCTTCCATCGATGCCTTGTATAGTGAGAAAGAGGCATTAGAGGTGAATAAGCAGTTTGTAAGGGAGAATAATAAGGAAACACTGGCGCAGGTCTTTACGGACGTACGCTATACGAAGAAAAATAGTGAACATTTCTCCGAGGTGCTCTTGAAGGTATTGAAACAACAAGGATTCATGAAGTAAGCCCTAATACTTCTACCTTATAGTTCATAAAGAGTCCACTCTCGAGTACGCCCGTAATCGACTTGAGAGTGGATTCTGTATTTTTAGGGATATAGTCCATCCATACGTCTAGGATCATATTGCCATTCTCGGTAATGATCGGTCCATCCTTACCTTGCCCCATACGAAGTTTTATCTCACCGGGATTCAAACGCTGGAGTCTGTCCTCTACATAGGTGAGAGCTTCCGGGAAAATCTCTATCGGGATCGGGAATTTAGCTCCCAGCCTCTCCACTTTCTTGGAAGGATCGACCAGTATATAGGTCTGCGGACTGGAACTGATTAATAGCTTTTCCTTGAACATGGCGCCTCCACGCCCTTTGATCAAGTTAAAGTGGGAATCTACTTCATCAGCCCCATCGAAGGTCCAGTCCGGCTTGTGGGAAAACAGGCTGGTAACCGGAATGCCTAGCTGGGCGCAAGTCATCCGGATTTCTAATGAAGTGGGGATCGCCAAGATGGAAAGATGTTCCATTCGAATACGTTCCGCTATGCGAGTCAACGCTAGATAGGAGGTCGAACCGGAGCCAACGCCTATGACTTGTCCGTTTTCGACTTTAGATGCGATAAGATCCGCTATCTTTATTTTATCTTCCTTATGGGAGATCTGATTCCCCCATTCCAACGTATCGATTAGTGAATGATCCCACTTCATAGTCTTGATATTATTATATACGGTCTAATACAGTTTCAATCAGTTCCTCCAAAGAACCTTTATAATCCGTATTCATATGATTATCCACACGTCCGGCGATAATACAACATACGGTCATTGCCCGGTGTCCCATGAGAGCGGCCAGACCAGCTAAAGAGGAGCTCTCCATCTCGAAGTTCGTAATCTTTCGCCCGTTGTAATCGAAAGCCTCTATTTTCCGGTTCAATTCCGGATCGGTCAAGGGCAATCGGAGCTCACGTCCTTGCGGCCCATAGAAGCCATTGGCCGCGATAGTCGTTCCCCGGATAATATCATTACGGGTGATTTGCTCGATCAACGATGGATCTGCCGATACGACATAAGGCCATATGCCGCTAAGCCGCCAATCAAGCTGTTTTATTAATTCAGATTCCAAGTCTGTGTCACGAACGGAATTACTATTTGCGTAGAAATAAATGACTCCATCGAATCCGATCGATTTCTCCGCAGCTACATAAGTCCCAATCGGGACAAATGGCTGTAACCCTCCGGAAGTCCCGATACGAACTAGGGAAAGTTGCTTGAATTCCGGCTTGATCGTACGGGTTGAGAAGTCAATATTAGCGAGAGCGTCCAACTCATTTAATACGATATCAATATTATCTGTACCGATGCCATGGGATACAACCGTGATACGTTTTCCCTTGTATTGGCCCGTGATGGTATGAAACTCCCGGTTGGAAACCTCACATTCCTGAGACTCAAAATAGGAAGCGACGGTTGTAACCCGTGCGGGATCACCAACAAGTACCACACGATCCGCAAGTTGTTCTGGTTTTAAATGCAGGTGGAAAACACTACCATCTGAATGGATCGCTAATTCTGAAGCGGGGATTGTTCTCATATTCGATCAGCTAATTAAGTTTACTTTTAATCATAAAAGGGCAAGGTGCGACCCTGCCCTTGGAGATAGTTCCATGTATATAACTATTTTAGTCCTTTAATGGTTTTGATGGAGTTCCGGCTGGTTTAGCTATCGCTTCACGCATAGAAGTGTCCGCCTCGATGTTCTTCATCTTGTAATAGTCCATTACGCCTAGGTTTCCTGTGCGGAAAGCGTCTGCCATTGCCTTGGGAACTTCCGCTTCTGCCTCGATCACCTTGGCACGGGCTTCTTGTGCTTTCGCCTTCATCTCTTGCTCGAGGGCGACAGCCATCGCACGGCGTTCCTCGGCTTTCGCCTGAGCGATATTCTTATCCGCTTGAGCTTGATCCATTTGCAAGAAAGCGCCGATGTTCTTACCTATATCGATATCGGCGATATCGATGGAAAGGATTTCGAAAGCTGTTCCGGCGTCAAGCCCTTTGCGAAGCACTAATTTCGAGATGGAATCCGGATTTTCCAATACGGTCTTATGGCTTTCGGATGAACCAATGGAAGATACGATACCTTCACCTACACGGGCTAAGATCGTCTCTTCTCCGGCACCACCCACTAATTGCTTGATATTCGCACGAACGGTGACACGTGCCTTGGCGATTAACTGGATTCCGTCTTTCGCTACCGCTGTTACCGGAGGGGTATCGATCACTTTCGGATTTACCGACATTTGTACAGCCTCGAATACGTCACGTCCGGCCAAGTCGATAGCGGTAGCCATCTGGAAAGGAAGGTCGATATTCGCTTTCGACGCGGAAACCAGCGCATGCACTACTTTCTCGACATGTCCACCCGCTAAATAGTGCGCTTCCAGCTCGTCGCGTGTAAGCGTCTTTATTCCTGCCTTATGCGCTTCGATCATCGCGCGAGTGATGATGTAGGGAGGAACTTTTCGGATACGCATCAAGAATAACTGGATCAAGGAGATATTGACTCCTGATACTTTGGCCGAGATCCATAACAGGAACGGCACATAATAGAAAAAGATTGCCAGCAGAAGTACTGCGGCCCCCAATAGGATAAGTGGCAAAAAGGTTATTTCCATATATATAAAATTAAGCGTGAATATTTGTTTCTTCTTTAGGACGGACAATTACGTTGTAACTGTCTACCCTGATCACTACGATCGGCGTGTTCTCATCGATTAATTCGTCTTGAGATTTCGCTTCCACGTTAATACCTTTAATCCGGGCCTTGCCGATAGGGGCTAAGCGTGAGAGCGTGATCCCCTCGTCTCCGGGTTCTATTCCGAGATCCCTGCTGGATGTCAGCTTGGAATCGATATCTGTCTTTAAAGCGATCTTGTTAAAAGACCGGGAACGCAATAACCAAGCGAAGATTATTCCGAATGTAATGATTGATAAGGATAAAGTCAGATGCCCTACCCATATACCTACCGTATAAGCGAAAACGACTCCGCCGATAGCGAAAATAGCCCCGCCTATACCCGCGAGTGTTATTCCCGGAAGAAGGAATATCTCAGCCAGTATCAGTAGGATGGCCGCTACCATGAGGAAGACGATGATGGCTATGTCCAGTAGCATAGTTCTTCTTATTTATGGTTGTTTCTTAGGTATACGATCTCTGCGTTACGTGCCTTTTTCTCCCATTCGTCCGGTTGAGCGAGCAGGTTGTTTAACTTTTCTTCCGCATCAAGAATCGTAGGCTTCAGTTGTTCTCGCTTCGCCTTATTCCCTTTGATGTAGCTGGCTCGTAAACTCTCTAGTTTCTCATTTAGCTCCTTGATCTGTCTATGGATGGAAACTACTTTCTCGTAGTAGTTCTTCGCTTCCGGACTTTGGATATCGTCTAAGGTGTAATAAACGATATCATCATGGATCGGGAACGTGAAATCTTTCTTTATTTCTATACGTCCATAAGGAATCTCGGTATGGGCTAAATGAATAAGCTCTTCGTAATTCGATCCGGGTTTCCATGAATCCTTGATCGAGGCAATAGAGGCCCGGGCACGTTTTAGTTCGACATCCTCGCTATCTACTCGCTCGCGGTTGTCGTTCGGGATGAATAAGTATACGCAGACTTTTCCTTCCGGTTGATAACGATCGGAAACGAACCATCCCAATTGCTTGGCTTCGTCGATCACCATCATATAATCGTTAAACGGGGAGTTATAGGGCATGCCCAATTGCTCCGGTGTAAGGTAAGTATCGGAATTGATGTTGTAACGGGTGACGAATAAATCATATCCGCCCAGAGAGCCGTTCCCTTTGGATGCGTAATAAATCGTTACGCCATCGGATAGCACGAATGGATACCCATCGTCGGCGTCACTATTGATATTCATCGGTAACTGTTTCTCGTCTCCCCATTGATCCATGAGCTTGGATTGGGTAAAAAGACAATTGTGGTTACCGTCTGTCGAGTGGGCGTAATAAATCTTATCCCCCTTCTGGTTCATGTATACCGATGAGTTGCCCGGATCGTTAGTCTGGAAGAAATCTTGGTAAGTGGTCAACGTACCGCTTTCCTCGCTTAAGGTATAGGCTGATAAGAAATCATCTGGTATCGATAAGCGTCTTGTACCCTACGCTTTACGGCAACCTTAAGATGTTTCTCCGCTCCTGCTAAATCTCCGGTCTCGAAACAGCAAACACCATACCATTGATTATAAGAGGCATTGCTTGGCGCTTGTTTCACTAGTTTCTCGAACACAGGTTTGGCTTCCGCATATTTCCCGTCGTTATATAATTTTTTTGCCTGATCAAGACTTTGCGCATGTAGTTGCATTCCTCCGCATATGAGTGTAACTCCTAGCGTATAAAGCAGCTTTTTGGATAACCGTTTCATTTTGTCTATTCTAGATTATATAGTTATGCAGTTTCAAAGATAAGAATATTTTTGTAGAGGCATACAAATCGAAAAGATAAATATATAATTTTGCGCCCGTAAAGGAAGTATATGGCAAAATTGACAGAGGACGAACGTTTGTTTCGCAAGATAGAGGATAAGGTAAAGAGAGCGATTTTCGACTATGGCTTGATCAATGATGGCGACCGGATCTTGGTCGGGTTGTCCGGAGGAAAAGATTCCTTGGCCTTGGTGGATTTACTGGGGCGCAGGTCGAAAATCTATTGTCCTCGGTTTGAGGTCGTGGTAGCGCATATCGTGATGACGAATATCCCTTATTGTTCGGATCGGGAATATCTTAGAAGTTGCGCGGAGGAGCATGATTTGCCTTTCATTGTCCATGAGACAAGTTTCGATCCTTCTACGGACACTCGCAAATCCCCCTGCTTTTTATGCTCTTGGACTCGCCGGAAAGCTTTGTTTGAGATCGCTAAGGCTCATAAATGCAATAAGATTGCGCTAGGGCATCATCAAGATGATATCCTAGAGACACTGTTGATGAACCTGACCCACCAAGGGGCTTTCGGAACAATGCCTCCCCGGTTGAAAATGGATAAGTTTGATATGGAGATTATCCGTCCGATGTGTCTGGTGGAAGAGAGGGAGTTGATTCAGGTCGCCGCATGGAAAGGGTACCGGAAACAATTGAAGAACTGTCCTTATGAGTCGGGTTCCAGTCGTTCGGATATGAAAGAGCTGCTGAAAAGTCTGGAAGCGATCAATCCGGAGGCCCGTTACAGCCTTTGGGGGAGCATGACGAATATACAAGAAGATTATTTACCTCGAAAAATAAGATAATATGCAAAGTGTTTATACGATTTTATTGTTGATCGTGTCTAATATTTTTATGACATGCGCTTGGTATGGTCATTTGAAGATGAAGCAACAATTCAGTTGGTTTGAGCATCTTCCTTTGTTTGGCGTAATCCTGTTTAGTTGGTTTCTCGCTTTTTTTGAGTATTGTTTCCAAGTACCGGCGAATCGCATCGGTTTCCGGGATAACGGGGGGCCGTTCAACTTGATTCAATTGAAAGTGATCCAAGAGGTGATTACGTTGGTGGTATTCGTGGCCTTCAGTACCATCGCTTTTAAGGGGGAGTCGTTTAAATGGAACCATGCGCTTGCTTTCGTATTCTTGGTAGCGGCGGTTTATCTTGTTTTCAAGAAATAAAGTCGTTGCGTTTGACTTTGATAATCAGCGGAAAACCTTGATGCCTATTGTAAGATGCTTACAATGCCTATTCAAGCATGTTTATAATGCCCATTGTAAGCACCTTATAATGGGCATTGTTAAAACGCTATATGATCTGTTGGCTCAGATGTGTAAATATAGCTTCGGTCTCATCCGGATGGAACCATGTTATTTCTGGGTCCCGTTTAAACCAAGTCATTTGCTTCCGGGCGTAGACCCGGGAGTTTCGTTTGATTTTCTCCACGGCGAGGTCTAATGTCCATTCTCCGCTGAAGTAATTGAATAATTCTTTATAACCTACCGTGTTCAAGGAATTCAAATGACGGAAGGGATAAGCCCGGCGAGCCTCTTCCAATAATCCTTCGCTCATCATTTGATCTACACGTTGGTTGATGCGGTCGCATAATTCGTCGCGATCTCTATTAAGCCCTACTTTGATGATCCGGAACGGACGCTCTTTCTTAATGTTCGTGCGGAAGGAGGAGTAAGGCTTGCCTGTCATCCGGCAAATCTCTACGGCATGGATCACTCGTTTATAATTATTCCGGTCCACTTCCTCATAATGGACAGGGTCTGCTTCTTTTAATTCAGCGAGGATAGGGGCTAGTCCCTCGGTTTCAAATTGCATGTATAGGGCATCCCGGATCTCCGGTGTAACTGTCGGGATATCGTCAATACCTTTACATACGGCATCGATGTACATCATAGAGCCTCCGGTCATTACGACGGTCGGGATCGTTTTATGTAATTCGGATAGGAGGGAGGCTGTAATAATCGGTGAGTGACAATGTGCCGACCATATAATGGCGTACACGTGCCATCTGTTCAACCGTAGGGGCGGCTGTGCCTATCGGAAGGTCTTTGTAAAGCTGACGGGAGTCGGAAGAAATGATCGGAGAACCGAAATGCTCTGCTACACGCAGACTCAGTTCTGTCTTGCCGACTCCTGTCGGCCCCAATAATATGACAAGAGAGTTCATTAATCAAAAGCGCTCGTCGTCGTATGGGTTATCCATCGGTCCGTCGCCTAGCCCGTCGAAGCCTTCTTGTCGAGTTCGTCGATATCGTATTCGGAATCGCCGTAGAAATCTTCTCCTACGTCCGTACTGCCGTTCTTAGCTTCGAACTCATCGAAAGAAACTATTTGGTCGGGAGGCGTACCTACCGATTTGCTGCATTCAGTCATATAATCGAAGACAAAAAGCAACTTCTGGTGTTCGTCTTCCAGAAGCTCTTCCAGACGTGTATCTTCCATTATATAATTGTCCACTTCGGAAGAAGTATCCATTTCAACCAATGTGATTTCCGTATTCTTGCTCCAGTCATCATCACAGATGAAGAAAGAACACATCTGGTCTTTTGTATACCCTACAGAATCCATAATGGCATTGTACAAATCCAGAAATGTTGCTTCTGAGTCGATCTTGATCTCACGTTTGAAGTCGTCAACTTCATCTGATAGAATTAAAAATCTAAATACCATAGTCGTTATTAGTTTTTTGTTGGTTCAAAAGTAGTAAAAAAAACAATGTATCAGATATCAATGTTTGCATTTCGCCCCAAAAATTCATTCTTTCATTGGCACCGGCCCAAATTGGGCACAATTTAAAACCGATCAACCTATGGATAAAAAGCGCTGGGATCAACGATGAAAGAATTAAAAGAATCCGATACATACGTTTCGATTGGGCGATCAAGAGACTGCTCCGGCAAAAAGCTTCCGTATTGTTGGGCTTAGGGTTTTCTCAGATATCCTGGTTTTTCTTGGAATCCGAGACGAATCCTACCATCGATGGAGCTACTGGATCAGTCCGATCAGGGTATAAGGAGGAATATCTTTGCCGATCCAAGTTCAACCGGGTGGACATCAAGGCGCTTAACGACAAGGGAGAGATCATCATCGTGAAAATACAAAATATTCGCAACGATATTAAGTCGTCGAACAGGTACTCTCCGGCGTCTGAAAAGCATAACCGATAATGATATCACTTTCAGGAAGCAATCACGGGCAAATCATTTCATCGGCCATAATCAGGCAATTGTTGCCGACAACGGTTTTGCCTTTGGAGGCTGTTCCGCGATTGACGGTCACGCATTCGCGGAGAATTTTCCCCGAATTTCGGCAGTTGGACCAATTTCTTCGATAAGATTTCAGGTCTTCCCTAGGGAATGGATGGACTACCTTAAAAGAGGAACAATTCGTCCTGACACCATGACTCCGGGATTAGGCGAGGCTCGAGAAAAATTGAGATACTCCATGCCCCCCGTTGTCGCTTACGACGAACACCTGAAGCGGTCATGATACAAAATGACGTTTGGATTACGGCGAAAGGGTCGACTGTTGTATTCTGACCGATTTTAGCTTCGGGATGAACGACTGCTAAAGGGGATATGTTCATAATGATTTATGATTTATTATTTATGATTTCGGATGTATGGTTTATCGTATCATGTCGTTACCATAAGTCATACATCTGAAATCATAAATCATTGATTTATTTATTTTTTACGATTTGTGCCATAAATTCGGCTTCGCTGACCGAGCTTAGCTTATCGCCTACGAATACATATCCTTTCATGGTTGAAATACCACGGCGGATGGGAGCCAGCAATTCCAAACGGAGGATCAGCGTATCGCCCGGAACGACTTTCTGGCGGAACTTAACGCCGTCGATCTTCATGAAATAAGTGGAATAGCGCTCCGGTTCGTCTACCGAATTCAGAACGAGCAATCCACCGGTCTGGGCCATCGCTTCAACTTGCAGTACACCCGGCATAACCGGTTCCTGGGGAAAATGACCTGTAAAGAAAGGTTCGTTGCTCGTGATGTTTTTCACACCCACGATATAGTTGCCGCCGATTTCGATGATCTTGTCAACCAACAGGAACGGATAACGATGCGGGAGCAGTTCGCGGATACGGTTGATATCCATAACCGGAGTGCTGTTCGGATCATAGACGGGAGCCTGAACTTCGTTCTGTTTGATGTCCTTGCGGATCATGCGTGCCAACTGGTTGTTGATCTTATGTCCCGGACGGGTAGCGATTACGCGACCCCGGATCGGTTTGCCGATCAATGCCAGGTCACCGATCACATCGATCAGCTTGTGGCGTGCCGGCTCGTTGTCGAATACCAGCGGTTTATTGTTGATGTAGCCCAGGTCTTGTACGTCCTTATGCGGGATAGACAGCTTGTCGGCAAGATTGTCGAGCACCTCCTGCGATACTTTCTTGGTCATAGATGACGATCGCATTGTCGAGGTCACCACCTTTGATCAGGTTATTCTGCAACAGCATCTCTACTTCGCGAACAAACACGAATGTGCGGGAAGCAGCCAATTCTGTCGGGAATTCACTCAGGTCGTTCAGCGTGGCGAACTGGTTGGAAAGCACAGACGAATTGAAGGAAATCAAAACATTGACGCTAAACTTGTCGTCCGGCAGGATAATGAGGGAAGAACCAGTTTCTTCATCCTTGACTTCGATCTTATGCTTTACGATATAGTAATCTTTCGGTGCGTTTTGTTCCACGACACCGGCTTTCTGAATCTCTTCACTGAAAAAACGGGAACTGCCGTCGAGAATCGGAAATTCGGGTGCGTTCACCTCTATCAGGCAGTTATCTATTTCGTAGGCATATAAAGCTGCCATCGCATGTTCAATGGTGCTTACTTGGATTCCGTTTTTGGAAAGTACGGTTCCTCTCTGGGTCCCGGCTACGTTTTCAGCAACGGCATCGATTACAGGTTCTCCTTCCAGGTCAACACGTTTGATTTTGTATCCATGATTTTCGGGTGCAGGGTGGAAAGTAATCTGGATATCCAAGCCTGTATGCAACCCTTTTCCTTGCATAGAGAAACTCGTGGCAAGCGTCTTCTGTTTCTGCATACGATCTATATGATTTATGATTTATAATTTATGATTTGTTCATTGGCCATTGCGCGCATTGTCAATAGCCAATTTAAGTCGTTCTATCTCACGTTGCATCTGTCCCATCTGGCGGTACATATCCGGCAGGCGGTTGAAGATTGCGCTGGAACGCATAAACGCCTTTGCGTTGATAGCCGGAGCACCTAACAGGGTTGCCGGTTCTTTTACATCGCTGATCACGCCGCATTGTGCACCGAATACCACATGGTCCGCCACATGGATATGTCCGGATAACCCGGCTTGGCCTCCGAACATGCAATGGCTGCCGATCTTTACGGAACCCGCAATGCCCACCTGGGCTGCCATGACCGTGTTTTCGCCGACTTCCACGTTGTGAGCAATTTGTACCAGATTGTCCAGTTTGACACCCCGACGGATGATGGTCGAGTCCATAACGGCACGGTCTATCGTGGTATTGGCCCCGATTTCGACATCGTCTTCCAGTACGACATTACCCAACTGGGGGATCTTCTTGTAGTTATCGCCTTCTGGAGCGAAACCGAAACCATCCGACCCGATCACGCTCCCGGCATGCAGAATGCAGTTGTTGCCGATTACGCAGCCGTTGTAGATGGTCGCGTGCGGATAGACCGTACAGTTATCGCCAATGGTCACATGGTCGCCGATATAAGCGTGCGGATAAATGCGGCTGTTCTTGCCGATCTTCACGTCTTCGCCGATGTAGGCGAAGTTGCCGACATAACATCCTTCGCCGACCGTTGCCGAACCGGCGATGAACGCCGTAGCGTCTATACCCGCTTTTTTGACATTGGCCTGTTCCGCCATATTCAACAGTATGGCGAGCGAAGCATAAGCATTGGCAACCTTGACCAATGTGGCTTTTACCGGTTCGGCGGGAGTGAAATCATTGTTTACTAAAACAATGCTTGCTTCAGTTTGGTAGATAAAATGTTCATATTTGGGGTTTGCCAGAAAGGTCAATGTTCCCGGTTTACCTTCTTCTATCTTTGAGAAGTTGTTGACTTTCACTTCAGGATCGCCTTCGACGGTTCCACCTAAAACGCTCGCTATTTGTTGGGCTGAAAACTCCATTACTTAATCTTATTATATGTATTTCAAATGCAACTGCCCGGACTTGCTTCAAGGCAGTTTGCAAAAATGGTGAAAATTATTGGGATAGCCTATGCTTTACAGGGAATAATTCCTTTATCATGCAGATATCCTGCCATTTCGCGTTGTACGGCTTGGGCTGCTTCACGCGCTGCGGCGGCAAAATTCTCCGTTTTGTCTGCATATATGATAGCACGGGAAGAGTTTACCAGTAATCCGCACTGGTCGTTCATGCCGTACTGAGCCACTTCGGCGAGGCTTCCGCCCTGTGCGCCTACGCCCGGAACCAGCAGGAAGTGGTTGGGAGCGTGTTTGCGGATATCCAGGAACATTTTTCCCTGGGTAGCGCCTACCACATACATCATCTGTTCGTCCGTAGCCCAATCCTGCGACTTTTTCAATACCTTTTCGAACAGCCGTTCGCCGTTGGCATCTTCCGTCAACTGGAAATCGTGCGAGCCTTTGTTGGAGGTCAGTGCCAGCAGGATCACCCAGGCTTCCTGATAGATCAGGAACGGTTTCACGCTGTCTTCACCCATATACGGAGCGACCGTTACGGCATCCACCTTGATATGGTCAAGAAAGAACGTGCATACATTTCGGAAGTGTTTCCGATGTCACCGCGCTTTGCATCTGCAATGATAAACTGGTCGGGATAGTTTTCACGCAAGTAAGCGACAGTCTTTTCGAACGACAGCATCCCTTTTACGCCTAAACTTTCATAGAAGGCCAGGTTCGGTTTATAAGCCACGCAGTAATCGGCTGTCGCGTCGATAATCGCTTTGTTGAATGCGAAGATCGGATCTTCTTCTGACAATAGATGCTGCGGGATCTTCTTTATATCTGTATCGAGCCCCACGCAAAGGAAGGACTGCTTCTTCTTGATGTTTTCGAATAATTGCTGCTTGTTCATGTTGTTACGTGTAAAAAATTAGTCTAAAAATGATGTTATAGTTCAGACTCTTTCAGTCGTTCAGCGTTCTCGGCCACGATCAGGTGATCGAGGCATCCTTGTATATCCCCATCCATAAAGGCTGAAAGATTATAGATCGTGTAATTGATGCGATGGTCGGTGATGCGTCCCTGCGGATAATTGTAGGTACGGATCTTCGCCGAGCGGTCGCCGGTGGAAACCATCGTCTTACGTTTGTTAGCAATGTCATCCAGATATTTCTGGTGTTCCTTGTCATATATAAACGAACGCAGGCGCGTGAGGGCGCGTTCCTTGTTCTTCGGCTGGTCGCGCGTTTCGGTACATTCGATCAGGATTTCTTCGCTTACGCCTGTATTCGGGTTCTTCCAGACATAGCGCAGGCGGACGCCTGACTCGACCTTGTTTACGTTCTGCCCTCCGGCTCCACCCGAACGGAACGTGTCCCATTTGATTTCGCCTTCGTTGATTTCCACGTCAAATTCGTCTGCTTCGGGGAGGACGGCAACGGTTGCTGCCGATGTATGCACGCGTCCTTGTGTTTCGGTAGCCGGCACGCGTTGTACGCGATGTACCCCCGATTCGTATTTAAGGGTCCCGTACACCTTTTCTCCGCTCACGGTAAAGATGATTTCCTTGAAACCGCCGGCCGCTCCCTCGCTACAACTGGACAAGGCCACTTTCCAGCCCTTCATCTCGCAATACTTCACGTACATGCGATACAGGTCTCCGGCAAAGAGTGCGGCTTCGTCGCCACCCGTTCCGCCACGTATTTCGACAATGGCATTCTTGTCGTCCTGCGGGTCGGCGGGCACGAGGAGGAGCTTGATTTCCTCTTCCAGTTCCGGAATGCGCGCTTCGCAGGCAGTCGCTTCTTCGCGGGCTATTTCTCTCATCTCCGGATCGGTTTCGGCCATCATCAGGCGGGCCTCTTCCAAGCCGTTGAGACATTGCATATATTCCTTGCGGGCTTTTATGATTTCGTTCAGCTCCTTATATTCTTTCGTGAGCTTGACGTATCTTTTCTGGTCAGCGATGACGTTCGGGTCCGTGATGAGCGTCGATACCTCTTCGAAGCGCGATACCAATCCGTCCAGTTTCTCTAATAGCGTGTTATTCTCAGCCATATATGAACTCACCGAACTCGCTTTTAATAATCAGTTCCTTCTTGTCGCTTTCTTCTACACGGCCGACAACTTGTGCGTCGATATTGAATGATTTGCTGATGGCAATCACTTCTTCCGCATGCTCAGGAGAAAGGTAGACTTCCAGGCGATGTCCCATATTGAACACTTTGTACATCTCGTCCCAGGCCGTACCGCTCTGTTCCTTGATCGTCTTGAACAGTGGGGGAACGGGGAACATATTGTCCTTGACCACACGGCAATTGTTTCCGATGAAGTGCATTACCTTGGTCTGTGCGCCGCCTGAGCAGTGTACCATACCATGGATATTTGGGCGCAAGGCATCCAATAGTTTTTTGACTACCGGCGCATAGGTCCGCGTGGGAGAAAGCACCAGCTTGCCTGCGTTCAGCGGCGATCCCTCTACAGGGTCGGTCAGCTTCAAGCCACCGCTGTAAACCAGTTCGTCGGGGACAGCCTTGTCGAAGCTTTCCGGGTATTTTTCTGCCAGGTATTTGGCAAAAACGTCGTGGCGCGCACTGGTCAGCCCGTTGCTTCCCATGCCTCCGTTATATTCTTTCTCGTAAGTGGCCTGTCCGAAAGAAGCCAGCCCGACGATCACGTCGCCCGGACGGATGTTCGCATTGTCGATCACGTCGGCACGTTTCATGCGGCAGGTAACCGTGCTGTCGACGATGATGGTACGGACCAGGTCGCCTACATCGGCCGTCTCGCCGCCTGTAGCATAGCATCCGACTCCCATTTCGCGAAGTTCGGCCAGCAGTTCGTCAGTCCCGTTGATGATGGCGGAGATCACTTCACCCGGAATCAGCAGCTTGTTGCGTCCGATGGTGGAGGAAACCAATATGTTGTCTACGGCGCCCACGCACAGCAGGTCGTCGATATTCATTATCAAAGCATCTTGCGCGATACCTTTCCATACGGACAAGTCTCCGGTTTCTTTCCAGTACATATAAGCCAAAGATGACTTGGTTCCGGCTCCGTCGGCATGCATGATGTTGCAATATTCAGGATCGCCTCCCAGAATGTCGGGAATGATCTTACAGAATGCTTGGGGAAAGATTCCCTTGTCGATGTTCTTTATTGCGTTGTGAACATCTTCTTTCGAAGCGGATACACCGCGTAGATTATAACGTTGGTCACTCATTGTTTTTGTGAATTTGTCTGCAAAGATACTATTTTTTGTCTTACTTATCTAAGTTTTAGCACATCTCCTTCTTCCGGAATATAATCTTTGTGCTTTTTATTCATCTTATATAAGCTCTTGATCTGTATTCCGTATTTCTGTGCGATGCTGTGCATGGATTCGCCTACCTGTACGACATGGTCATAATTCGGCTTGTCTGCTTTCTTCTTTTTCTTTTCCAGGTAAACGATGTCATTTTTCTGTAACGGAAAATCTTCCGGCACCTCGTTGTATTTCTTCAGGTCTTTTACCCGGAAGCCGAGACTGGCGGCTATGTCGTCGAAGCTGTCTTTGCCGTTGGAATAGACATACAGCAGGCCGTTTGTACGGTAGACTGTATAGCGGGAGATGTGTGCCGGTTGCTTGTCTGACTTTTTACGGCCTTTTGCCGTGTCATACCGGTACAGGTCATAATCTTCGATCAGCTTGATCAGCCGGTTGGCGTAGGCTCGGTCTGTTGCGTATCCGCATTTTTGCAAACCTCTTGCCCAACCTTTATAGTCGGTTATTTTCAGTTTGAACAGAGAGGCATAACGGGGACGGTCGACCAGAAAACGGGCGTGGTCTTCGTAAGACTGTTCCGGATTCTTATATTTGCGGAAACATTCTCCGCGCAGGTCATCGTCGTGATAGACACGCCCACCCCTCCAGTCGGAATGACATTTGATGCCGAAGTGGTTGTTCGATTTGCGTGCCAGCTCGCTTCGCCCGGCTCCCGACTCCAATAACCCTTGTGCAAGCGTGATACTTGCAGGGATACGGTACTTTTTTTGATGCTGGATCGCTAAACTGCTGTATTGTTTGATATACTTTTCGTATGCCGGCACTTTCCGTTGGCTGGCTCCGAGTGCCGTTCCGGTAACGGACAGCACCAACAACAGGGAAAGGATTCGTAATGTTAATCGCATGACTGATTCGTTGTATGTAATTATATTTAACGGCAAAGATAATTAATTTGTTTTACATCATTGTCATAGTCTTGTGGCGGGGGTGGGGTGGGAGGCCGCATTATAATTGGGCAGATATGGATCATAAATGATGATTGGTCACCATGCTATTTATAAATAAGGATTATGCGGATTTCCGATTCGGCTTCACCTGTCTTTGAAATCTTTTGATTGTTATGGGGTACAAGGGTGAAGGTAAACATCCGGACTGCCTTCACCTCAGGATTTTGCCTTCACCATTATCTCGTCCTGATTTAGGTTGACCATGTCGCTCTGATTCGTTTCCACTACTATATATTTAAATGAAAGATAGGAGTTTACAGCTATTACTACCGCTCTTTAACCTTTCGCCCTTGGTCGAAAAGGCTTTTGACATTGGTCGAAAGTGTTTTTGACCAAGGGCGAAAGCCTTTTCGACTAAAGGCAAAAGGTTAATGAATGGGCTGTTTGACAATAGAAACATGGCTATTGTTTATCACGAATGTATTTGGGCTTTCTCTATATTTTCTTTATTTTTGCTTGTATCATTTAGAGTGTTATTTCATGAAAGAAATCAAGTTGGAGACAAAAATCCGGATTTATTCTCTTGCCGAACTACCGGAAGAAGAGTCGCGGTTAATGGAGGCGGCCATAAAAGCGACGGGACAATCGTATGCCCCTTATTCGAAGTTTCATGTCGGAGCGGCAGCTTTGCTGGAGGACGGCACGATCATAACCGGCAGTAATCAGGAGAATGCCGCTTACCCTTCCGGTCTGTGTGCGGAGCGGGTGGCGTTGTTTCATGCCGGCCATCAATATCCGGATATGCCTGTTGTCGCTCTTGCCATTGCAGCCGCCACGAATGGCCGGCAGGTCGAGAGCATTTCCCCTTGCGGTGCATGCCGCCAGGTTTTGTTGGAGGCGGAACAACGCTATGGCAAGCCGATGAAGGTCTTGTTGTGCGGCACGAAAGAGGTTGTGGTGGCGGAGAGTGCCGAATCACTGTTGCCGCTTTGTTTTGGGGCGAAAGATCTGAAATAAAAAAGAAGAGCGCTATCGTAAACAACGGGCGCTCTTCCTTTTTTATATTCGGTTATTGTTTGTCCGGGATCAGATTCCTAACGAAGCCTTTATCGCTTCGATCTTTTCTGCTCCTGCTTTTTCGGCAGCCGGCAGTTCGTCGAGGCTCTTTACTTTGGAATGGACTTCGCAATAGAACTTGATCTTCGGCTCCGTGCCGGAAGGACGGATAGATACTTTCGTTCCGTCTTCTGTGAAATATTGGAGGACGTTGGAGGTTGTCGGCATATCCAATGTCAGTGTTTCGTTTTCAACATAGTCTTTACCTTTCAGGGAAGCGTAGTCGTAGAATAACGTAACTTTGGAACCGGCGATTTCCTGCAACGGGTTTTCACGGAAGTGTTTCATCATCGCTTCAATCTCTTCAGCGCCGCTCTTGCCTTTCTTTACAACGGAGATTCCTTTTTCTTTAGAGAAACCATACTGAACGTAGATGTTCTGTAATAACTGGTACATCGTGATACCCTGGTCTTTCGCCCAGGCTGCGATTTCAGCCAGAATGGCACAAGCAGAAACGGCATCTTTGTCGCGAACGAAATCTTCGCATAGGAAGCCGTAGCTTTCTTCACCGCCACCGATATAGTTCTTCTTTCCTTCGTTCTTCTTCATGACATCGGCGATCCATTTGAAGCCGGTGTAAACGTCATACACTTCGACACCGTTCTTCTCGGCGATCGTACGGATCAGTTCGGTCGTAACGATTGTCTTGACAATATATTCCTTGCCGTTGATCTTACCGAGTTCTTTCCAGCGGGTGATGAGATAGTAGACGAACATCAAAGCGGTCTGGTTACCGTTCAGCAATACCCATTCGCCTTCGTTGTTCTTAACGGCTGCACCTACTCGGTCTGCATCCGGGTCGGAAGCCAATACCAGCTCGGCGTCTGTTTCCTTGGCCTTTTCAACTGCCAGAGCCAAAGCCGCCGGTTCTTCCGGGTTGGGAGAAACAACGGTAGGGAAGTCGCCGCTTACTACGTCCTGTTCGGGTACATGGATGATATTCGTGAAACCGAATGCTTTCAATGTCGGCGGGATAACCGTCACGCCTGTTCCGTGGATCGGCGTGTAGACGATCTTCATGTCATGGTGACGTGCGATGGATTCCGGTGACAAAGAAATCTTTGTCAGGTCGTTGATATATTGTTCATCGATTTCCTTGCCGATGATTTCGATCAGTTCCTTGTTGCCTTTGAACTTGATTTCGCTGGCATTACGGATTTTGTTGACTTCGGCAATCGTATTCTTGTCATGCGGAGCGATCATCTGGGCGCCATCGTCCCAATACGCCTTGTACCCGTTATATTCTTTCGGGTTGTGCGAAGCGGTCAGGATAATACCGCTCTGGCATCCCAACTTGCGGATGGTATATGACATTTCAGGGGTCGGGCGAAGGTCTTCGAACAGATACACCTTGATGCCGTTTGCAGAGAAAATGTCGGCAGAGATTTCAGCAAATTTGCGGCTGTTGTTACGGCAGTCATGGCCGATGACAACTTTGATCTGGTCCAGATCGGCAAATTCCTTTTTCAGATAGTTGGATAAGCCTTGTGTGGCTGCTCCTACCGTGTAGATGTTCATACGGTTTGAACCTACTCCCATGATGCCTCTCAAACCGCCTGTGCCGAATTCCAGGTCTTTGTAGAATGATTCGATCAGTTCCGTCGGATCTTCGTTGTCTAACAGAGCCTGCACCTGTGCACGTGTTTCAGCGTCATAACTTTTAGTAAGCCAGCTTTGCGCCTTGCTTCTTACCATTTCTAACAGTTCCTTGTTTTCCATGACCTATATGTCTTGCTTTTAATTTAAAGAAATCCTGATTTTGAAATTAACAAAGGTACAAATAAATTGATAATTTCCAAGATTCAGTCTTTTTATTTACCAGACAAAAGAATACTTGTATTCCGACCGGTTTCCGGCTGCATCCGTAACGGTTAGTTTGAGGGTGTGTTTCCCTTTTTCGAGCCGTTCTTTATCGAACTTGTAGGTAATGACCGATTTGCTGTTCATTTCGAACAGGACGTACTGCCCGTCTATTTCTCCCCGGTAGGTTTGTACGCCGCTCAGGTTATCGGACAGGCGGAAAACGAATGCCTGCTTGCTGATCCATGTGTTGGCGCCCAACGGGGTGATCGTCGGTGCTTTGAGATCTTGCCCGACCGTATAATTGCCAAGTTCTTTGATCGTGCCGTCGATCCAGCCGTTCCGGTAAGTGCCGCCGATCCAGGATCGACGTCCTTTCTGAGTGCGGATGATACCATATTGCTGCTTGTTTTCCAGCGTGTCGACTCGTAAACGCAAGGACAGCCGGGCCGAGCTGTGAAGCGGAACGGGGCGGTTATGCAGGATGTGCGTGTCTGCCAATGCCGTGCTGTCTTCTTTTACCGAATAACGGAAATAGAGATCGTCGTACAGGTTTCCTTTCGGGATCGTCATCCGGATACCTTTTGCTCCGAACCGGTTGTCGGCCATCCAATGAAACAGCTCTGTACCTTCGGTCTCGATCTCCGGAATCTCCTGTTCTTTCCCTTCTATCCAAACGGAGAGGCGAGTTGTGTTGCCGAATGCATCGGCGAGCGTATACGTGAGATGATACGTTTTCTCTTCTTCTATATGGATGATTCCCCGGTTGATGCTTTCGTTAAAACGGAGGCGGTTACCTGGTTCTACAAAGCTGCGCATATAAAAGGAGCGACGCTCTTTCCATTCCTCATAATCGACATAGCTGTTCAAGTAACGGGTCTCGTCGAAAGCAAAGCGGTCTAGGTTGCTATGGTAGATGATCTGGCTGTCTTGGCGGAGGGTAATATCCTTCACTCCGTAGATATTTGTCGTATTATCCATATAATCGTAGGCTTTGACCGCCAGCCCGATTTCTCCCCAAGCTTCGATCTTACCGGTGATGGTTTGTTTGCCGTTTTTGGCCGTGACCGGTTTTAGCTCCAGTTTACGGCTGCTGCCGTTGACCACTCCTTTGCCTGGTTGCGGGCAGACCAGGATTCCCTGTATTTTCGGTGCGCGGGTGTCGGTTATCTTCTCTTTGAAATATTCGATAGGATCGAGTACCTCTTCACTTTCCGTGTCGCGTACTTCGAAGTGGAGATGCGGGCCTCCCGAACTTCCGGTGTTTCCGCTATAGGCGACAATTTCTCCTTTTTTGACCGGGAGTTGGTCCGGGTCGAGGAACAAGTTCACGTTGAAGCTTTCCTGTTCGTATTGCTGTGTCTTGATATATCGGGCGATGGAAGGGGCGAATCGTTGCAAATGACCGTAGACGGTTGTCGTTCCGTCCGGATGTGTCAGGTATAAACCGTTTCCGTATCCCCACGGACTGACGGATATACGTGATACGTATCCGTCCTGTACGGCGTGGATGGGCTTCCCTTCAACTCCTTGTGTCTTAAAATCTATTCCGGAATGGAAATGATTGTTGCGCAACTCCCCGAAGTTTCCGCTCAACAAGATCGGGAAATCGAATGGCTGGCGGAGTTGTTGGGCGCTTATTGTCTGTATGAAAAAAAACAGTATGGCGATATATCGTTTGTACATATTCTATCTGTATTTAAAAAAACAAAAGTAATCATTTATTTCAATAGTAGAAAGTCGACGATCAAAGGGAGATGGTCGCTGTAGCCACCTTCGTATTTGAAGCCATAGTAGGTGCGGAAAGGGCGTTCGCCACGCCAGGTTTTATCTTTTATGAGCAGGAATGACGGTGAAAAGATGCGGGCGCTTCCTGGGATGAGCTGCATCTGGGAGGTGGTGTCGGTGAGAGAGGACGACAGGATGATTTGATCTAACTGGCTCCATTCCCCTTGATATTTATGACTTCCAGGAGGAACTGACCGGTTCTTGGCAAACAGGTTGTATAGAAGGAGAGATGGATAAGCATTCGTCCGAGGTTTCATAGGCATGGAACCTGAACCGGACAGGCATGGAACCTGAACCGGATGGGCATCCAGTATTTCCCGGATGCTCGTGTCGTCCGGCGTATCATTAAAATCTCCCATAATCAGGATGTGTGGGGCAGGACGGAGGTTGTGGATCGAGTCGCATAATGTACGCAGGGTACGTGCGGCATCCAAACGGTCCGGTTCGCTTTCTTTTTCTCCTCCGTAACGGGAGGGAAAATGGCAGACAAAGACATCGATCCGGTCTCCGGTAATCACATCTCCCCATACATGCAGGATATTACGGGTGTGTTTATGCTGCTTGCGGGTAAAACGGACTGGATGTTCCGTGTGTCCCTGATAGCGAAACTTGTCCCGCTGGTAAAGAAATGCTACATTAATCCCTCGCGTGTCTTGTCCGTGTGTCATGCAATAACGGTAATGCTGCCGACGGAGCGGAGTGAAATCCAGAAGCCGGACAAGGACGGAATCGTTTTCGACTTCACAAAGTCCGATCAAAGCCGGAGTGCTCCATTCTCCCGCTGCTGTGATGACTTTTGCCAGTTGTTGTAGTTTATGGTAAAACCGTCCGGACGTCCAGTGGCGGTTGCCGGAGGGGAGGAAATCATTGTCCGCCGTAAGCGGATCGTCTTTCGTGTCGAACAGGTTCTCGACGTTGTAGCTCATCACGCGGAAGTCTGTTTGCCCTTGTGAAGGCAAAGAAAACAATGTCAGGATAAAAAACGTCATAGTTAAGGTTCTGGCCATATCGTTTTATTTTGTTTCATCTTCTTTCGGTACGAATTCGTAGGCTCCGATATCGGGACCGTCGTTTGTCAGGCGGTTTATGCCGTAGCGGTCCACCGGATATTGCTGCGTGACGAAGATATCGGCTTTCCCAACTCCTAAGGTCGTCAGCGAATCCGGACGGAAATCAAAACGGTATTTGTTTTTTTCGCCGCCTTTTAACCTGTAGGACGGACTGGTATTGGTGAACAATACCTCTTTGAAGTGGTCATTGTTGCTGCCATTCGTTTTGATTACGCAATGGTTGAACAGGTATTCGAATGATGCCGCACCGTCGACGGATAGATTGAGTTCCCCTTTATATGCTTCTTTGCCAGCATCGAAACTGCCGTCGATGATGCAGTTGTCGAATGTCGCTTTGAGCGGATAAGCCTCTTCATTCGCATTGTTTGCCATCGTGAGGCAAGGCGTGGTCCGTTTTTCCAATGTCATGAAATTGGCAAGCGTACAATGGACGAAACAGTAGTTCCCGCCAATCAGAACCACGACACCTCCTCCGGCATTGGTCAATTCCGTGTTGGTCACTTCAATCTTGCAATTGCGTGCAGAGAATAGGTGCTCTCCCATATTCGTGATTTGGGAATTGCTTAGTTTCAGTTTGGATTCGTCCGGTGACGACTTTTCGAATGTCAGTCCTGTTTTTCCGTTTCGCACGATGACATTGTCCATAATGTTATGGTAGCTTTCCGGACGGAAGAAAATCCCTCCCCATTGTGATGGTGTCCGGTCGTAGGGCAGGATGTCGTTCAGTATGAAATCCAGACGGTCTCCGCGGAAGACAATCGGATTTTCGCGTGTCCCTTTGGCCAGCAATGTCCCGTATGTGATGACTTTCGCTGTGTCGTGCATATAGAACGTTGCGCCCGGATCGATGTTGAGCGTGATGTTGGGAGAAATAACCAGACTGTCATATATAAGGTAGGGCCGTTCGGCTGTAAAATGCGTGTCTTGTGTCAGGATAAGCCCGTTTTTATACAGGTTTACATTTTGCCCGTATGCTTCGAGGCGGACAGACTGTTTGACTCCGTTTGTGGTGAAGATGATGGAATCGTCCACCAGCAGCGGCTGGTTGGATGCGTTCGGATTGACGGTCACTTCCACAAAAACATACAAGCTGTCGTCCGCCTGTATCCTTACATCCTGGAAATGGTCGCCTTTACGCCCGTCCACATTGATGCGGAAACCGGTTTCTTCACCGCTTGCCAGCATGATCTCGCTGATCAGCAAAGGTTGGTCATTGCGGTTATAGATCATGAACTCTTTGGTTGCGGAGCCTATTGTGGTGAATACCGTATCGAAAGAAAGTGTGTCGACCGAGAAGCTCAGCCGATGGTTGGGGTTATTCGAATAGTTTTCGTCCAGCCCGTCACACGACAACAGGTTGAGCACTATAAAGAATAATATGAGTAACGGAGCGGCTAATTTTTTCATTTCATTAATTATTAATAGTCCAGGTAAACTGTTATTTACCATATAATGTCAATAAGAAAACAAATTTATTATAAATAAGTTTTCGGGCATTAACATAAAAAAAGAGGAAAAACATCTGTTGAATGTTAATCCTCTTTTATAACGAGAAATGTATCGATTTATTTTGCAGGGATGTTCTTTAATAGTTCGAGTAAGTGAGACCACCACAATCCAACGGTATCAATCTGTATGCGTTCGTTGGGGGAATGGACATCCCGAAGCGTCGGTCCGAATGAGATCATATCCAGATTCGGATATTTTTCTAGGAACAAGCCGCATTCCAGTCCTGCATGGATCGCCATTATTTTTGCATCTTTGTTAAACAAACGTTTATAGGTCTCTTGTGCCACTTTCAGGATCTTTGAATCCGGGTTAGGCGCCCAACCCGGATAGCCGTCGCCGTGAGTTACCTGTGCACCGGCTAACTTGAAAACAGATGCGACCTGGTTGGCAATCATGTTCTTGCAAGACTCGATGGAGCTGCGCTGGCTTGTGCCGACAATGATTGTGCTGTCATCTCCCATCTTGACAGAAGCCAGGTTGGTGGAGGTTTCCACCAGCCCTTCGATGTCGTGGCTCATGCCGATCACGCCATGCGGGCAGGCATGTAAAGCCAGAATCAGTTTTTCGGCATCATAGTCGCTGATGTATTTGTCCGGACGGTCGGTCGATGCCATTGTTATCTGTACGTTCGGGTCTACATGTTTCAGTTCGTTTTCGATATCTGCCGTGAAATGGTTCAGCAGAATACGGGCTGCTTCCTTTTCTTCCGGATACAGGCCGATGGTCGCTTGCGCTTCGCGGGCGATAGCGTTGCGGAGGTTACCGCCGTGGATGAAGCAAAGGTTGAAATCGGCTTGATTTTTCAACAGGTACAGGTAGCGCACCAGAATCTTGTTGGCATTGCCCAACCCTTTGTGTATTTCGCCACCGGAATGTCCGCCGTTCAAGCCTTTCACTTCGATTTTGAAGTATTGCATGTTCGGATTGGTGTCACGTGGTTCGTAATAGAACACCGCTTGCGTATCTTTGCCGCCTGCGCATCCCATAAAGATTTCACCTTCGTCTTCGCTGTCGAGGTTCAGCAGGATATCGCCTGTCATGAATCCTTTTTCGAGTGCTTTGGCTCCGGTCAGCCCGGTTTCTTCATCTACGGTGAAAAGGCATTCGATCGGTCCGTGCTCGATATCATCGGACGCGAGGATCGCCAGTTCGGCGGCTACACCGATGCCATTGTCGGCACCCAGAGTCGTACCGTTGGCGCGAAGCCAGTTCCCGTCGACGATTGTTTCGATCGGATCATGGTCGAAATCATGTGCGGTTCCATTATTCTTTTCGCAGACCATGTCCATGTGGGATTGCAAAACGACTGTCGGCAGGTTTTCTTTGCCGGGAGTAGCCGGTTTAGACATCAGGATGTTGCCTACGGCATCTTTTTTGATCGCTATTTTATACTGTTTGGCGAATGATTCAAGAAACTCGATCATTTTTCCCTCCTTCTTTGAAGGACGGGGCACTTGTGTTACCTGGTGGAAGAACTTCCAGACGATTTCAGGCTTTAAATCAGTAATCTTCATAATGTTACAATGTATTATAGATGTTACTCTATAGTTAATAATACCACTGCAAACAGGGGGTTGTATGAAAAAAAGTACAATTAAATATCAAAAACATACTTTCCAATCACTTAAACTCTTATATTTGCGTCCACAAATATAGAGAAAATGCTTACAACGTTATTGATTACTGTCATAATTCTTGTTATTTGTGTTGTGTTGCTCAGTGTAAAAGTGATTTTCAAAAAGGGAGGGAAGTTTCCGAATACACACATTGAAGGTAATGCGGCACTAAGGGAGAAAGGTATATGCTGTGCTAAAACCCAGCATAGGAGAGATAGTTTGAGGAAGAATCTATATGATAAAATAAAAGAAATAGAAGAATAAAATAAAATAAAGATTTAATTTACACTTTATGAAGAACATTAACTACGTTATTAATGGTGTGCTCGCGGTAGCTGTCATAATCCTGTTTGTTATGCAGTTTTCCAGTAAAAAAGAATCCACAGTAGCTCCGGCTTTCACAACGGAGGGAGATTCTACCAATCTGCTCCCTGTAGCATATGTAAATGTAGACTCTCTTTTATCGAATTACAACTATTCGAAAGATTTGAATGAACGTATTCTCAAGATGCAGGAAGACTATCGTTTAGATATGACTCAGCGGTCAAATGCCTTACGGACAGAATTAAATGATTTTCAACGTAAATATGAAGCCAATGCTTTCCTTACTACGGAAAGAGCGCAGCAGGAAGGAAACCGTTTGCAGAAAAAGCAGGAGGAACTTCAGAACTATGCGGCTAAGAAAGAACAAGAGTTGGCTGCCAAGCAGATGGAGCTGAACGGACAGCTTCGCGATACGATCGTCGCCCAGTTGACGACTTTCAACCAGACAAAAGGTTATCAGATCATTTTCAGCAATACAATGGGTGACAATATTTTGTTATCTAATCCGGCATACGACATCACTGCCGAATTTCTCGAAGTGCTGAATAAGAACTACTCTTCCGGTAAATAAGGAATAAAACATATAGATATATACGAAAGGGCTGTCCCGCAGGGGCAGCCCTTTTTGATTGTGGCCCTAAGGATTCCTTGGGGGGGATAATGCTATGCATTAGACCTTGTAACCCTATGCTTTAGCTATTGCAAAGCTATGCTTTACGGCAAGTGAAGCATGCTTGTTCTTTGTTTACCTTTGTTTGGACTTCCGGAGTTTCTTCTTGATCCAGAAATAGTAACCGGTTATGGCAAAGACAGCCCCTAAGAGCGAAACCAGACAGCTTAATATCCGGGTTGTCAATCCTCCCCATGTTCCGGCATGAACGGAATAGATCCATCCTCTTATTTTGGCGGATTTAGGGAGGTCCTTGTATAATTGAATTTCAGTGATCTTGCCGGTAGCCGGGTCAAAGGAATAACGGTCGCTTCCTCTTGTATTTCCATAGGCAGCGGTAGAAACGGTTGCCGATCCGTCTTGGATGGAGATCGATTTATATTCCGGATAACGGCTTTGTAAATCGGCCAAGACTTCGGACCATTGTGTGTAATCGGTTTTGGGATGTTTCTTCGAACCTCTTTCGCCTGCTGTTTTTTGGGGGACGGCAGATGTCGGAGCGTGCGTCTGTTTAGATGTTGTGCTGATGCCGAACGCGGTATAGAACGCGTCACGATACCAACCGAACGACCAGGTTAGACCAGTCAATGCCAGGATAAGCAAAAGTAAAGCTGCATAGAAACCTCCGGAGACATGTAGATCGTACAGGAAGCGGAACCAGCCGGCTTTTGTTTTGATTTTGAACCGGTTTTTCAGTGCTTTCCTGTTTCTCGGATACCAGATGACAAGACCACTTATGATAATAATGGCCAGTACCAGGGTTGAATATCCGACAATAGTTTTACCCCAAGCGAAACTTCCATCCCGTTTATATTCGTCCAACAGCCAGCGGTGAAGGCGCATTATCTTCATGAAGAACCCTTTTCCATCGTCTATGCCGGTAATTTCTCCGGTGTAGGGATTGATAAAGCAAGCAGCCTTTTTTCCGGGTAAAATCAGTTGGTAGGTCCGTTTGGGGTCGGAGGAAACCCGTATCCCGTTTATTTTGATGGAGTCGGGAAGTTGCTGGCCGGCGGCGCCCATGAGCACCGCCGGCGAAAGCATTTCGCCTTTTACCTCTTTGACAAAATAACGGGAAGGATAGCAAAGCTCCAGTATCTCTGTTTCGAATACCAGGATGGCTCCTGTCAGACAGACGATCGCGATGATAATACCGAAGGGTATCGATAACCATAAATGTATTTTCGCAAAGAATTTTTTCATTGGGCTGTCAGTTTGCCGATACCGGTTATTTGGGTTGCTTTGACTGTTACACCTTTTGTAGCACTGGCGTTAACCGGGTCGATCTTGTAGATTGCTGGGTTCCCGTCGGTTGTCGTTACAGCGATGTAAGCCTTGCCGTTTTCAACATGTATCGTGTTTCCGAAACCGGAAATTATATCGGTTGAAGGAAGTCCGCTTACGTAAGTCAATTTTTCGGCTCCGGCTTTGAATACGGCCAACTGATTTGCGGTATAGCCTGTTTCACTGAAAGGACGGTCATACATCAGCAACAAGAAATAATCTTCTGTTATATGCCAGCTGCGAAGGAAGGAGTTGCCGTTGCTCTGTGCCTCCAGGTTGCAGTAGTAATCGTCGAAATCTTCGCTTCCGTTCGGGATGCGCACCACACCGGCCGGCAAGTTAGTCTGTTGGCGCGGGTCGGTCATCGTTTTGGCATATGATGGTGAGAATACATAGATGTCGCCATTATCGGCGGCCCAAATCATTTGGTAATATTGCGATTTGAAACGGCCGCAAGCGTAACTGATTTTATCAGTCTTGATGATTTTCTTATTTGTAAATGTTTCATCGTCGAAGATGGCGACCCAACAAGAATTCGGATACTGTGTCCACAATAGCTCGTCTTTTTCGTAAGCGCTACTGTTCGAACCACCGGATTCGGTTTTCACCAAGTCTTCGTTACCCGGCAGAATCCATTTCCCGTTTCCGTCTTTTGTCCCATACTGGCTTAATCCCATCGGTACGGCTACGCTATAGATCTTGCTGTTATGTTCCAAGATACCTGCCAGCGTTACATATTCGCCATTGCCCAGAAAGTTTTCGGACAGGTAGGCTTTGTTCTTCGTGTCGTTGTCCGTTTTTGTCTCGGCTGCGACATCCAAAAGGGAGACCAGGAATGATTGGGGGACGTAGCCGTTCTCATCCGCCCATTCCGTCGGACCGTCACCCGAAGAAAGAGTCATGATATACTTGTCATAAATGCCGTAAGTCGTAAATCGTTTGACCTTATAGCTTTGTGAGCGGGTTTCAAGTTCTCCGTCCGCATTCAGGATATACGAGCGTGTGTCCCCGGCATTTCCCTGATTGTAAGTCAGGCCGTACAAATACTGGTCTTTATAGAAAACCCATTGTGTGGCTCCGTCATTCACGAGGCCGTTGTTCAATGTCGTGATGGTCCCTTCGTCCACACTCTCGGCTGTAAGCAGTACGTTGGTCGTATTTCCGGATGCCGTTGTAGAAGCAGGGATTACGAATGTGTTTTTTGTTTCGCCTTTTCCTCCTTCGTCCGGTGCCGGGATCTCGTTGTCACTACAGGAAGTAAACAGTCCACCCGTCAGCATAACTGCGGCAATACCGGTTAATAAATGATTCTTTTTCATCTTGCAATAAATGTATTTATATTTAGTAACTGTGATAATTGAATTAATTTCCGAAATAAACTCTTACTTTACCGTAGAAAGCGCGTCCGGCTTTCTGCAAACTAAAATTATCGTACAAGTTTTCGTTTGTAAAGTTGCGGCACTCTAACGACACGTTGTACCGTCCGTTCTGAAGGCTGTAGGAAAGAGTTAGATTATGGGAGAACTGATTCGGTACGACATAGTCGTTGTTTTTCGATCCGATAGCAGACGAATAGTAAGTAAAGCTATGCAGGTATTGATTGTCGTAAGTAACAGTCAGCACATTGCCTTTTTTCCAAAGGTTACGCCAGTAGAACGATATGTCGGAATCCGCAAACCGGTAGGGAAGGTTAGGCATCCGTTCCCCATAGGCCAGGTTTTCGGCACTGCTGGTAATGGAGGTTTTCATTTTGTCGCGTACGTCCATTTGGGTAAAGTTACCGCCTACGCTCACCCAGTTTGCGAAGTTGTAGCGGATGGACAGATTAAATCCCTTTGTCTCGACTTTGCCGTAGTTGATATAGGTTGCCGCTTGCTTGCCGCCACTCAAATCTGTGATGTTACGTTGTATGTAATCTTTCGTATTGCGGTAGACCACTCCACCTTCCACATACAAGGTATGTTTTCCGAATGTCTTGTTGTAGCTCAGGTTGAGGTTTATATTGTCGCTATTTTCCGGTCGGATGCTCAGTTCGCCCATTTCCAGGTCTTCGTCACCGAACATCTCTTCGATGGTCGGCAGGCGATAAGCTTTTTCGTAAGACAGCTTGGCTTGCAGGCCTGTCAAGATGAAGTAGGTTCCGGCCGCCCCGTATCCGAATGAGTTGACAGAACGTGTTTTGCGTACGTATTCGTCCTGCGTGCTTGATGTTGCCATCGGGCCTGCTACAAATTGGTTGTAGTATTTTCCGAAAGCGGAAAAGTTCCAGTGTTCGGACGGCATCAACCGGTAGGAAAGGCCTGAAATGTTTTTACGGGTTTCTTTGGCAATGGCGCTTTTCATCTCTTCGGCTGCAAGCAGGGAGGTATTGGAGCGATGGAAAGTGTTCAGCACATGATTGAAGGTAAATGTATGCATTTTACCGACCCGGTAATTGAGTGTCAATGTGCCGTTCCAGTTATTGTTGTCTGCCCGTGAATGCTGTCTTGACTGTTCTCCGGCGGAGTTCATCAGGTGCTTTTCTCCACGCCAGTTGTATTCATAAGAAGAAGTGTCTACGTTGGTTGTCAGGTTTTTATTGTAGTTGGCTGTCAACACGATGTCCAGCCCTTTTGTGAACAGATCGCGTTTGCCATATTCCAGTGAGGGCATCAGAGAGTGTCCTTTGCGGTGTTTTTGCCCGTAAACGATTTCCTGGCGTACACCAGTCTGTATGTCCTGGTACATATTCGAGTAGGTGAAACCCAGCAACAGGCGGTCCGCCCATTTCTTGTCTACGATCCCCAGTTTGCCGATGACGGCTTCATTGTGGTAGGTATCGTTGAAACGTTTCACCCGTTCCTTCTTGCTTCTGTCGATGCTTCCGGTCTCGAAGTTTTCTACCGGAGCGTTCACGTAGTAATCATTATCCGAATAGTTTTGGAAAGCATTGATTTCGTAGGTGAATCCGTTTTTGAACGTCTGTCCGAAATTCACGTAAGACTTGTGCGTATTGAAAGAGCCATAGGAATAGGAGGCATCTAAAAACCATCTGTCCCGCTTCTTTTTAGTGATGATGTTGATCACGCCTCCGATTGCATCCGTACCGAAGCCTACTGGGACCACGCCTTTGTAGATTTCGATGCGTTCGGCAAAGTTGACCGGGATGTTGTTCAGCCCGAACGAACTTCCCACACCTTCCTGCGGCACGCCGTCGATAAATATTTTTACGTGCTTGCCACTGAAACCGTCCAGCGTAAGTTGCATGTCCGAACCGACCCCCCCGGATTCACGAACCTTCATTCCCGGAGCTTTCGCCAGTGCTTCGCTCAAGCTTTTGTTGGAATTTTGCAGTTCTTTCGTATCAAGTGCTACGGCATTGAATGCCGAACGTTTCAAACGGCTTATTCCGTTTGAGACAACGACCACTTCGTCCAGTTCCGTCGATTGCGGAGTAATGGTGATATTCTGTCTGGTCCTTTCTCCACCGGTAAGTTTCACCGGTTTCTCAACAGTCTTGTAACCGATGGCAGATACGACTAACGTGTAGTCGCCAGCCGGAGCTTTCAGATGGTAAATACCTTGTTCGTTGGTTGTTCCGCCGTATGTGGTACCTTTCAGGTAGACCGTTGCGAAATCAACGGTTTCTTTTTCCGTGGATATGATTTTACCTGAGATCATCGCCCTGTCCTGAGCGGAGGCGGATATTACAGCCAAGAGGAATATGAATAAGCCGGAAATTTTTAGAATAGTCGCTTTCAATTTATAAAGAGTTTTGTATCGTTAATAAAACGCTGCAAAGTTCCTTATAAATAGAAAGCGCATCAATCGCGGATTTTAGGTAATTTTATTGTCCCTGTAATTGTAATTTAGACAATACTTCTAACTATATGTAGGTATTTTTCGTTTTTAGTTTTCTTTTTTAGGGGTGACAAATGCCGTGTATAACTGAAGCAGGGCTGAAATGGTCAGGCAAATCATCCATTCTTTCCGTCCGCTGAACATCAGGGCGGAGGCGAATATACACAGCAACCCGGCAAATATGTTGTAGCGGTGCAATCTGCGCCTGCGAAAATCCATATCTTGGGTAGGCATTGTCAGATAACTGACCGCTATACCGGCAGCCCCGACGGCGAACAGGTAAGGAGCTGCAACCGGCAATGCCAGATATAATCCCGCACCGGCGAGCAACAGCAGGGCGGAGATATTGAAAACGATCGTTCTTGCTTTTTCGTTCATTTATTTGTTCTTAATAATATATACATCCTCGTTCGGCTTTTTCATGAAATATTCTTCACGGGCGAAGCGTTCGAGTCCTTCCTTATCCGTATGCAGATCGTTCAGCTTTTTGCTGTTGATTTCGATCTCCTTCTGGTAATGCTTGATTTCCTTTTCCAGGCTACGAATCTTTTCATCGTATGTATAACGCTTGTACAGACTGCTATCGCCCATTACGAATGTCAGGGCGAAGAACACGATGGTTACCAGCCAGTAGGCATTGATCCTGGATAGATACTTGTTGTAAAAGTCTTTTATGCGTGACATAGGAACTTCGTTTTTGCAAAGGTAAATGAATTATTTTGTTTATCTTTGTCTTGTTAATAAAAAAGCAGAGAATGGATAATTATATTGTATCGGCAAGGAAATACCGTCCTTCTACTTTTCGTAGTGTGGTAGGACAGAAGTCCTTGACAACTACACTTAAGAATGCAATACAGAGTAACAAGCTGGCTCATGCCTACCTCTTTTGCGGTCCCCGTGGAGTGGGCAAGACTTCTTGTGCCCGTATCTTTGCCAAGACGATCAATTGTCTGAATCCGACTGCCGACGGGGAAGCCTGTAACGAATGCGAATCCTGCAAGGCCTTCAACGAGCAGCGTTCTTATAATATCCATGAACTCGATGCCGCCTCCAACAACTCGGTCGATGACATCCGTGCCCTGATCGACCAGGTGCGCATTCCGCCTCCTATCGGAAAATACAAGGTCTTTATTATCGATGAGGTGCATATGTTGAGTTCGGCGGCTTTCAATGCATTTCTGAAAACATTGGAGGAACCGCCCCATCATGCTTTGTTCATTCTGGCTACGACGGAGAAGCATAAGGTGTTGCCGACCATCCTGTCCCGTTGCCAGATATACGACTTTTCGCGTATCTCGATTGCCGATATGGTGGAGCATCTGGAATACGTATCTTCCTGCGAAGGAGTGACGGCTGAACCGGAAGCCCTGAATGTGATTGCCCAGAAAGCGGATGGCGGTATGCGCGACGCGTTGTCCATCTTCGACCAGGTAGTCAGTTTTACAAATGGGAATATTACCTATCAGGCTGTTATCGATAACCTGAACGTCCTGGATTACGAATATTATTTCCGGTTGACGGATGCGATGCTTTCCGGAAATGTCCGGTCTGCCATCCTGATCTTGAACGATATATTGAGCAAAGGATTTGACGGGCAGAATATCATAACCGGCCTGGCATCGCATTTCCGTGATTTGCTGGTCTGCAAGGATGAGGCTACTTTGATCCTGTTCGAGGTCGGCGCTTCTATCCGTGAACGTTATAAGGAGATGGCGAAGCGCTGTTCCGACGGGCTGTTGTTCAAGGCGATCGAGCTGGCAAATACATGTGACCTGAATTACCGGGCCAGCCGGAATAAACGCCTGTTGTTGGAACTTACGCTTATCCAGCTTTGTCAGTTAAGCAGTGCCGGACAACCGGCCGATGATAAAAAAAAAGGGCTGATTGAGCCGATAGCATCCAACGGGCCGGGCCAGGCCCCTGCTCAATCAGGACAGGTTGTAACGGCTCAGCAGACGTATACCGTACAATCTGCCCCTCCTTTGCAACGTCCGGTACAATCTCCGCAGGAAATGACCGGAGCGACTCCCGCCAGCAGGTCGTTTCCACTCATGTGCCGCCTTCTCCGACTCTTATTCCGCAGGCCCCTCCGGCATCGGCTCCCAAGAGAGTGGCGCGTCCGCCCCAGTTCGGTACATCCATTAAGGAGATTGGCGTAGAGCATCCGAAAGCGCAGGCTGCGACACAGACTGCTACCGTGGTACAGGAAATGCAAAGTCCTTTCAGCCAGGAAGCATTGGTTCATTATTGGGATGCGTATGCTTCCGCTATCGACAAGAAGGTATATCTGAAAAATACGATGATCAATTGCAAGCCGGTCTTGCAGGATAATTATTATTTTGAAGTCTGTGTGCATAACCCCGGCCAACAGGATGAGTTGACGAATAATTGTATCGATATATTGAGTTATCTGCGGATGCAGTTGAAGAATACCCGTATTCAGATGCGTGTCCGTATAGATGAAACGAACCAAAAACATTTGGCCTATACATCAGCAGAGAAGTATGAACACCTACTAAACATAAATCCGGTTTTGGCAAAGTTGAAGGATGAGTTTAATCTGACACTCGACTAAATAGTTGAAAGGTGAAAGTTGAAAGTTAAAAGTTAAAAGTTTGATTTATATTTCTTTTTAACTTTCACCTTTCACCTTTCACCTTTCACCTGAATTTACATTTCCCTGATCCAAATATTACGGAAGCTGATCGGTTCGCTGGGGTCGCCATGAGACTGCAAACGGATCGGGCCTGCTCCGTGTTTTACGACTTTCGGGAAACCGATATATTCCGTAGTGCCCAGGATAGTCGTGTTATTCTGCAATACGATGCCGTTCTGGATGACCGTAACGCGCGGCGGAACACGATAAGTGCCGTCTTCCTTGAAGATAGGAGCGGAATAGATAATATCGTAAACATTCCATTCTCCCGGTTTGCGCATGGCATTTGCCAAAGGAGGCGTTTGTTTGTAGACGCTGCCGGTCTGTCCGTTCACGTATGTCTCGTTGTTATAGCAATCCAGCACCTGGATTTCATACATGTCTTGCAGGAAGATGCCGCTGTTGCCGCGTCCTTGGCTTGTGCCGGTGATGTTTTCCGGTACGCACCATTCGATATGCAACTGGAAGTTCTCGAATTTCTGTTTTGTCAGGATGTCGCCTTTCTTCTTGTCTACAGTGAAAACGCCGTCTTTTACGATCCATTCGGCGGGGCCGCCCTTAGCGTTTTGCCAAGCGGAAAGGTCTTTTCCGTCAAACAGGACGATGGCATCGGAAGGGGCGCTGTTTGTCTTGATGTCACCCGGAGTGACTACTTTCGGTTGCGGAGTCCAGTATTCAGACATTCCCGGTTTCATTTTTTCCTGTTCGGGGTACTGTTTTTGCGCGCTTGCACTGACACAAGCTGTACAAGCCAATGCTGCCAAAGCAGTCTTCATTGTAATGCTTTTGTTCATGGTCTAAATTGTTTTATATATAGGTTTAGAATTTATTGCTTGCAAAGGTAATGGATTAATTAAGACTATAAAATCGAAAACAGGAAATTAAGAAATAAAAAATAGATGTAAGTGTATTCGGTTCCCGGCGTTGTCGAGGATAAAATACGCTTACATCTAATTGGCTGGTTAATGGAAAAGCTGTGCGTGCTTTTTTATTTCGCATGATGGTTGAAAAGCCGTTGTTCTGCCAGCTTCTCATATTTAGTGCCCGGCCGGCCGTAATTGCAATACGGGTAAATGCTGATTCCGCCGCGCGGAGTGAAGATACCGGTCACTTCGATGTATTTGGGGTTCATCAGGCGGATAAGGTCTTTCATGATGATATTGACACAATCCTCATGGAAAGCCCCGTGGTTGCGGAAACTGAACAGATATAATTTCAAGCTCTTGCTTTCCACCATTTTTATATCGGGAATATAATCGATGTAGATGGTTGCAAAGTCCGGCTGGCCGGTGATCGGACAGAGGCTTGTAAATTCCGGACAGTTGAAGCGTACCCAGTAATCATTGTCCGGATGCTTGTTTGTAAACGCTTCCAGTACTTCCGGGGCATAGTCCTGTTTGTATACGGTTGAACCGCCTAACAGATGTAGTTCGTTTTCATCTTTTCTTGTATCCATGATGTCTTTTTGTTATTCTTGTAAACGATGGTTTATTGGCGTCTTTTTAAATATTTCTCCAAACCTTCGCGGCGTAGTTTGCAGGCGGGGCAATGGCCGCAGCCTTCTGCCATGATGCCGTTGTAGCAGGTGAGGGTCTGGGTCCGTACAAGGTCGAAGACTCCTAATTCGTCCGCAAGTTCCCACACTTCGCTTTTGTCCCGGTCCATCAGGGGCGTGTGGATCACGAACTGTTCGTCCATCGCCAGGTTCAGGGTGACGTTGAGGGAGCGGACGAATGTATCGCGGCAATCGGGATAACCGCTGAAATCGGCTTCCGACACTCCGGTTACCAAGTTGAAGATTCCTTTGCTGCGTGCCAGGATTGCTGCGAAGGTCAGGAATACCATGTTACGTCCCGGAACGAAGGTGTTCGGGTAGCTGTCTGCCGGTTTTTCCTGATCCATTGAAATGCCGGTGTTTGTCAGCGAACAGTTCGGATCGAGCTGGCTGATCAACGACACGTCCAACAGTTGGAAGGGGACGTCGGCATCGGCTGCAATTTTTCGTGCAACCTCTATTTCCAGGGAATGTTTTTGCCCGTATGTAAAACATACGGCTTCTACGCGAGAAAAGTGCTTCTTGGCCCAGAACAGGCAGGTCGTGGAGTCTTGTCCACCGGAGAAGCATACCAAAGCGGCTTCTTTTTTATGTTTCATATCTTTCTTGTTTTTAGTACGTGGTTTAGCAAGCACACGGAAAAGGAGACATTCCTTTTCGGGTGCAAAGATACCTTTTTTGTTGACAATTGACAATTGATTGTTGACAATTGGGAAGAATATATATTGCACAATATGTGTGATTTTGTGCGGCACATTTTCATTAAAAGTGTGCAATGTTTGAAAAAAGTATTTATCTTTGCCGCCGTTTTGTAATTAAGAAAAGTAAAACATGAAGAAAAAAGTAGTAGTAGGTGCGGCATTGATGATGATGCCTTTGGTTTCTTTCGCTGGTGGATATTTGACGAATACGAATCAGCATGCAGCCTTTTTAAGGTCACTTTCGCGAGGTGCTGCAATTGATATAGATGGTGCTTTGTCTAACCCGGCGGGTCTTTCTTTCTTGCCGACAGACGGTTTCCGTGTCGGTGTGAGTATCCAAAGTGCTTTCCAGACTAGGGATATAGATGCCTCTTTCGGTACATACAGTGGCTTCGACCCTGTAAATAAAGTGCCGACAGTAAGCGATGTTCCCTATAAAAAATATTACAAAGGAAAGGCGGCCGCTCCTGTGATTCCGAGTGTTTTTGCGGCTTACAAAAAAGGTGATTGGACCATCTCCGGTTTCTTTGCCATTACGGGTGGGGGCGGTAAGGCATCGTTTGACGATGGCCTGCCGATGTTCGAATCGGCAGCTATGGCTGGTATATTCCAGGAAAGTCTGGGGAAGTATATAAAGACGGGCGGTAAAAGTCCCATCGTTACGCCGGATATGTATACTATTAACAGTGCGATGGACGGAAAACAGTATATTTATTCTCTGCAACTTGGCTTGTCATATAAGATCACGGATTGGCTTTCTGCCTTTGCCGGAGGTCGGATGAACTATTTTTCAGGAAACTATGACGGGTATCTGGATGCGAAGCTGAAAAAGGATTTTGGTGGAACAGACTTGATGAATTTGGCTTTGGATTGCGATCAGACAGGTTGGGGGCTGACACCGGTTTTGGGGGTTGATGTTAAATACGGTAAATTCAATTTCGGGGCTAAATATGAGTTTAAGACGAACTTGAACATCGAAAACAATACCAAGAAGTTGGATTATCCTGATAGTGCGGAAGACTTGATCGGCCCTTACAAGCACGGTGTGAATACGCCGAACGATATTCCTTCCATGCTTTCGGTGGCAGCCTCTTATCAGTTTTTACCCATGTTGAAGGCTTCTGTAGAGTATCATTTCTTTGATGACAAGAAAGCGGGCATGGCCGGTGGAAAACAGAAAGAATTGGAAAGAGGTACGAATGAGTATCTATTTGGTATTGAATGGGACGTGATCAAGAGATTGACCATTAGTGGTGGCGCTCAAATTACGGATTATGGTTTGTCTGATAATTTCCAAAGCGATGTTAGTTTCTCCTGTGACTCTTATTCGTTGGGCTTTGGTGCTAAGGTGATGCTGAGCGAAAAGATGGCATTGAATGTGGGGTATATGTGGACAAATTATCATGATTATACAAAGAAATCGGAGAATTATTGCGGTACAAATCTCCCCGGTACGAATGTCTATAGCCGTACCAATAAAGTGTTTGGCTTAAGTTTGGATTACGCTTTCTAAACCTAAAAAAAATCTATATCAGCTTGAAAAGGGAAGTTGCCTGTCGTGCGCTTCCCTTTTTTGATTTTCTGTCTTTCAAGCGGACAGTATGGGGCCCTATTGGTCGGTGTCCGTAACCCTATTGGTTAGTGCTCGTAACTCATAGGGTTAGCCACTGTAAAGCATAGCTTTAGTATCTGCATAAAAAAAGAGGATGTGTCATGCACACCCTCTTTCTTAATTATTGTTTTGCTTGTCTTGATTACAACTGGATCCAGCGGACGAAAGCGAAGTCCATGCGATGAGGCAATTCTTTGTTCACAGGGTAAACGCGGAAGCCCATCTTGTGAAGGCCTGCTTCGCTTGAAGCTGTTTTCAGTTCGAAGAACAGTTTGGAACCTTCTTCTTTTATCAGCTTGAATTGTTCTGTCGCCAGTAATTCCAACTGATGGTTATCCGGATTTTCTTTCGTGACAACCATTTCTACTCCCAACATACCTTTCAGTTCATGGCGGTCGATAACCAGATTGAAGTTATATTCTTTGCCGACAACCGGACCGTCGATAGCCAAGTCCTGGCTGCATGTAAACGATTCTACCTGGAAGCTATCCCAATGTTCTGCCACTTCTTCTTTCCAGGCAGCGATTGCTTTGGCTTCGGCAAAGCCGTTTTCGTGCAAGTGAGCGGAACGGGTTGCCAACTTGTTGTAGAAGCGGTCGATATAGTCGTCCAACATACGTTTCATCGTATAGTCGGGAGCGATTTCGGACATCGAATTCTTGATGTACTGGATCCATTCGGGAGAGTAGCCCTTGCTGTTTCTTGCATAGTAAGTCGGGATAATCTCTGTTTCCAGTATGTGGTAGATAGTAGCGGCATCCAGCTGATCCTGATACTGCTGGTTTTCGTAAGTACGCTTGTCGGTCAATGCCCAACCTGCACCCTGTTTGTAACCTTCATACCACCATCCGTCCAATACGGAGAAGTTCAGGACACCGTTCATCTCTGCTTTTTCGCCGGATGTACCGGATGCCTCCAGAGGACGGGTCGGAGTGTTCAACCAAACATCGACACCTGCGATCAGGTGACGAGCCAGACGCATATCGTAGTTTTCCAGGAAGATGATCTTTCCTAAGAATTCCGGACGGCGGGAAATCTCGACAATATGTTTGATCAAGCCCTGTCCGCCACCATCGGCCGGGTGGGCTTTACCGGTGAATACGAACTGGATCGGATATTGTTCGTTGTTTACGATCTTGGCCAGACGGTCCAGATCTGTGAACAGCAAGTGGGCACGTTTGTAAGTTGCGAAACGGCGGCCGAAACCGATCAGCAGGGCGTTCGGGTTGATTTTGTCCAGGATAGAGACAACCTTTGCAGGATCTCCTTGGTTTTTCAGCCAGTTTGTCTTGTATTGATTCTTGATATATGTAATCAGTTTGTTCTTCAATGTCTTGCGGATAGACCAAATTTCTTCGTCGGCAACATTCTGGATCGCTTCCCAGTATTTCTTGTTGGACTGGTCTTTGAAGAACTTCTTGTCGAAATGTTCTGCAAAGAAACGTTTCCATTCGGTAGAAGCCCAAGTCGGCATATGTACGCCGTTGGTCACATATCCTACGTGCAGCTCATCGGGGAAGTAGCCTTTCCATACCGGAGCGAACATGCGCTGGGATACTTTTCCATGCAACCAGCTTACGCCGTTTGCTTCTTGGCAAGTGTTCAAAGCGAATACACTCATGGAGAACTTCTCGTTGGAACCTGGATTTTCACGTCCCATGTCGATAAATTCCTGCCAGCTGATACCTAACTTGCCGGGGAATTCACCCATATAACGGCCGAACAGGCCTTCATCGAAGTAGTCGTGACCAGCCGGAACCGGTGTGTGGACGGTGTATAGGGCGGAAGCGCGTACGACTTCCAATGCTTGGTTGAATGACAGACCGTCGTTCTGGATGAAGTCTACCAGACGCTGCGCGTTGATCAGTGCGGCGTGTCCTTCGTTGCAGTGATAAATCTGTTTCTTGATTCCTAATTTGTTCAGCATCAAGATACCACCGATACCCAGCAGATATTCCTGTTTCATACGGTTTTCCCAATCGCCGCCATACAGCTGGTGAGTGATGGAGCGATCCCATTCGCTGTTCTGGGGAATATCCGTATCCATCAAATATAGAGGAACGCGTCCGACGCTTACTTTCCAGATGTGCGCATAAACGGTGCGGCCGGGGTAAGGAACCTCTAATACCATCGGTTCGCCGTTAGCCTGCATCACCTGAGTAAGGGGCAGTGCGTTGAAGTTTTGCGGTTCGTAATTGGCAATCTGTTGTCCGTCCATAGACAGAGACTGGGTAAAGTAACCGTAGCGATACAAGAAACCTACTGCTGTCAGGTCGATGTTGCTGTCGCTGGCTTCTTTCAAATAGTCACCAGCCAGTACACCCAGGCCGCCGGAATAGATTTTCAACACGTTGGTCAAACCATATTCCATGCTGAAATAGGCAACAGATGGTTTTGTCTGATCCGGCTTAACATTTACATAATCCTTGAATATTGAGTAAACAGCTTTGATTTCGGCCATCAGGACATCATCTGCCAGAATTTCCTCAATACGTTTGTAGGATAAACTTTGAAGTAAAAGTACTGGGTTACCTTCAGTTGATGCCCAAAGTTCAGAATCGATCTTACCGAATAATTTGGCTCCTTCATGGTTCCATACCCACCATAGGTTTGTAGCCATTTCGTATAACGGCTGTAATTGTTCGGGAAGCATAGAATGAGAATAAACATCTTTCCAAATCGGGCTGTTTGCGTTATTCGCTTTGATTTTCATTATTGTGAAGTTTAAAATGTTTCAATTTATATTTTAATATTGTATCATCTCTTTTTTGCCTAAAACGTTGCAAAGATAGAGATTATCTGTTTAATTATGAGCGTATTTTAATTATTTCTTTTGCTTGCATGCTCCAAAGCGATTCTGAAAGCCTCTTCATAGTAGACAATGAATTTGCTCCATTCTGCTTTTGCAGCCAGGCAGAAACTGCGTTTCCGGATCTCTGCCGTTTCCTTTTTGTCCTTTCCTGCAAGTGCCAGGATCGAAGACGTGATGGCATCTGCTACTTCGAAATAATTAAAATCGTCACGGTTCACGACGGCTACGCCTTCACTGATGTTGTTGCCTGTCACATGCTTCTTAGCCCATAGACCGAAACCTGCAAGATCGGTGGTAATGGTCGGAATCCCGAATGCGATACTTTCCAGCGGAGTGTATCCCCAGGGTTCGTAGTAGGAGGGATAGACGGTCGCATCCATACCGATCAGCAGATCGTAGTAGGGTTTGTTGAGGATACCGTCGCGTCCGTCCAGGTAGCAAGGAACAAAAATGATCTTCAGCTTGTCGGTCGCTGAATTGGTGAAGCCGGCATGGGAGATATAGTTCAGCACCTTGTCCTGTTCCATCTGATTCAGCCAATGCGTGACGAATGGCATTTGCATGGGGGAGGTGGTGCGTATGTTCTTGTCGATGACTTCTTTCAGGTCTGCACGTGCATCGCGTACCCAAGCCGGAACCATGATGAAGGCGACGACTTCGCGCTGGAGCCTGCCGGAAGTGCGTACCCGGTTCATTGCTTCGATAAAGACGTCGATACCTTTATTGCGGTATTCGTAACGACCGCTGGTTGAAACCAGGAAAGCATCCGGTGAGATGGGGCATCCGAGCAGTTTCTCTGCGACGTTGAGCAGGTCGCGGCGGGCTGCCATACGCTTTTTGTCGTATTCTTTGTCGGACGGGACGAAGTTGGGCTCGAAGCCGTTCGGCGTGACGATGTCCGGTGCTTTGTCCAGTAATTGTTTACACTCGCGGGCAGTGATGTCGCTCACGGTAGTAAAGCAGTCCACATGCAAGGCTGTCTGTTTTTCCAACGAATGTTTCGCCTCCATATTCAGCTCCCCGGCCATCTGGTCGCCGTTGTAGCCATCCATATAAGCATACAGGGCTTTGTTGTTTCCGGCGATGGAACGGCCGATAGATGTGGCGTGTGTCGTGAAGAGCGTTGCGACGGCGGGGAGTTGTTTTTTGATGTAGAGCGCACCCATTCCCAGCATCCATTCATTGAACAGAGCGGCAACCTTTTTGTTTTCCAGCTTGTAAAAATGATAAAAACTTTCGATGACCTTACCTACCGCGTAAGCGAAGATACAAGACTCGTCGTAGTCACCGTACGCATGGATCGAATCCACTCGGAAACTTTCCCACATCGAGAAGAAAAAGGAATCTTTTTCTTTGAAGAAAGGTTTGAAATCCACTAAGATTACGGGAGGTGTCCCCGGGACATTCCATCGGCCTACTTTCACTTTCAGATTTTCTGTGGTCTTCGTATAAGTTTTCCAGTCAGCAAACAGAACATCATCTTCAATAAAGTCGGGAGCGTTTGTATCGGTCCACACATCGGGCCCTATAAAGATCAGTTTATCTTTAAACGATTGTTGCAACGTATGCGCTTTTGTTGAAAGGACGGTATAGATACCGCCAACTTTATTACATACTTCCCAACTGCTCTCGAAAAGATATTCTGGCGTTGTTGTTGTATTATCCATAAACGATTTTGTTTATAATCAGATATTTTAGGGTGACAAAGATACGAATTTTTGTCTTTTTTTCAACTATAGGGTTTGTTTAATGAATGAATTATGTAGATTTGTAGATATTTTAATGTAAACAACTATGGCTAAAAGAAGAATTTTAAAGAGAGACATCAGCTATGTGGCTGGCGATTTGTTTTCGGAAGCTTTGTTTTGTAAGCTGTATCTTCCGGGTGTCAATTCGGAGAAAGCCGACGTGGTGATGGCGAGAGTACTTGATATGCAAGATGAATTTATTCGCCGTGCCAACCGTCCGGACGGAAAAGAAAACAAGAAACGGGTGAAAGAATATTATTGTAAATTGCGGGCGGACCTGCAAACGGAAATAAATGCAATAGCAACTGAAATCGGAGAGTTGAGCAAATAGAAAGTAAAGAATGAAGAAAGCTATAAGTAAGGCACTTCTTCGCTTGGCCGGCTGGAAACTTGGGCCGGTAGTGGAGGATGTGCCTAAATGTGTGATATGTGTGGCTCCGCATACCAGCAATTGGGATTTTATCGTAGGAAAACTGTTTTATACCTCGATTGGCCGTAACGCCAGTTTCCTGATTAAAAAGGAATGGTTCTTTTTTCCGTTCAACCTGTTGTTTGACTGGTTGGGCGGAGTGCCTGTTGACCGCAGTAAGCGGACTTCGGTGACGGATCAGATGGTTGGCCAGTTCAATCGGCGGAAAGAATTCCAGCTGGCCGTAACTCCTGAAGGTACACGCAAACGGGTGAATGACTGGAAGAAGGGATTTTACTATATCGCACAGAAAGCCAACGTGCCTATCCTGATGGCTTATTTCGATTACAAAAAGAAAGAGGCCGGTTTTAAAGGGGTATTCTATCCTACGGGTGATGCGGATAAAGATATCCGTGATATCCGTGAGCATTACAGAGGAGTGACAGCTTGTCACCCGGAAAACTTTGTTCAAATTTAATATCATGGCAGACAATTTGCGTATCAGTATGGTCCAGTCTCATATTATTTGGGAGGACAGAGATGAAAATCTGGGTTATTATGGAGAACTGCTCCGGCGGGTCAGCGGTAAGACGGACATAGCCGTTTTGCCGGAAACGTTTACAACGGGTTTTTCTATGGATGTGGAAAAGCTGGCCGACACGATGGATGGGCCTACTATTCCTACTATAAAGGGGTGGGCGAAGAAATATAAGCTTGCTGTGGCAGGTAGTTTCATTGCAAAAGAAGGCGGGAAATATTTCAACCGTGCTTTTTTCGTCACGCCCGAAGGTGAAACTTATTTGTATGACAAGCGGCATTTGTTCCGGATGGCGGGCGAAGACCAGCATTTCACAGCCGGGGATAAACGGACGATCGTACGGTATAAGGACTGGAATATCTGTTTGCAAGTTTGCTATGATCTTCGTTTCCCGGTTTGGAGCCGGAACGTGGACAACGAATACGATCTGTTGATCTATGTCGCCAACTGGCCCGAGGCGCGTAAAAAAGTTTGGAAGACGTTGCTCCAGGCACGTGCAATGGAAAATATGGCGTATGTCTGCGGGGTGAACCGGGTAGGAATCGACGGTAAGGGCTTTGTTTACCGGGGCGATTCCATGATCTTCTCTCCGAAAGGGAAAAAGCTGGCGGATGCCGGCAAGCGTGAGGAGGTCACTCGCACATGTACGCTTACCCGTGCAGACCTGGAAGATCTAAGGGGGAAGTTTCCTGCATGGAAGGACGCGGATGCGTTTGAGATCAAGTGATATTTCCCTGATAGGATTTCGGATTTGAACACAAAAAAGCGATTGTCGGAAATAACCGGCAATCGCTTTTTGTGTTATGTGAAAATATATGTTTATTTCACTTCCTCAAAGTCAACATCCGTTACACCACCATCCTGCTTGTTGTTGCCGGCGTTGCCACCAGTTTGTTGACCGAAGTCAGGACCCGGTTGTGCACCACCTTGGGCGTTCTGGGCATTGTACATTTCCTGGCTTGCTGCCTGGAATACGCTGTTCAGTTCTGCCATAGCTGCATCGATACCAGCGATATCCTGAGCCTTGTGAGCTTCTTTCAGCTTGTTCAGGGCTGTTTCGATAGGAGCCTTCTTGTCAGCCGGGAGTTTGTCGCCTAGATCCTTCAACTGTTTTTCGGTCTGGAAGATCATGCTGTCGGCCTGGTTCAGTTTGTCGATGCGTTCTTTTTCCTTCTTGTCTGCTTCGGCATTAGCCTGAGCTTCTTCTTTCATACGTTTTACTTCGTCGTCGCTCAAGCCGCTGGAAGCCTCGATACGGATGCTCTGTACTTTGCCGGTTCCTTTGTCTTTAGCCGATACGTTCAAGATACCGTTTGCATCGATATCGAAAGTAACTTCGATCTGAGGAACGCCACGCTGTGCGGCTGGAATTCCGTCGAGGTGGAAACGGCCGATCGATTTGTTGTCTTTAGCCAGTGAACGTTCGCCCTGCAATACGTGGATTTCTACAGAAGGCTGGTTGTCAACGGCAGTCGTGAATGTTTCAGACTTCTTGGTAGGAATAGTCGTATTGGCTTCGATCAGCTTGGTCATTACACCACCCATTGTTTCGATACCCAGTGACAACGGAGTAACATCGAGCAACAGAACGTCTTTTACTTCACCTGTCAATACCCCCCCCTGGATAGCAGCACCTACAGCTACCACTTCGTCCGGGTTAACACCTTTTGACGGAGCCTTGCCGAAGAACTTCTCAACGATGGCCTGTACAGCCGGAATACGTGTCGAACCACCTACGAGGATGACTTCGTCAATGTCGGAAGTGCTCAAACCTGCATCTTTCAAAGACTGACGGCATGGTTCGATACAAGCCTGGATCAGACTGTCTGCAAGCTGTTCGAATTTTGCACGTGTCAGTGTCTTGACCAAGTGCTTTGGAACACCGTTTACCGGCATGATATACGGCAGGTTGATCTCCGTGCTTGTCGTGCTTGACAATTCGATCTTAGCTTTTTCGGCCGCTTCTTTCAAACGTTGCAAAGCCATCGGATCTTTACGCAGGTCGACGCCTTCTTCGCGCAGGAACTCTTCAGCCAACCAGTCGATGATCACATGGTCGAAGTCGTCACCACCCAAGTGAGTGTCACCGTTTGTGGATTTTACTTCAAACACACCGTCTCCTAATTCCAAGATAGAAATATCGAATGTACCGCCACCCAAGTCGAATACGGCGATCTTCATGTCTTTGTTCGTTTTGTCCAAACCGTAAGCCAAAGATGCGGCAGTCGGTTCGTTTACGATACGGCGAACGTTCAAGCCTGCAATTTCACCCGCTTCCTTAGTCGCTTGACGTTGTGCGTCGCTAAAGTATGCCGGAACGGTGATAACGGCTTCCGTTACTTCCTGTCCTAAATAGTCTTCAGCTGTTTTCTTCATCTTCTGAAGTACCATTGCAGAAATTTCCTGAGGAGTATAAAGGCGTCCTTCGATATCGACACGTGGTGTGTTGTTGTCACCGCGGACTACTTTATAAGGAACTCGACCAATTTCTTTCTGAACCTGATCATAGGTTTCACCCATGAAACGTTTGATAGAGAATATTGTTTTTTCCGGATTTGTGATAGCCTGACGTTTTGCAGGATCACCAACCTTACGTTCACCACCTTCAACGAATGCAACGATTGAAGGAGTCGTTCTTTTACCTTCGCTGTTTGCAATTACAACCGGTTCGTTACCTTCCAGTACGGCAACACAAGAGTTGGTTGTTCCTAAGTCGATTCCGATAATTTTTCCCATAATTTTCTATTATTTTAATTGTTATTATTTTCCTGTACTTGCTTTTCTCTTTCGAGCTGCATTAACTGTTCTACAAATCGTATGCCAAAGTAACAAGGATAGGTTTGTAAAAGTTCAGGTGGCAGGAAGTGTGACAATACGTCAGTTTAGACATTTGCCGTCATGTGAAAGATATGACGGGTTATGCATGAAATGTTATAGGCCTTTATTATTCTATAGTTCTTAAGGAACTGTGGTGTGATAAATCGTTTTTTTTGTGTTTAAATAAAAAATTAAGTTTGCATTTTCTAAATAAAGTGTGTATGTTTGCGGCCACAAACAACAAAAACTTGAGTGAGTGTTAATTTTTTATCTACAAATACCACAGTTCCTTAAGAACTGAAGTAAGAATTAAATGTAATATCATGATGTCTTTGTTTTTATTCTCAAATATTTCCTTTTGGTTTTCTGCAGACAGTTAATGTCTTAGTGGAATTTTTTGTTGTGATTTTTTATGTCTAATATATTACCTAAAATCAAAATGCAAAAGTGTAAATTGAATTTTTTGCTACGATTCGGTTTGATTTCAATTCTGTTAGGGCTGTTTGTTACCCAGTCTTTTGCTCAGAATGTGACGATTACCGGTGTCGTAAAAGACCAGTCGGGTGAACCTCTGATTGGCGTGAACGTGATGGAAAAGGGGACGACCAATGGTTCCATCACGGATGTGGATGGTAAGTACAGTGTTTCTGTAAAAGGGGGCAAAACCATCCTAGTGTTCTCTTACATCGGTTATATCTCCCAAGAGATTCCGGTTGGGAATCAGAAAACGCTCAACGTGACGATGAAAGAAGACACGGAAGAGCTGGAAGAAGTGGTTGTGATCGGTTACGGCACGGCCAAGAAGAAGGACTTGACGGGGGCGATCTCGCGTGTGAAAGCGGAGAAGATGGAGGTTGAAGCGCCTCGTTCAGTTCAAGATTTGTTACGTGCTAGTGCTGCCGGTTTATCAATTTCAATGTCGACTGATGCTGCTGGCACAGCTGATCTGCAAGTTCGTGGTAAGAACTCTTTGAAAGCAGGTTCTTCACCTTTGCTGGTTCTTGACGGTGTGATCTATGATGGTTCGTTGCAGGACATCAACCCGATGGATATTGAAAGTATCGATGTTTTGAAAGATGCCAGTTCGGTTGCTGTTTATGGTGCCAAGGCTGCTAATGGTGTAGTAGCCATTACAACTAAAAAAGGTAAAACGGGTAAGCCGGTTATTTCATTTAATGCTAATGTTGGTATGGTAAGCAATGCTCGTTTACCTAAAACAGTAGATGGTGCCGGTTTTATCAAATTCAGACAGGAATATGGTGAAAGTTTGATGACTGAAGCCGAAATGGTTGCACAGCCGGGAAAGTTTGCTGATCCGAGAAATTTAGCAGCAGCAGGCATAGATCCGTTGGCTTGGTATAATTATGACCAACAGACACCTGTTTCTGCATTGCCTGATGAAAAAACTATGATTAATAAATGGTTGACCCGTTTGAATTTTAAAACGATTGAAATCGAAAACTATTTGAATGGAGTGGAGACTGATTGGGATGATATTGTTTATCAGACTGGTCTACAACAGGATTATACGGTCAGTCTTTCCAATCGTAAAGAAGATTTCAGTTATTATTGGTCAATGGGATATGCTGATAGAGAAGGTGTAAAAGTGGGAGATCGTTATCGTAATTTGCGTACCCGTTTGAACTTGGAATCCAAAGTGACTTCTTTCTTGACAGTGGGTTTGAACGCTCAGTTCGCGACTCGCTTAGGTGGTTATTTGGCTGCTGATGTGGAGCAGCGCGAACATAACTCACCATTTACCACAAATGATATTGATATTCTTGACAGTCCTTATCGTATGTATCCGTCTGGAGATAATAATACAAAGAATCCGTTCTTCGATAACTTGTATCGTGACAGACGTGACATTCACCATGATTTGAATGCCAATCTGTATGCAATCGTAAAACTTCCGTTTGGATTCGAATATCAGATGAACTTTACGCCTCGTTATCACTGGTATGAATATATGAATCATGAGTCAGCAGAACATCCGGAATGGGCTGGAGATGGAGGTCGTTCAGAGCGTAAAAATGAAAAAACATTTAATTGGCAGGTTGATAATATTCTTCGTTGGAAGAAAGAATTCGGTGAAGATCATCGAGTTGAAGCCACTTTTTTGCAGAATGCCGAAAAAGGTCAATGGTGGAAAACCGTAGCCCAGAATAAACTTTATTCTCCGAGTGACATATTAGGCTTTCATAATATTGGTGCCGGTACTGCTCCTTCCGTTTCTAGCGAAGATACATATAAAACCGGAGATGCTTTGATGGGACGTCTGTTTTACTCATTCAAGGACAAGTATATGCTGACTGCTTCTGTGCGTCGTGACGGTTATTCTGCATTCGGGAGTATGAATCCGCATGCTGTATTTCCGGCTGTTGCTTTGGGTTGGGTATTCACGTCCGAAAAATTCATGGAAAAAACTTCTGATTGGTTGAATTATGGTAAACTGCGTTTTTCTTGGGGACAGAACGGTAACCGTGATATTGGCCAATATGAAGCATTGGCACAATTGAATTCCGGTGCTTATACTTATGTTGATCCAAACGGAAATGTATATCTGACATCTCAGGTATATATCAATCGTATGCCGAACAGTTCGTTAAAATGGGAGCGTACGGCTTCTTACAATATAGGTTTGGACTTCTCTTTGTTTGGTGATAAATTGAGTGGTAGTATGGAAACTTATATGGCTGAATCAAACGATTTGCTGGTTAACCGTTCACTACCTTCCATCTTGGGATATGCAAGTGTAATGGCCAATTTAGGAGCTTTGACAAATCGAGGTTTTGAGCTTTCGTTAAACGCCAATTTGATCAATCGTGACAATTTTTCATGGAATTCGACCGGAACGTTCTCTTTTAATCGTCGTAAGATCAAGCATCTTTACGGTGATGTCGAGGAAGTGAAGGATGAAGCGGGTAACGTAATCGGATATAAAGAAGCCGATGATTATGAAAACCAGTGGTTTATAGGCCATGATACAGAGCAGATTTGGGATTACGAACGTGATGGTGTTTGGCAGTTAGGAGAAGAGGAGGAAGCTTCCAAGTACGGAAACAAACCTGGAGACTTTAAATATGTCGACCAAAATGGAGACGGAGTTTTGGATACGAAAGATAAAACTTTTCAAGGTTATAAAACTCCCCGCTATGTGTGGTCTTGGCGTAATGAATTTGTATTCTTCAAGAATTTGAGCCTTTCATTTATGATGTATTCGCATATAGGGCAATATGGTACGTTCAACCGGGCTGCTAATACAGGGGGGATGTATGACCGTTACACGATTGTCGATATTCCACGTTGGACCAAAGACAACCCGACGGATGACTATGCACGTATTGGTTCTACCAATAAAGGAAACAATTATGTGAAGAAAACATTTGTCCGTATGGAGAATATTACGCTTTCATATAGTGTGCCTAATAATCTGCTGAAAAAGTTTTCTGTGCAAAATATGCGTTTCTCTTTGGCCGTCCGCAATCCGTTTGTGATTACCGGTTGGGATTTTGGTGATCCGGAAGGTGGTGATACAACTTTGCGCACTGTGAATTTTGGTGTGAACTTTACTTTGTAATTAAATTGATAAACGTAGAAGAATATGAATAAGAAAAAGTGTATGATTTTGGCGCTGGCAGTCCTTCCAATGTTAAATTCATGTAGTGATTGGTTGGATCCGAAGCCCCTTTCTTTCTATTCACCTGAAAATACATATGTGGATGCTGCTGGACTTTATGCAGCTTTGACAGCCTGTGAACGTAATATGCGCCATGAGTTTTTTGGTGATGGTGCTCCGATTTTGACGGAAATGTATTTGACCGATATCGCAGTCCATGGGAAAACAGATGAAAGTGGTTCTTTGGTTGATTTGGATAACGAAATGTTACCTTCCCGTACGAAAAACGACATGAAAGGTAAAAACAAATGGTATTGGGAAGAGGGATTCAAAGGAATCAAATATGCTAATATAGCCATTAGTCGTTTGGATGGTGCCGAGTATAAAGATGAAGCAGAGAGGAATGCTGTGTTGGGAGCCGCCTATTTTCAGAGAGCTTATCGCTACTATAAGTTGACGCATCAATTTGGCGATGTCCCTTATTTGGACAAAGAAATCACCGAGCCGAAGTTGGACTTCTATAGCTACGATCGGTGGAGCATCTTGGAGCAATGTAAGAAAGATTTGGAGTTCGCCTATCAATGGGTTCCAGAGGTTCAACCTCGCGGACGAGCTAATAAGGATGCTTGTGGCGTTTTGCTAATGAAGATATGCATGGCTGTTGGTGATTTTGATAGAGCCATAGCGGTTGGGAAAGAAGTAGTCGGGCGTCATCCGTTGATGACAGGGCGTTTCACGGGCAACCAGACGAAGCCGAACACCAATTTAATGCATGACTTGCACAGTGTGGAGGCAAAAATTGATATGAGTAACACCGAGGGTATCATGTATGTGGTCGCTCATCCTACAACAACACCGCTGGATAAGGATAACCGTATCTATACAATGCGTAATGCATTGCCATATTGGGCGAAGGGGGGAGCGATTAAGACACCGGACGGAAAGACGGGTACAGCTATTGCACCAGATGAAGCTGATAAAAATACAGAAATTGATAATGATACGAAATATGGACGTGGTATCGGTACGTGCCGTCCGACGAACTATTATCAGTATGAAATCTGGGGGGAAAAAGAGAAAAACGATTTGCGCGGTCCTTTCAACCACGATAGCTGGAGACGGATGGAAGATTTGCGTTACAACGACCCTGGATTGAAAAAAACAAACAATCCCTATTACGGTCAAAATTTGATTCGTCCTGTCGATTTGTCTGTTGCCGATTCGATCCGTTGCTGGTATATGTGGCCGCATTACAAAGTGTTTGTTCCGGATCCTACGAAGACGCAGGATCTTCAGGGAGGTGAAACACCGTGGTATGTCTATCGTTCTGCCGAAGTCTATCTGATGATGGCGGAATGTTATTATTGGAAAGGTGATGCGACTAACGAAGCTGCTATGTTAAACGTGGTTCGTGCACGTGCGGGCGCTGAACCGCTGAGTGGAAATATCGGTATTGCCGAAGTGTTGGCCGAACGTGCCCGTGAATTGTATTACGAAGAGAACCGTCATGTTGAACTTGTTCGTATTTCCTACTTGTATGCTAAAACCGGAAAACCCTGTGAAGCATTGGGTGGACGTGTCTATAAGTTGGATAATTTCTCAGGACCGGGTGGTGTCGGAACGAACTGCAAAGATGCCGGCGTAAACTTCTATTTCGACTGGGTGATGGTTCATAACAACTTCTTCAACAAAGGAGTTAAAATTCCGAACGGCGAATATCGCATGAGTGTGCATCACGTCTTGTGGCCGGTTCCCGAAACAGCTATTACCAGCAATACTGGTGGCGTGATCAATCAGAATATAGGTTATCCGGGGGCAGAAGATAATCTGGAACCGCTGAAAGTCGAGCCTGTTGATCCGGCTATTTAAGAATAACGGAAAACGCGCACAATAACAACACCGCGTAAACGAGACGCACCCCGCGGAGGCCTCAGGGCCTCCCACGGGGTGCGTCTTTCTTGTATTCTTTCGCTGCGTCGAACGAAGGACAGGCCTTTTGGGGGTTCAAGTCGCGGTGTCCTACGGTGAGAGCTGCCGGGAAGTGGCGGCCCAGCTCTTGCAACAACTGCGTGAGGGCAGCCTTCTGGGCAGGCGTGCGAGTGTCTGCGGGAGGCCTTTGCCGTCCAGTCCCCCTTCGTAGCAGATGCCGATGCTGTGGCGGTTGTGACCGAAGCAGTGCGCCCCCTCCAGGGAGAGCGGCCGGCCGGGATGTACCCGGCCGTCGCGTGTGATGTAGTAATGGTAGCCGATGTCGCGGAAGTGCCGGCCGTCGATATGGTCCCGGCGGCAATCCTCGAACGAGTAAGGCTGCCCGCAGCGCGTGGCGCTGCAATGGATGATGAATAGCGTGATGCGTCTCATGTGCGGCTCTCCCTGTCCTTTATATGCAGGCCGTAACGCCGAAGGCACTACCGATGGCCGTAGCCACGACGATGATTACTTTGAGGATGATCCCCCAGACGGATTTCTTTTCGTTCTTTTCTTCCATGAAATTGTGGATTATGAGATTTATGAATTATGATTTATGAGAAGTTTTTGACACATGACTTTGTTTGTGTCTCTCTTGGCTTCTCTTGTCGATTGCTTAAAGTTCTCCCGGCCGTTCCTCCTCGCCGCCACCGCCGGTATTGCCACCTTCGATGTCGTAAGGTGAAAGCTCCTTGAGCTGCGCTTCGAGTTTCAGCTGGTTGATGGCGAGGGTTCCGGTGGCGCGGCATTTGAGGCGCAGCCCGACCACGTTGGTAGTGACCGACCAGTCTTTCGACGTGTCGGCAGGTTTCCCGCGGATCCCCACGCCGAAGATGGCGAGGTCGTCCAGCTTCACGTTCTTGCCGTCGAGCAGCAACTCCTTGATGCAGGAGGTCATGTCCTTGAGGACCCCGTGGATCGCGCCTTGCGAATACGGCGTGTTGTGCTTGGCCATGTGTTCGGCCAAAGCGCGCGTGTCGAGCGTCTCGTCTGCCACCGCCCTTGCCAGCCACTTGCCGCTGAGCGGGGTGGACTTGGTCTGGTTCTGATACTTCTTGTAACGAATCATGTCTGTTTGATTTTAAAGTTGATAATTAGGATGAAAAACCGATACCGTTCCGGTGAAGCTGCCCTGCCTTTCTTCCCTTTCCGGTACAACAAAGATAACACCCTCATCTTGTGCCGTTGCGCGTAAGGGGGAGTTGCGGGGAGTTCTGCCGGAAAGATGCGTGTTATAGGGGGAAAACGGGGTGTGGAAGGTGCGCATTGTAGGGTAAAATGAGAGGTGAAAAGTTGCGTGTTATATTTTTTAAGACTAATTTATTCCGGCTTATATGGTGTTCTATTATAGAAAAACTATATTTTTTATCACCTGAAACAGCTTGAAATTCATTGTTTTTTCGTATATTCGTAGAAATAAATCAAACAAGGAAGACATGGAAAAACAGACTGATTTCCGCATCCGCAGCTACGGTCGTACGGAGCTGGCACAACTCTACAACCCCTGCCTGACCCCCAAGGCCGCCTACCGGAAGCTGGTCGGGTGGATCGACCATTATCCCGGCCTCGCCGTCCGCCTTGCCGAGCTTGGCAAGCTGCCCGGTTCGCGTTCCTACACCCCTGCCCAGGTGCGGGAGATCGTCGAGGCGCTCGGCGAACCGTAACTCATAGCTTTAGGGGGGCTAAGGCTATGGGTTAGGGGGGCTAAAGCATAGCTTTTCTGTTACTTTCGGCTTGATCCGAAAGTAACCAAAGGATCAAGGCCGAACCTGCTTCGCTACTCCGTTCCCTTCGTTCGCTGTCTGAGCGCAAGCGAGTTTCGCAGGCGACAGCGTAGTCTTTGCCCGGAGTAGCCCAGCCGGTTAAGCCTTGAACTTTTGGTTACTTTTCTTTCAAGAGAAAAGTAACAGATAAAACTTTATTGCATGAAATAAATAAAAAGAGGGTGTCGAAAAAATGCCATCATTGATTATCAGTCTTTTATGGTGATAGGTGATAGGTTGAACCCCGTTTCTGTAAAAGTTTAGGAAAAATGAATTAAAAAACGCCGCCTTTAAGGTGACGTTTTTTAATTCAAACTCGGAAAAGTTTTACAAAAAGGGCATTTAACCTATCACCTATCACCCGAGGAAGGAGGAAAATCTGTGTCGTCCGCTTCAGGGAGGATGCTTTTCATCTCGTCTATCGTGCGTTCGACAACCAGCCAGATATTGCCATGTCTTGTCCGTGTGCAGGTATACCCCAGTTCTTTCAGTGCTATGCCGACCTGCACCGCGTTCAGCCGGATACTACCGCCGAAGCGGGTGACGATCTGGCTGGCGGTGACGTAAGTCCCCTTTTCGTAATCGACGGGGTGGCGGTAGTACATCAGGATCAGTTCGCGTGCGGGGTTGGGCGTTTCGAAACGGCGGTTCGCGAGGTTCAGCTCCTCGATCTCGTGGTCCCTGTACCAGTAGCGGAAATCGTTGTCGAGCAGGTGTTTCGCCTGTGCGTACAGCCCTTCGTAGTCGATATGGGCGGTCCAGGGGTTGTCGATCGCCGTGACCTCGAACGGCAGCCAGCGACGGTTGCCGGTGTCGTCGGTGAGGAACTGGAGGTTGTTGCCCGTCGCGCAGAACGAGGCTACGTGGGGCAGGTGTACCTTGTTGCGCCCGTAGGCGGGGCGCTCGTTGACGTAGAGCGTGGTGGTCATGGCCTTGAGCTGGTTCAGTTCACTGCGCTGCATGGAGTCGATCTCCTCGAAATTGACGAGCAAGTTCTCCGTCATGGTGAAGAGGTCGTCCTTCGTGAGCCGTTGCGAGTTGGTCTTGGAGGCGTAGTAGCGTCTGAGGACGGGTGGCAGGAGGTTCTGGAAGAACGACGTCTTGAAGCATCCCTGCCGCCCGATCAGGACGAGGATGACGTGGTTCACCACCTTCGGATCGAGCGCGGCGGTGACCATCCCGACGAACCAGCGGCGGAAACAGAGGTCGAAACGATCGGTGTCGCCGTCGGCGGGGTGCACCATTGCAGCCAGGTTGCCGATATGGTCCGTCACGCCATCCCACGGTCCCGCCTTTTCGAGAAACTCCTCCAACGGGTGGTAGCGGGGCGCGAAGTCGGAGAGCAGGAGCGTGCGCAGGTGGAAGAGGTCGGCCTCCAACCCGTCGCGGCGCATGGAGCACCAAAGGGAGTTCTCGACCGTGTCGGTCATGGGAGCCCAGCCGTCGGGTGCGGGGATGCCTTCGGTGACGGGGCGGTGTTCGAGCTGGTGTGTCAGTTGGTTCATCCGCAGTTGCATGGAGCCGCCGATGAAGCGCTCCATCTCTTCGACGGTGGCCTTGCGCTGCCGCCCGTTTCCGTTGCGGGGGGAGACATCGGAGAGCTTCATTGTGGCGTGCTCGGCAGTCAGGGCGTAGCAGCTCTTGGCTGTGGAGCGGACGGAGGCCGTGTCATAGTCGGCGAACAGCTCGACGGCCCACGCCTCGGCTTCGGCCTCCGGCACGCCGAAACGGTTCATCAGGTAGAGGCACCGGCTGATGTAGTCGTTGTGGCTGCCGGCTGCGTAGTGTACGCCCTCTTCTTCCACAAGCCGGCGTACGGTGTTCTCGGCGCGTGCGGCCGATGTCTTCCGCCCTCTGTGTTTCTTTCCTGCGGCGATGTCCTGTTTTTGTCCGGCCTTGGCGTCGGGTAGGGAGGCGAACTTCATCCGTTCGGCGTCGGGACGGTAGAGCGCGTCGGGGTCGTGGCAGATCACGGACATGCGCGTGGCGTTCTTGCACTGCCGGTCGATGGCGATGCCGGTGAGCCGGGCGTAGTAGGCGTTTACCGTCTGCCAGGCTGCGGGGAAGTTCTCTTCCGTCACTTCGCCTTCCATCCATGCGATGACACGTATGCCGCGTCCGGACAAGGTCTTGTAGGCAAGGAACGAGTGCGGGTCGGCCCTTACCCGTTCGAGGGTCTCGTCGAAGATCTCTTCGGGGATGCCGTCGATGTCCACCATAATGGAGCCCGGATAGCCTTTGATGTGCTTCGAGGAACGTCCTCCCTCCAAGTGGACGGAAGGGACGAAGGCGGGTTGGTTCTGCTTGATCTGGCTTTGCTGCCGTTTCGACGTTTCGGCGTCTTGCCCTTCGCCGGCTGCAAGCGCGCGGAACAGGGTGGTGGTGGCGGCATGGCGCTCGCCGGTCAGTTCTTGCATGATTTCTTCCCATGTGCAGGGAGAGGGGGTGGTTGCGCGGAGCGAGAGGAAGCGCGAGGGGCGGAATGTGTTTTCCATGTAAAATGTTTTATTAAATTTGTTCAATGTTCAGATGTGCCGTTCGGGGGACGAAGCGTCCGAAGCATCCTCTGAAACTTTTGACAAGTTTACGCATTTATCCATTCATGTTGTCCCCGCCATGCCGGGCTCATTATGAATGAATATTAATATTTATATTAATAATTAAATATTTATAACATGAAAACGACATTTATGTTCCCTCTGTTGGGGCTTTTCGTCGAAAAGCAGATGAGACGTTTCCGGATAACCGTACGTCTTTACAAAAGCGAACTCTCTGCCGGCAGCCGCAGCTACGGTGCGATTAAAAAAGGGGCGACCTCCGTCTGAGCTATTACGCCCGCCTCGTCGCCCTCCTTTACGATCTTGCCGGCGAAGAAGAGTTCCGCCGCCTGGCACATGAGGCGGTGGAGCTGTACATACGGGAGAGGGAAAAGGGGGAAAAAGCTTGATGATAAGATATAGGGCAAACATTCGGGCAGCCAGGAGAAATTTCGGTGGAGGAGCTTGGCTGTCATGTGGACGAAAGTAATCCGGTAGCTGTGATTGTCGAATAAAATCTTCTTGTTTTATAGCGAAGTCATAGAGATGATTTTGTTTTTATATTATCTTTGTGGTCGCAAACAGTCTAATGTAAATGCTTATCAATAATTTAATTATAATAGTATGAAAAACTATCTTGTATTTTCTATGGCAGCCTTGTTGGTCGGAGCTTCTTGCAACACAAAGCAGGAGAAGGCGGCCGAAGGCTTTACCGGCGCACCGGGAGAAGTGAAGTTGATCACGCTCGATCCCGGACATTTCCATGCCGCATTAGTGCAGAAAGTGTCTTATCCGCAAGTTTCTAAAGATGTTTATGTGTACGCACCCACCGGTTTCGACGTGGACGAGCACTTGAAACGTATACAGGGATTCAACACACGTGCGGAGAATCCGACGGCTTGGAATGAAATCGTTTATACGGGAGATGATTACCTGGAAAAAATGTTGGCCGAGAAGAAGGGGAACGTGATGATCCAGGCAGGAAACAACGGCAAGAAGACCGAATATATCAAGAAGACGCTTGAGGCCGGCATCAATGTGCTTTCCGACAAACCGATGGCGATCAACAGCCAGAGCTTTAAATTGCTGGAGGAATGTTTCGCTATCGCCAAACAGAAAAACATCATGCTGTATGACATCATGACCGAACGGAATGAGATCACTACGATGTTGCAGCGCGAACTTTCTACTATCCCGGCTGTTTATGGCGAGCAGTTGAAGGGGTCTCCCGAAGAACCGGCTATCGTGAAAGAGAGTGTGCACCATCTGTTTAAGCTGGTCGACAACAAGCCGTTGACGCGTCCGGTATGGTATCTGGATGTAAACCAGCAGGGCGAAGGTATTGTGGATGTGACGACTCACCTGGTCGACCTGGTGCAGTGGGAAGCCTTCCCGGATCAGATCATCGACTATAAGAAAGATATCGAACTGATAGATGCCAACCGCTGGACTACCTCTATCAGCCCGGAAGAGTTCAAACAGGTGACAGGGACGGATGCTTATCCCGATTTCTTGAAGAAAGATGTCGAAAACGATACATTGAAAGTCTATTGCAACGGTGATATCGTTTATAAGATCAAAGGTGTGACAGCCAAGGTTTCGGTGATCTGGAATTATACCTTCCCCAAAGGTGGCGGTGATACCCACTTCTCCGTCATGAAGGGTAGCAAGGCCGACCTGGTCATCCGCCAGGGCAAGGAACAGAACTATCAGCCTGAACTGTTTGTCGAAGCAGTGAAAGGTGTGGATCTGGCCGCTTACGAAAAGGACCTGACCGCTTCTATGGAAAAGGTTTCAGCCGAATATCCTGGTGTGGCATTGAATAAGGTGGGCGATGGCGTATGGCAAGTCGAAATCCCCGCAAAATACCGTGTAGGCCATGAAGCTCATTTCGGCCAAGTGACGGAACATTTCCTTGACTATCTGAAGGAAGGCAAACTGCCGGATTGGGAAGTACCTAATATGCTGGCTAAGTATTACACGACGACCTCGGCGCTGGATATGGCGAAAGCGAAGAAATGATATCGGTTTTGAGCCGGAAAAAGAAGGCGGTATGTCAAAGACTGCCTTGTTCCTGTGCTTGATGCGGGGGATAAGTACATTTTGACATACCGCCTTTTTATGGCAGAGAGTTTGTTTCTGTTCCGCCTCTTAAAAGCTGAACTTGATCAACACTCCTTTGTGGTCCGTCGGCCAAATGTCTGCCGGAGTTGAGAAAGTATCTTGGCTGTCCTCTTCGACACGTTGGCTGCGGATAATGGAAGACTTGGGGCCGACGATGACGGCGTCTTCCACTTCCCAACCGGTTGCCGGTATATAATAGATAAAATCGATGCGGTCGCGTTCATCCGCTTCCGGCGCCCAGGTCAACCGTTCGACTGGCATCGCCGGATTGTCCGAAGGGAAGGTAAAGCCGGGATGGGTGATCGGATTCGGATATTTGACGCGATAGGCATCGCGGAAGCCGGCTTCGTATAATAATTTGGAGCAGACCCAATCGACTACCGCCCCGTTGTGATCCCAAAGCCCTTTCGTCTCTTCCGTCCAATCCAAGTGGGAAGGTTCGTTGAAGTCACCGCCCAAGATTACGAAATCGGCATCTGACTTTGTGGCGTCTTCTATCACGAGCCGAATGGATTCGTCACGCAAAGATTCGTTATTGGCTTTTTCGATTTCAGCCTTGTCCGTTACCGGAGTTTCCAGTTTTTTCCATGTCACACCGCTGTATCCGCGTGGCAGGTAACAGGCGTAATGCGTATAATCCAAATGCCCTGTATAGGCTACTACCTGCTTGCCGTTCACATCCAAACGGGTCCTTAATACCCGGTCTTTATGCGGAATGTTTTCCGTTTGTTCCAGTATGGGGTATTTGGACAGCAGTGCGACATCCAGCGAACTGCCTTGTCCATAATAGATTTTCCCTCTTTCGCGCAAAGCGTCCAGCATGCGGGGTACGAACAACGCGCCTTCCTTGTTGCTGGCTTCGCTGAACATTACGATATCCGGATCTATCCGGGCCACTTCATCCGCAACGGCCTCGAAGCCGTTTTTGACGACTGTTCCTTCCATCCAGATGTTCAAGTGCAATACACTCAACTCTTGTTTTTCTTTCGTGCAGCTGCCGCAGACCAGTATGAGCAGCCATAGCCAAATATAAAAACGTCTCATTGATATTTTCTTTCATTAAAAAAAGTCCCCGAACTTTTATGAGATCCGGGGACTTTTATGTTATTTGATTTCTTTCTCTTCCATCATGTCCAGTTCGTTCTTGTCGGAGTCGATGAATTTATACTCCAAGAAGCCTAGACTTTGATTCGGAATCACTTTAATACCCATCGAGTATTTCAGTTTCCATTTCCAACTGAGCGGGAATCTTCCGCTCTTGATAAATGCTGCAACATAAGGATGTACGTGCAGGGCGAATTTCTTCACGTTGTGTTTGTTGACCAAGCAGTCGATCTTTCCTTCCAGGCTGTCGGTAAACAGGATAGAGGGTTTGATGGTGCCTGTGCCGAAACAGGTCGGACAGGCTTCGGATGTATCGACATCCATTGCCGGACGGACACGCTGGCGGGTGATCTGCATCAGGCCGAATTTGCTCAGTGGCAGAATATTATGTTTTGCCCGGTCATTAGCCATCGCTTTCGTCATATGTTCGAACAGTTTCTGCCGGTTGGCAGCTTCGGCCATATCGATAAAGTCGACTACGATAATACCACCCATATCGCGCAAGCGTAATTGACGGGCAATTTCGTCTGCTGCTGCCGTGTTCACGTCGATAGCCGTTTTTTCCTGGGCATCGCTGCCTTTGGAGCGGTTCCCGCTGTTTACGTCGATAACGTGCATGGCTTCCGTGTGTTCGATAATCAAATAGGCTCCACTTTTGTACGTGACGGTGCGTCCGAATAGGGACTTGATCTGTTTGGTGATTGCAAAGTTGTCGAAGATGGGGAGTTCGCCGGTATACCGTTGCACGATCTCTTCCCGTCCGGGAGCAATCAGGCTGACATAATCGCGGATGTTGTGATAGATGTCCGCATCGTTCACATAAATGTTCTGAAAAGAGGGGTTGAAAATGTCGCGCAACAAAGCCACTGCTCTTGCCGTCTCTTCGTAGATGAGTGCAGGAGCTTTTACTTTGGTGATCTTAGGAATGTTCTCTTCCCAACGTTTCAGTAATGTCTTCAATTCATGATCGAGTTCGGCAACGCGCTTTCCTTCCGAAGAGGTGCGTACGATTACGCTGAAGTTCTTCGGCTTGATACTTTGGATGAGTTGGCGTAGACGGGCACGCTCTTCGCTCGATTTGATTTTTGTGGAAACCGATACTTTATCGGCAAACGGTATCAGCACGATGTATCTTCCGGCAAAAGAAAGCTCGGAAGTCAGCCTGGGACCTTTTGTTGAAATCGGCTCTTTGGCGATCTGCACCAGCACTTCCTGTCCGACTTTGAGCACGTTGCTGATGCTTCCGTCTTTTTCGATTTCGGGAAGCAACTGCATTTTAGAGATAGTGGGGATTTTTTTATCTCCTTTTTGTTCTCCTAATGCTTGTTTGAGGAATTTCTGCTGGGTGTTGAAATTAGGACCTAAGTCCAGATAGTGAAGAAATGCATCCTTTTTATAACCTACATCAATGAAAGCAGCGTTCAAACCCGGCATCAGTTTCTTAACCTTGCCCAGATATATATCGCCGACGGCAAAAGAGACGTTGCGGGCTTCCTTTTGGAGCTCGACAAGGTTCTTATCCTCCAGTACGGCTATAGATACCTCTTTGGGTTGTACATCAACTACTAATTCACTAATCACTATAAAAAGAGGTGTTTAAAATGTGAGACCTTATTAAATACGCAAAGAACAAACTTAAAAGGTCTCTTATTAAGTTTGTTCTTCAGAGTTACTCAAATAGACTTATTTCTTCTTATGTCTATTCTTCTTTAGTCTCTTTTTGCGCTTGTGCGTAGACATCTTATGTCTTTTTCTTTTCTTTCCGCTAGGCATTGTTTTAAAATTTTAAATTAAACTATAATAACTAAATTACTTTACTTCGTTCAAGAAAGTCTTAGCCGGCTTGAATGACGGAATGTTATGTTCCGGGATGATGATCGTAGTATTTTTTGAAATATTACGAGCAGTCTTCTGGGCTCTCTTTTTAATCACGAAACTTCCAAAACCTCTCAGGTATACGTTTTCGCCCTGAGACAATGAACTTTTTACGATATCCATAAAAGATTCTACGCTGTTCAACACTGTCTGTTTGTCAATGCCAGTGCTTTTTGAAATTTCGCTAACAATATCTGCTTTAGTCATGTCTATAAATTAATTAAATAATTGATTTGGACCTATTAATTTTTTGGAATGCAAATATATAGCTTTTTATTTAAGTGGAAAAAGAATTGTCAGCCAAATTTTAAGAAAAAAGTTTCCTTACAATTCGTTAGAACTGTGTATGTTTGCAGTAATCAATTAGTTGCAAGTTTTGAAGAGGCAAAAAAGAACCGTATGTCGCAGATAGAAAACGAATTAGAAACCAGCCGTTTGTTGCGTGACTGGTATCGGATACATAAAAGGGAGCTGCCCTGGAGGGAGTCTTCCGACCCTTATATCATCTGGATATCCGAGATAATCCTTCAACAAACACGGGTGGCGCAAGGGATGGACTATTTTCTCCGTTTTACCGAACGGTTCCCGGATGTGGCTTCGCTGGCTTCGGCGGAGGAAGACGAGGTGTTGAAATATTGGCAGGGGCTTGGTTATTATAGTCGCGCCCGTAACCTGCATGCTGCGGCAAAAGATATTATGGAACGTTTCGGTGGGATATTTCCTGAACGCTATGAGGATGTGATCTCTTTGAAAGGGATAGGAGAATATACGGCGGCGGCCATCGTTTCCTTTGTATGGAACCAGCCGTATCCAGTCGTGGACGGGAATGTCTTCCGAGTGCTTTCGCGCCTGTTTGCGGTAGATACTCCGATCGATACGCCCAGAGGGAAAAAAGCCTTTACGGAACTGGCAGGCTTGGTGATGGACCCCCGGTATGCCGGGCAACACAACCAGGCTATAATGGAATTGGGCGCCTTGCAATGCGTGCCGCAAAATCCGGATTGCGAAGCTTGTCCGTTGAAAGGGCACTGCGCTGCTTATGGGGCGGGCGATGTGCAGACCTATCCGGTGAAACAGAAAAAGACCAGGACGCGTGACCGGTATTTTCATTATTTATACATTATATATAAAGGAAAAACCTGGCTGTCCCGCCGGAAAGGGAAAGACATTTGGGAAGGACTCTACGAGTTTCCGCTTATCGAAACGGACAAGGCGATGGATTTTGCAGAGTTGCAGACGACGGATGCTTTTCGTCGGCTGTTTGCAGGAGCGGGCCGGCTGAATGTTTCGGCTGATTTGCAGGGGGTGAAACATGTCCTGTCCCATCAGATATTGTATACGGCTTTCTACCGGATAGAGATAGAGCGGGAGGGCGATGCCCTGAAGTCTTACCTTCCTGTGGCGACGGACGATGTGGAGAAATATGCGGTTCCTCGCCTGATACATATTTATTTGGAGAAATTAGAAGGAAACTTGTCAGAATGACTGAATTTGTGTTTCTTTGTAGACTAATAAAAGAATAGAGCTATGTCATTGAATAAAGTTATATTGATCGGTAACGTCGGACGCGATCCAGAAGTACGTTACTTCGATAGTGGCGCTGCTGTTGCCAACTTCCCGCTTGCAACTTCCGAGAGGGGTTATACGTTGGCCAATGGTACGGTTGTTCCGGAACGTACGGAATGGCACAATGTGGTCGTTCGCCGTGATTTGGTTTCCTTCGTTGAAAAATGGGTGAAGAAAGGTTCCGGACTCTATGTGGAAGGCAAGATCCGTACGCGTAGTTACGACGACCAGTCCGGCGTGAAGCGGTATGTGACGGAAATCCATGCCGACCGTGTCGAATTTTACAGCACAGGTTCCGGTACGGGAAATCGCGACAATGCTTCCGGTACAGGAATGACGGCGGCACAGCCTCAGACCGCCCAGCCGTCCACCGGATACCAGCAGGCGACGGGCTACCAGCAACCCGCATCCGGACAACCGGACACATCTTTAGATTCCAACAGTGCGGACGACCTTCCGTTCTGATATTGTTTAACTAATACTGTTCCCCTTGGACTCAGACTATTATTTATCGGGCTTATTCGACCAGGTTACTATACAGGCGCTCACAGCAGGCCCTGTAATAGCGTTAAGCCTTGCAATTCTTCTGCTGTTGGTTTCCGGCTTCGTGTCGGCTTCCGAAGTGGCATTTTTCTCGTTAACCCCGGGTGATATCAACGACATCCGGGAAGAGAATGCACCTTCAGACCCATTAATCCAGCGTTTGCTGGACCGTTCCGAGTACCTGCTCGCCGCTATCCTGATAGCCAACAACTTTGTGAATGTGGCTGTCGTCATGCTTTGTACCTACGGTATCAACGCGATCGTCAATTTCTCATCCGCCCCGATGTTGGGCTTTATTCTGGAGACGATCGTCCTGACCTTTCTCCTTTTGTTGTTCGGCGAGATCATGCCGAAGATTTACGCACAGAAAAACTCGCTGCGGTTCGTGCGCAGTTCGGCCCCTGTACTGAATGTCGTGGAGCGTGTCTGCCGGCCGCTTTCGAACATATTGGTCACGTCGACCAGCGTCATCAACAAGGCGTTAGTCAAGAAGAAGTACGATCTTTCGGTCGACGAGCTTTCCAAAGCATTGGAACTCACTTCCACCGAAATGCCGGAAGAGAAAGAGATGCTTTCGGAGATCATCAAGTTCTACAACAAGACTGCCGACGAGATCATGACGCCCCGCCTGGATATGGAGGATATCGACATCAAGACGAGTTTCCGCACCGTGGTCGATTTCATCATCCGATCCGGTTATTCCCGTATTCCGGTTTATGCCGATTCGGAGGATAACATCAAGGGAATCCTGTATATCAAAGACCTTTTGCCGTATGTGGAGAAGCCTGACACGTTCCGTTGGCAGAGTTTGATCCGTCCGGCCTATTTCGTGCCTGAGACGAAGAAGATCGACGATCTCCTGGAGGAATTCCGTACCAGCAAGATCCATATGGCGATCGTGGTGGACGAGTTTGGCGGTACTTCCGGTATCGTGACGATGGAGGATATCCTGGAAGAGATTGTCGGAGAGATTTCCGATGAATACGACGAAGATGAAAAGCAGTTCATCCGCCTGGCGGACGGCAGTCTTATTTTTGAAGCCAAGATATTGCTGACCGACTTTTTCCGTGTGATCGATGCCGATCCTACCGAATTCGGCAAACTGACGGAAGAGGTCGAAACTCTTGCCGGCCTTCTGTTGGAGATCAAAGGAGACTTCCCTCGCCGCCGCGAGATCATCGAATATGACGACTATCGTTTCCAGGTTCTGGAGATCGATAACCGCCGTATCCTGAAAGTCAAGTTCAACCGCATTTCGGACCAAGGAAAGGAGCGGCAAGAGGAGTAATGCGTATGTCGACCGGCATAGTGTGTGGGGGGCTGTTGGCCTTGTGTGTTTCCTGTACGGAATATACACCGAAGCCACGCGGCTATTTCCGTATCGAACCGCCTGCCCCTTCCTACCAGGCACTTCCGGTAGGGGATTTACCTTATACTTTCCGGCTTTCCAGATGGGCAGAGGTGGAGTTGCCTCCGGTCGGGAATCCGGCAGGGTGGATCAATCTCTCTTATCCGCAGTTGAACGTGAAGCTCTATTGCAGCTATTTCCCTATCACTCCGGCTACGCTGGGCAGGGCGGAGGAGGAGTGTCGCGCGTTGGTTGTCCGGCAATCGAAATATCCGGAACGGATCAAGATGCAGGCGTACAGCAATCCGGAGGCTTCGGTTTATGGTTCGCTTTTCATGCTGGATGGCGAATCCGCTTCGCCATTGCAATTTATGTTGACCGACAGTGTCTCGCACTTTTTCCGGGGAGCTTTGTATTATGATTGTATCCCGAATGCAGATTCGCTGGCTCCCGTCACCCGATACCTGAAACAGGATATCGTAGAACTGATCCAATCTTTTGAGTGGAAGAAATAATGCCTCTCCTGATGAAACATACCGGTCCGTTGTGGGGAATCTGGAAGATCGAGGAGTCTTCCGAAGTGCTTCTGTCCCTTTTGCGGAACAGGGAAGAATATCTTCCGCAGCTGGAGCTGATCCGTGCGGAGCAGCGTCGCCGGGAATGGCTTGCCTGCCGTGTGCTTTTGCAGGAGCTTACGGGCGGCCCGGCCTGCATAGCCTATCGTCCGAACGGTGCGCCTTACCTGTCCGGCTCGTCTTTGCATATCAGCATCTCCCATACGAAAGGTTATGCCGCCGTTCTGTTGCAGAACCGTCCTGCCGCCGGTATCGACATCGAATACCATTCCGGGAGGGTGTCGAAGATACGCAGTCGCTTTATGAATCCGGAAGAAGAGGCGGGTATCGACAAAGAGCACGAGACGGAGCACTTGTTGCTTCATTGGTGTGCAAAAGAGACGCTTTTTAAGATGATCGGGCAGGAAGAAGTCGACTTCCTTCACCATCTGCATGTCCGTCCGTTTCCCTATGCGGAAGAAGGGAGTTTCACCGTCTATGAAACCCGTACGGAAGAAGGGGCGGTTTATCGGTTGGACTACCTTGTCACCCCCGATTTCGTATTAACCCGGAGTTGAATTGTTTTTTTCAGTATCGGTATATATATCCTAACCCATAGGGTTATGCCTTCTAAAGCTATGGGTTAGGAGTCGTAAAGCTATGCTTTATTTCTGCCAGATTTCCCAAGCCGCGAATGCTTGTAGCAGGAGCATTTCAAGGCCGTTCTTGACGACGGCTCCTTTTTCTTTCCCTTTCTTCATGAAGAGGGTTTCATCCGGATTGTACAAGAGGTCGTACAACAGATGGTCCGGGGTGAGCAGGTCGTAAGGAATGTCGGGACATGCGTTGATATTCGGGTACATGCCTAACGGGGTCGTATTGACGATGACGGTGTACTGCTGCATTGTCTTCGGAGTGATTTCTTCATAGGTGATGCAGTGCTCTTTCGGTTTACGGGAAACCAGCGTGGCGCCGACACCCAATTGTCTTAATCCTTGGAAGACTGCTTTTGACGCACCACCCGTTCCCAGGATCAAGGCTTTGCGATGTGTCTCGTTCAGGAGCGGTTCGATGGAGCGCTTGAAGCCGATGATGTCGGAGTTGTAGCCTTTCAGTTTTTTGCCGAATATGCCTTTCGTAAATTTGATGACGTTGACGGCTCCGATCAGGCGGGCGTCTTCGTCCAGGTCATCCAAGTAGGGAATGACTTGTTCCTTGTAGGGGATGGTGACATTCAGACCGTTCAATTCCGGGTTATCTTTTAATACAGTCTTCAGATCTTTGATGTTCGGGATCTCGAAGTTCAGATAAGTTGCATCAATGTTCTCGGATTCGAACTTCTGGTTGAAGTAGTTCTTTGAAAAAGAGTGTCCGAGGGGATATCCTATTAAACCATATTTTTGCATGACCTGTAAATTTAAGATGATTTATACTGTTGTGGTGGTTTGCGAACCGCCCTTGCTGCCCGTGTATAGCGAACAAATGCCGAAGGTGAAAGTGCGCGAACGGGCTTCGCTGAAACCTACCCGGCTGAGCAGGTCGGTCATGACCTTCCCTTGTGGAACGACTTTGATGGAGGCCGGCAGGTAACTGTAGGCTGTATGCTCTTTTGATAGCAGGCGCCCGACGGTAGGGATCACGACTTTCGAATAGATGTTGTAGAGTTGCTTCATCGGGAAATGTACCGGTGAGGACAGTTCCAGGATCATCAGATGGCCCCCCGGCTTCAGAACCCGGTACATCTCGGTGATACCTTGTTCTATGTTTTCGAAATTCCGTACTCCGAATGCGGCGGTGACGGCGTCGAACGAGTTGTCCGGATAGGTCAGTGCCGTGCAGTCCTGGTATTCGAACGTGATGTGGTCCGACAATCCCGCTTCAGCGACTTTCTGCCGTCCGACTTCCATCATGCCCTCCGAGATGTCGGCCCCGATGATGCGGTCGGCTTTCAGGCGGCGGTGCATGGAGATGGCCAGATCCCCCGTGCCTGTGGCGATATCGAGAATTGAGGCGGGAGAAAAAGGACGCAGGAAAGCGATTCCTTTCCTGCGCCATATTTTGTCGATACCCAGCGAGAGCGTATGGTTCAGCTGATCGTATGTACCGGCGATGGAGTCAAACATGCGCCTGACTTGTGTCGTTTTGTGCTCCTCGTTGTTGTAGGGTAGAATCTGTTCTGAACCGTACTTCGCCATATCCGTTTATCTTATTTGTTGAGATATTCGGTTACGTTCTTTTCGATACGGGAAAGGAGATTGTCCGTATCGCCTTTTTCGAACTTCTCGCCTGTGATGTGTTCATACAGTTCGATATAACGTTCGCTGATACCGTCTACGATAGCCGGAGTCATTTCGGGAACTTTCTGGCCAGCCTTGCCTTGGAAATCGTTTTCCATCAGCCATTCGCGGACAAACTCTTTGGAGAGTTGCTTCTGCGGTTCGCCTTTGGCAAAACGTTCTTCGTAGCCTTCGCTGTAGAAATAGCGGGAAGAGTCCGGTGTATGGATTTCGTCCATCAGGTAGATCTTGCCGCCATGCTTGCCGAATTCGTACTTTGTGTCGACAAGGATCAAGCCGCGTTCGGCAGCAATTTCCGTACCGCGTTTGAAGAGGGCGAGCGTGTATTTTTCCAACAGTTCGTATTCTTCGGGAGTGGCCAGACCTTTAGCCAGGATTTCTTCCTTGGAGATGTCGGCATCGTGCTCGCCGATCTCGGCTTTTGTCGTCGGGGTAACGATCGGTTCGGGGAAACGTTCGTTTTCACGCATGCCTTCCGGCAGTTTTACACCGCAGATTTCACGCACGCCGCTCTTATAAGCACGCCATGCACTTCCGCAGAGGTAGCCGCGTACGATCATTTCAACAGGAAATCCCTGGCACATCACGCCTACGGTCACCATCGGATCGGGAGTAGCCAGTTTCCAGTTCGGGCAGATGTCGGTAGTTGCATCCAGGAATTTGGCTGCGATCTGGTTCAGCATCTGTCCTTTGTAAGGGATACCTTCCGGCAGGACTACGTCGAATGCCGAGATACGGTCTGTTGCAACCATCACCAATACATCGTCGTTGATGTTGTACACATCGCGTACTTTACCATGATAGACACTCTTCTGTCCTGGGAAATTGAAGTCTGTTTTTGTTAATGCCTTCTTCATATCTTTGTTTTTATGGGGCGCTTATCGGGCGTCCTGACTGTTATTAATATTGTTCTTTATCTCTTCTTGCTGTTCCTTGGAGACGGTTCTCGAACCGCCTTTGCCATGCTTGCTGTCGAATTTGTCGTAGGCTTCGACGATACGTTGGACGAGTTTATGGCGGACAATGTCCTTTTTCTCGAATTCGACTTTGCCGATTCCCTTTACGCCTTTCAGGATTTGCATGGCCTGTACGAGACCGGAGGTCGCTGTCGGCGGCAGGTCGATCTGTGTCACGTCTCCGGTAATGATCATTTTTGCATTCATTCCGAGGCGGGTGAGGAACATCTTGATCTGGTGGGTCGTCGTGTTCTGCGCTTCGTCGAGGATGATGACCGCATCGTTCAACGTCCGCCCGCGCATGAAAGCGAGTGGGGCGATCTGGATCACGTTGTTCTCCATGTATTCCTTCAGTTTGGCTCCGGGTACCATGTCTTGCAGGGCGTCATACAGAGGTTGGAGGTACGGGTCGAGTTTGTCCTTCATCTCGCCGGGGAGGAATCCTAATTTCTCACCGGCCTCTACTGCCGGACGGCTTAGGATGATCTTGCGGATTTCTTTGTTTTTAAGTGCTTTAACGGCGAGGGCTATGGCGACGAATGTCTTGCCTGTTCCGGCAGGGCCCGTGGCAAAGACGAGGTCGTTTTCTTCGAATGCTTTGACTAGGCGTTGCTGGTTTTCCGTGCGGGCGACGATCGGTTTGCCGTTCATCCCGTGAATGATCAGGTTCTCTTGTTTGGTGATCACCGGGGCTTTGCCTTTGATGATGTCCAGTATGACATCTTCGCTCAGCGAGTTGAATTCCTCACAATATTTTTCTACCTCGCGAATTTTCTTGAGAAAGAGCTCCGATTCGTCTTCGTCTCCTATCACTTTCATCACATTTCCCCTTGCCACAATGCGTAGCTTGGGGAACAATGTCTTGATCAACTGCATGTTGACATTGTTTACTCCGTAGAATATAACCGGGTCTACGCTCTCAAGAATATAAATTCGTTCAATCATTCAATTTGTTTTAGTTTTGCCTTTGTCGCGAGTTTTCTACCACTCTCGTTCAGGCAGACAAAATTAGTAATATTCTTTATGTAAAGATAAATTGTGGGGCATTTTGTTGTCTCTTCACGAAGATTATTTGAACATTTCTTGCAGGTGCCATCCTTCCTGGCGGCAATCCCAAACGGCATGGATTTCGATTAGTTCGTCGGTAACCGTGTAAATCAGCTTGTAATGTTTTTCGACGACAAGGGAACGAAATTCACAATCATATCCTTTCAGTAACGGTTCGATAGGGCCCGCTTGCGGAAAAATGCGTAAAGGTTCGGCAGAATCCAATAGTCTGTTGTATAAACGGATAGCTGCGGTCTGGCTTTTTTCACTGTAGAATCTGTAGATGTTGTCAAGTAAGGTAATGGCTTGAGGTAACCACTTTATTATTATTCGCATAGTGGGTATCGTTTACGTAATTCTTCCGTTGTCATACCTAATCCTTTTTTGGATTCTTCTCTCGATTTCTTCAACACTTCCTTTAATTCGTCCAGCGTCATCTGTGCCGGATAGCGCGTTTCTTTCTTCTCTGTTGCTATGTTGATCAAATTTTTGATCTGTGTCAACAGTTTTACATCGTCGATCGTTTTCAGTTGTTCGATAAGTGACAGTTTTAATTCCAATGCGTCCATACAATTAACTATTAGTTTATATTCGGATTCACAAAAATAGTCATTAATATTTTGAAATCAGTGAATCTTAGTTACTTTTGTTTTCCCTAAAAAAGAAATGATGAAGAAGATTGTATTTAGTATTTGGTTGATAGTGGCGACTTTTTCGGTGGCAGCGATATGTTCGTCTTGTGGAAAAGGAAGAACGCGGAGAGTTGAAACGTATCTGGTATAACGGAAGCTATAACCGCGATTTCAAAGACTTGAACGATGTACATCTGGCCGAAGCAAAACGTATCGGCATTCAACCTGCATCGAACCGTGAAGAAGCGGAGAAAGTAAAAAAGGAGATGGAGGAGATCGAAACTAACGAATATTATGAAGTGGAAAAGCTGACGCATTCCATCCCCTATCTGATCCCCTCTGCCGCACAGTTGCTGGAAGATATCGGACATAATTTCCAGGATTCCTTACGCAATCTGAATGCTTCGGTCTACAAAATCAAAGTGACCAGTGTCACCCGTACGGTCGATGATGTCAAGAACCTGAAAAAGAGAAATACCAATTCCTCCCAAAATTCGGCCCACCGCTACGGAACGACTTTTGATGTCTCCTGGGCCCGTTATACCAAAGTAGACGAGAGCGATACTCTGAATATCGACAAAGACCGGTTGAAAATGGTATTGGCAATGGTTTTGCGCGATTTGAAACGGGAAGAGCGTTGCTATGTCAAACACGAACGCAAGCAAGGTTGTTTTCATATAACCGTCCGGGAAAAGAAATAGAAAGAGACAACAAACGGCTTACTGATCGAATGGACAAAAAACTACTGAAATACTGGAAAAACTGCCTGCTGGATGCCGAACGAAGGAGCAGGTCGCTAAAGAAAGAAGCGCGGGTTACATTGCGGATAGGTGACAAGGTTCCGGAATTTATACTTCGTAAAGACATTCCCTTGCTTTTCCCGAAAGGGAAGCAAAAGACGGATGACGAGAAACGTAAAATACAGATTGCTCCTTGTGTCTTTCTTCCTGAGTACGAAAACGGGTGGGCTTCCGGACAGAATACTCCGGAGTACCCCTTCCTGATTTCCGCGACATTGTTGCCGGACGGCACTTTCCAGGTCTGCGACAACAAGTCTGAACGTATTCCGGTTTTTGTCCGTAAGTTTTTGTCTCCGAATGCGCGCAATGACAGAACGATTGCATCCCTTTCGAATGTGGACCGGCTCTTGAGCGAGTTCGATACCGAAGAGACGGACTGGAAGATATATTGGAGTGCCTGCGAAAAACTGTTCCAAGATGCGACCGGCTTGACTTTCCGGGAAATGAATTATGCCGACAAGCCTGAAATCATTGTCGTGAAAGCTCCCGGACGAGGAATGGCACAAAAGATCATCAACTTGTATGACAAGCTATTGGAAAGTAAATCTTCCCATCCGTTACTGGAACTTCTGATCCGTAAAAAGCTGGAAACATTGCTGCCTGTGCCGGATAGACAGCAAGTTTATTGCAATAAAGACCATTGGGCACAGATGAGCGGCGAGTTTCCGCTGTCCGTCTCCCAGCGTGAGACGCTTGCCATGTATACGGACCCGGACAGTTCCGATATCTTTGCCGTTAACGGACCTCCGGGAACAGGCAAGACGACCTTTTTACAGACGGTGATTGCCAACCGGATCGTCCATGCCGTACTGGAGCATCCTGATGATCCGGATATCATCGTAGCCAGTTCCGCCAATAACCAGGCGATTACCAATATCCTGAAAGATTTCAAGATCGAACAGCCTTCTGGCGATAAGCCTGCAAACCTGTTGACTCTCCGCTGGCTGCCCGGTTTGGATACGTTGGGATTGTATCTGTCAGGCAAAGACGAACAAAAGGATCAGTACAAAATGATGCTCAATACGAAAGGTGAAGGCTTTCCGAATGATTATGACGATCCTGCCCGGTTGGAAGAATATCGCGGGTTCTATCTGGAACATTTCAATCGTTTCTTCCAGACATCTTGCCGGGATGAAGTTGCATGCCAGCGTTTCCTTCGCAGGCAAATGAGGAAGATGCGGGATGAGATTGGAACCTGCTTGAATGTTGCCAGTCTCAAACAATATGGAAAAGAGATGGCGGATAAAGGTTTTCTGAGTAAACTGTTCCGTAAATTTCAAAAACTTCCAAGCTATGATGATGTGATATGCGGCTGGGAGCAGACGGAAGATTTTAAGGCTCGCTATGACAAGTTGGTTGCCAATCCGGAATACAATGCCCTTCCTTATACGGAAGATATGGCGGTGCGGCTGGATATCAGTTACCGCTATCTTTTGTTCTGGTATGCCATCCATGACCGGGAAGCCGAGTTCATCCGCCGCTTGGCCGGATGCGATAAAGAGGGGGAGACACGTGGCCGAGAGGATTACACCGAACGGTTGAAGCGTTTGGCCTGTGTGATGCCCGTTTTTATTTCGACTTTCCATTCTTTGCCGAAATACATGGTTTGTGCGGACAATGGGGAGTGGGATGCGCCGCTCTATGATGCGATCGATTTGCTGATTGTGGATGAATCGGGGCAGGTATCTCCCGAACTGGCTATTCCGTCTTTCAGCCTTGCCAAGCAAGCTATTTTAGTGGGAGACGTGGAACAGATCGAACCGATATGGTCCATCTCGGACGAATATTCCAGTATTAATCTGAAACGTTTTGGCTTAGTATCCTCCGAGTCCGATGATCGGTATGCGTTTCTGCATGAAAACGGTTTCTTGTCCTCGTCCGGAAGCATCATGAAGATGGCGCGGAAGAGTTGCAGTTTCGAAGTCGCCGGCGAAAGAGGCGCTTTCTTGACCGAACACAGGCGTTGTCTCGATCCTATCATTGCTTATTGCAACGACTATGTGTATCACGGCCGTTTGCTGCCGAAGAAAGGAAACAAGGTGAAGTATAAAGACTTGCCGCCTAAAGGGTATGTCCATGTAAACGGAGTCAGTGAAAAAGGGGCGACGGGCAGTGTCTTGAACAGAGCGGAAGCGGCAGCAATCGTCTCTTGGCTGGAAACGGAAAAAGATAAGTTGGAAAGCGCTTACAAGGAGCCGATCCGTAAAATAGTGGCTGTAGTCACCCCATTTAAGGCGCAGGAAGAGATCATCCGTAGTCTTGCGGAACAGTCGCCGGAGGCGGAAGCGTTTGCCGGTATGACAATCGGTACTGTTCACTCTTTGCAGGGAGCGCAGTGTCCGGTCGTGATTTTTTCATCGGTCAATTCTCCCGGTGATGCTTCTTATTTTATGGAGCAAGGTGGAAAGTACAATATGCTCAACGTAGCTGTTTCGCGTGCGCAATATCATTTTCTGGTGTTCGGAAATATGAATATATTCCATCCCGAACGGAATACTCCCGTCGGTAACTTGGCAAAATGGTTGTTTGACGATCCTGCGAACGAAGTGTCCGGCAATTTCATCTATCGGCAAAAGGAACCACTTTGCCGCTACCAGCCGGCCGAACGTTTATCGACATTGGAGGAACACACCGGTTTGTTGCGGCAAGCCTTTAAAGATGCGACAAAAAGGTTGCTGATCGTATCTCCTTTTATATCGATCCAGGCGATTGAACATGATAATCTTATTCCTCTGATGCGGGAAGCGGTAGAGCGGGGTGTGGAAGTCGTGGTGTATTCGGATTTCCGCTTGGATTGTGACAAACAAACCGGTGCGTTGCGGAAGGAGACCGTTGCCGGGCGGAAGGCTTTAGCCGAAAACGGTGTTAAGTTGATTCTGTTGAAAGGCATTCATAATAAATCGCTTGCGATTGATGATTCGGTATTGGTGGAAGGTTCCTTTAACTGGCTTTCTGCACGTAGAAATGGGAGTTATTCCCGTCATGAATGTTCCGTGAAACTGATTTCTCCAGAAGCAGCGAAGCATATTTCAAACTTAAGGAAGGAGTTAGGTGCAATAGAACCGGAATCCGTTCTTTTCGAACCTATTCCTGTCTCTGTACCGAAACAGGAACAGGTCGGGAATAAGATTTGTCCGGGTTTCTTTGATGCCGATCCGGTAAACAACTGTACGGATGAAGATCTGGCCGGTTTCAAAGAGCGTATCCGGCAATTGGGTATCAAGAAAACGGATGTATCCGAGTCGATAATGAGAGTTCGTAAACAATATCCCCGTCATTATGAAACATGGTCGGATGAGGAATGCCGGATATTACAGGAGTTCATGCAAAAGACGAATGATCTGAATCTGTTTTGTTCCTGCTTCCAACGGACTCCAGGCTCGATCCGTATAAAAGTAGAAGGCATGAATCAGAATTAGCGCTTGGCTTTCCTGATTCATACCTTCTGTATTCTACTCTTTGATAGATATATTATAAGATGCCTTCGATCACTTTGCGAAGTTCTGGTTTACCCATCGTGCCGAGCATCATTTCTTTATTCCCGTCCATACGACAGAGGAGCAAAGTCGGGATCGTCCGGATCTTGAAAGCTGCTTCCAGTTCTTCTTCGTTGTCTACATTGACTTTATAGATGTAGAGTTTTCCGTCGTATTCTTTTGCAAACTCATCGAGTATCGGCTCCAAGCGTTTGCAATAACCGCACCAGGGAGCATGAAAGTCTACGATGCAGGGTTTGTCTCCTACATATTTCCAATCTTTGGGGCTTTCTTCGAAGTTTCCTACTCGCTGTATAAATTCCGTTTTTGTTAATTCAATCGGTGTCATGTTGTTTCCTTTTATTATTATTAAAACAAAGATAGTGATAATATGGTTGCATTGTAAATGGCAATATTGCTTATATAGTTATCAATATTCCCCTTCTGCCGGCATTAAATGAAAAATATCTGTATTTTTGCTTTTTATAAAACAACAAATTCATGTCAGGAGAGATATATGTTCAGGATTTTGCAGCCTTGGAAACACTGTTCAAGCGTTTCTACAAACCTTTGCGGGCGTATGCTTTCCGTTTTGTGAATGATAAGGATTTGTCGGAAGATATTGTTCAGGATGTTTTTTATGAACTTTGGAAGCGGCGTGAAAGTATCCGTTTTGAGGATGAATCTGTAAAGTCTTATCTTTTCAAAGCCGTATATACGCATGCTCTGAATGCGTTGGATAAGAAACAACAGGATGTATACCCTTTGAAACCTGAGAGAGAGACGGATATATTGGATCAGTACGTATCCTCTTATATGCAAAATTCCGAGCAGAGCTTGTTATTGAAAGAACTGGAAGAAGAAATCATGTCTTATATAAACACGCTTCCCCCTCAATGCCATAAAATATTTATGTTAAGCCGGAGCTATGGATTGAAGAACCGTGAGATTGCGGAACAACTGAATATTAGTATCAAAGCGGTTGAAAAGCAGATTAGCAAGGCTCTTTCCGGGTTGAAAGAATATCTTATCCAAAGGGACTTATTCCCTTTGTTAGTGTTGGCTGTCACTTGTCTTTCTCTTTAGACAGCCAGAGGGTGGAACGAAAGTTTCATGCCGGAGAATAAAAAGAAACGTTAATTCTTTGTAGGATGGAGGTAGGGTAAAACTACCTTTTTTTGTATTACTAATAAATGAATCTGTAATGAAAGAAGAAATACACAATATCAACGAAATCATAATCCGTTATTTGGATGGCTCGGCTGAACTGGAAGAGAAGAGGCTATTGCTTCGATGGCTGAAACAATCGGATGATAATCGGGATGATTTTATTGCAACTCGTGACCTGTGGCTGTCTTGTAATGTCGCTGCCGGAAACGAGCTGGAGATCGATATCGCTTTGGGGAAACTGAAAAACCGTATCTTGCTGGAGCAGGGACGGATGGAGAGGGACTTGCCTGCGAAGAGAAATACATTATCGGTGGTTTTGCGTTGGACGCGGGTTGCTGCCGTCTTGTTGCTTTTGTTGGGAGTCGGTTATGGTATCGGCAGTTGGAAGGAGCATTCCGCTCCTGATGTCATCGTGCAAAACCAACTGATTACGGCAAAAGGAAGCAAAGGCCGGTTCACGTTGCCTGACGGATCGGTGGTTTGGCTGAATTCGGAAACTAAACTGACTTATCCGAATCAATTTGCCGATGACAGACGGTTGGTCTCTTTGGAGGGAGAAGCATATTTCGAGGTGGCGAAAGATGCGAAAAAGCCTTTTGTCGTACAGGCGGGAGAGATAGATGTAGAGGTCTTGGGGACCTGCTTCGATCTCGATAGCTATTCTTCCGGTGAATTTGTAAAGACCGCTTTGCTGAGCGGTAGTGTAAAGATATCGGGAAAAGCCTTGAAAGATCCGGTTTACTTGAAACCGGATGAACTGTTTAGATACCGTAAGTCGGATCAGATCGCCTCTGTCGAAGAAGCCAAAGTCGGTTTATATACCGATTGGATCAAAGACCGCCTGGTATTTGACAACGACTGTCTGGCTGATATCTTAATCAGTATGGAGGGACGCTATAATATGGACATTGAATGCCCGAAGCAGTTTGCCGCTGCCACTCGTCTTTCTTTCACAATCCGGCAGGAGAGCATCGAAGAGGTGATGGAGGCGATGAGTCTGATTGCTCCGATTAGGTATGAGATAAAGAAAAATAAAGTATATATAACTCCTCGAAAATAAATGTTTAACTTTAAAAACAGATTGCTTATGGGAATAGACAAATGATGTTATTGTGAAAAAAGAGGATAGGTGTATGTGGGTTGCATTCGTCTGTCGAAAAAAATAATTAATCTATCGTCCGGTATTTGGTTTCGGCGATAAAGTTTAACTGAAAATCTATATAGAATATGATTTATTTTAACCGAAAGGGTCTTTTGTATTCTTTTATTCAAAAAGAAACCAGGGTGATGAATTTAGCCCTGTTTATGTTAACTTTCATGTTAAGTGGGCTTTATGCTACAGAGTCTTATTCTCAGACTGTCCGGATTAGCCTCAATATGAAAAACTCAACAGTCAAAGAGGTATTAAAGAAAATTGAAAATTGCAGTGAGTTTACGTTCTTTTATAATGACGAAATAATAGACGTGGACAAACGTGTCACATTGAATGCTGAGGATCTCAGTATATCAGATATACTAACTACAATTCTCCCGAATTGTAGTTATACGATATCGAATAAAAACATTATCATAACTGTCAAGGAGGCTGGCGTTCACCAGCAGGGAAAGATTGTCACCGGAGTTGTCCGCGATGTTAATGGCGAACCGGTTGTCGGAGCGAATGTTTCGGTAAAGGGCACTACCAACGGAACAATAACCGATATGGACGGGAAATTTACGCTGGAAGGCGTTTCTGCCGATTCTAAACTTTCGGTATCCTATATCGGTTACATGGCCCAAGAGATTGTAGTGGGTAATAAAGGGGCTTTCGAAATCGTATTGAAAGATGACACCCAAGCTCTTGAAGAAGTTGTTGTTGTCGGTTATGCTGCTCAGAAGAAGGTGAATTTGACCGGATCTGTAGCCAGTCTAAATTTTACGGATGAGAAGCTGAGCCGTCCGGTTACCACGATCGCCGCATCGTTGTCAGGTATGGCGGCCGGTGTCAATGTGATGAATACTAGTAGCCAGCCGAATGCCGAAGGTTCTTCCATCTTGATCCGTGGTGTGGGTACGATGAACGATGCTGGCCCACTGATCCTTGTGGACGGAATGGAGATGAGCCTCAATGAAGTGAATCCAAATGATGTGGCTTCGATCTCCATCTTGAAAGATGCCGCTTCTTGTGCCATTTACGGTAACAGAGGGGCTAATGGGGTAATCTTGGTTACGACGAAACGTGGTTCGGATGGAAAAATCAATGTGACCTATTCGGGCAAGTTTTCTTACCAGACTCCGGCCAAGCTGATTCGTCAGGTAACGGATTATGCGGATTATATGGAGTTTGTCAACGAAGGTTATCTCAACACGAACCAGGCGGCCAAGTTCTCCCAGTCGACGATCAATGAGTGGCGTGAAGCAGCTAATAACCCGAACGCGACGAATGTCGCTGGCATACCGAATTATGTGACGCATCCGAATACGGATTGGTATGATGTCGTTTATGACCCGAAATGGATGCAGGAACATACTATCAGCTTGACTGGTGCGGAAAAGCGTACTAACTATGCGATTTCGGGTACTTACCTGAATAATCCAGGTTTGGTTATCGAGTCGGGGGTAAAGAAATATTATTTGCGTAGTGACATCGAGTCGAGAGTAACCGATTTCCTGACTGTAGGAATGCGTGCTTGGGGGTATAACGCCGATCAGGATCGCAATAATCTGGGCGATATGTGGGGATTGAACATGCAGAAGGTGACCCCAGGTGTTTATCCTTATTATGACGGCAAATATGGTGGAATCGAAACTAACGAAGAAGACGGGCAGGCAGGAAACCCATTGCTGAATATGAGTAACTCGTATGGTTACTACAAGCAGAACAAATATTTCGTGAACCCGTATATAGAAGTGAAGTTCTTGAAAGACTTCAAGTTTACAGCCAACTTTTATTATGATCAGTTTACAAACCATCACAGATGGCAACCTTCTGATTATAAAGAACAGTACAGTTTCAACCGTACAATGACTTTGAGTACGCCTCCGACTTCTACGGATATGGCTACTTATAAGGTGTATGATTGGGAAAGACGTGAAAAGTACTGGAAAACCAATATGCTGGTGAGTTGGGCGCATACTTATGGAAAGCACGATGTGGGTGCATTGATCGGTTATGAAGAATCGCGTAACTGGGGAGACGAAGTGGATATTTGTAAGGAAGGTATGTCAAGTGTCAATTTGACAGACTTTGATGCCATGACGGATCCTTATTATATTAAGGGTTCTTCATACGAATATTCTTCTCGTTCTTGGTTCGGTCGCATCAATTATGCATTTGACAATCGTTACTTGTTCGAAATGAACATGCGTTATGATGGTTCTTCTCGTTTTTCTCCCGATTCTCGTTGGGGTCTGTTTCCTTCTTTCTCTGCCGGTTGGCGTATATCTGAAGAGGAATTCATGAAAGATATAGATTGGTTGAGTAATTTGAAGCTGCGTGCATCTTGGGGGAAGTTGGGTAATAATTCCATTGGTAATTACGAGTGGCAGGCACTTTACGGTTCAGGTTACAACTATGCGTTCAATAGCAATAAATCCAATGGTTTAGCCATGACTACTTTCTCCAACTACGCTTTGGAATGGGAGGAAACGGCTATTACCAATATAGGTCTTGATTTCGGTGTTTTGAACAACCGTTTGAACGGAACGATCGAAGTATATGACAAAAAAACGGATGGAATCTTATATCGCCCGACGCTTCCGGAATCTCTGAACCAATTTACTTCTCCGCTCCAGAATCTGGCAGGTGTTAACAACAAAGGGCTTGAAATTACTTTGGGTTGGAATGACCGTGTCGGAGACATCTCTTACTCAGTTTCAGGAAACTTTACTTATAATAAGAATAAAGTGACGAAATATAAAGGGGAGTTGGTCCGCGAATGGCGTACGGATGCCAACGGCAATAAAGTGTGGTATCAGAATGTTGGTACGGTAGCAAACGGTTCGTCCAACTTGATCGTGGAAGGCCACGAGATGAATGAATATTATATGATGAATCCATACAAAGGTAACGGTTCTTATTTCAATAGTGATGGGACAGTGAATATTAATGGGGGACCGAAAGACGGAATGATCCGTACTGAGGCTGATATGAAATGGTTGCAGGCGATGTTTGATGCTGGTTATAAGTTTTACCCAAACCAAGCGATCGGCAAAGATAAGATTTGGTATGGGGATATGATTTATGCTGACTATAACGGAGATGGTATTTATGGTAATGATGACGATCGCGATTTTCAAGGTGTTTCTTGGAGACCGAAATACTACTTCGGCTTGCAGGCAAGCATGACATGGAAGGGCTTTGACCTATCGATGAACTGGGCGGGAGCAGCCGGATTCAAGATCGATTATTACAAACAAACGCAAAACAGCGTCAGTGTTACGCACGGATATGGTCTCGGATATGACATTGCTTATGATCACTATTTCTTCGATCCTGAAAATCCGAATGATCCGCGTACGAACATTTATTCCGAAACGCCACGTCTCGTTGGTTATCAGAACAGCGGTCAGGCAAGTGCTACCAGTTCTTGGCATCTGAAGAATGGTAACTACATAAAGCTGAAAAACCTGACGATAGGCTATACCTTTCCGAAAGAATGGATGAAAGTAGCCTTCATTCAGAATGCACGAGTTTATCTGTCTGGCGAAAATTTACTGACAATCACTAAGTTCGAAGGTAGCGATCCGGAACGTATGGCCGGTGACGGTTATATGCCGATCCGCCAGTATACGGTTGGTGTTAATGTGACATTCTAATTAAATTGTGAAAAAAAGTATGGACAAGAATAATTTGGGAATTATAAAAGACATGGCAAAACTTTTTTCAGCAACAATTTTGTCAGGTTTGTTCTTTACAGGTTGTGTAGATATGGATTTGACTCCGAAAAACCAGCCGAGTGAAGGAGAGGTATGGGCAGATGCCACGATGGCTGAACAGACTGTTACCGGCTTATACAATGGATTGAACCATTTGTATAATGATAACTATAATATGTGGTTCGATTGCTTTTCGGCAGTGATGGATCGCGATGCGAACTGGCGTAACTTTGGTATGCTGTTTGGCAACCAGACGACATCAGGAGATGGTCCGAGTTGGATTTGGCATGACAACTATAAGTTTATCATCCGTTGCAATGATGTGATTGCTAATATGCCGGATGTGGTAGGGCTTCCGGAAGCGAAGAAAGCACGTTTGATTGCTGAAGCCAAATTTCTCCGTAGCTATTGGTATTATGAATTGAACTTGCTGTTTGGTGGTGTTCCTTATTATACAGAGCCAATCAAGAACATCGAAGAAGCGAAGGGTAGCCGTCTTTCTATGACGGATCTCTGGAATGAGTTGATTAAGGATTTGACTGATTGCATCAACGAGCCAAATTTGCCGGATAAATACAACAGCGGCGACAATGATTATGGTCACATTACGAAAGGTGCAGCCTATGCGCTCAGAGGCAAGATATACCTGTGGTTGGAGAACTGGGGGGGCTGCTGAAGCTGACTTCAAAGGTCGGTGATTGTGGTTATCGCCTGTTTACTTCCGGTGCGAATGCCTATAAGATGTTGTTCAAGGAGGTCAATGAGCAGTGTGATGAGATGATCTTCTCTGTCCAGTGCATCGAAGAGGATGGTTATTGGAATTCTAAGAACCGGGGATTTGGTAATCGTTGTACTTATGGTTCCATGTGGAATAACTATTTGGTCAATCCGGATTTCGTTGATACCTATGAGTGTGCGGATGGAAGCAAGTTCGACTGGTCGAAGATCATTCCCGAGTATTATAAGTTGACGGTCAATGAACGCCGTGTCTTTTTCTTGCGTGATAACTTGACGGAATCAGAAATCGCAAATGCGAAAGAGCAGGGGGCCAATATGGATTATTATCTGCCGAGTGGCAATGAAGCTCGTATTCGCAAGGCCTACGAACAGCGTGATCCGCGTTTAGAAATGAGTGTCATTACGCCGTATGCCACCTATTTAGGAGGTGACGGAGGTGCTGATAATTACTTTACAAACCGCTATCCGTTCCGTAGCCAGTGGATAGAAACACAAAATGCGGATGGTACGATTACGCGTGAAGCGAGTGATTTGCGTACTGATACGCAGGCGATGTTTTATTATCTGAACCGTAAATTCGTGACGGAAGGAGTCGGTGAAGGTAGCCAAAAAGGTACTGGTATTGATATGCCGAAAATCCGGTATGCTGATGTTCTGTTGAACCTTGCTGAGGCATTGAACGAACAGGGCAAGATAGACGAAGCGGTTACTGTTGTCAATCAGGTACGTGCTCGTGCCGGTGCCCAATTGCTCAACTCCAATGTCCCAACGACCGTGATGGGCCAAGCTGATATGCGTGAACGTATCCGGAACGAACGGTATTGGGAATTGCTTGGTGAAGACCTGATTTACTTTGACGAACTTCGTTGGAAGACTTGGAAGGACAAAAAGTTTGCCACATATGACGACAACGGCAAACAGGTGGTGAACGGTCTGCGACAGGTTTGGGGACAGGCAACTTATCATTATGCGTGGGGGGGAGACCATTATTGGTTATATCCGATTCCGTATAACGAAACGCAGATGAACCCGAATATGGAACAGAATCCGGGTTGGAAGTAATGATTTTGTAAAGAAGAAGCTGTTGCAAAAGTTTATATTTTTGATATGTACTATTGTAATAGCTTCTTCATAAAAATAGATAGAAAATGAAGAATGTAAAAAAATTTTTCTTGTTGTCTTGTGCTATTTATTGCACTGCTTGTAGTGGAAATGGTAATACTGGAAATTCGGATGGGCAGGATATTCCGAAAGTTGATGATTCACAACTAGCTTATCATAATCCGGTGATACGGATTGCTGCACCTGATCCGACTGCCATGCGAGCAAAAGATGGTTATTTTTATTTATATGCGACTGAAGATATCCGTAACTTGCCGATTTTTCGATCAAGAGATATGGTGGAATGGGAAGAGATAGGAACTGCCTTCACTGATGAGACTCGTCCAGACTTCTTGCCCGACAACAAGGATGTCAAAGAACGTGCTCATCTTTGGGCCCCGGAGATTCGCTATGTGAAAGGCAAATATGTTCTTTTCTATTCTTTGGCGCAATGGGGTAATCATTGGGTTAGCACCGTTGGTTATGCCGTTTCCGATTCTCCCGAAGGTCCGTTCACACCGAAAGGCAAAGTATTTGACAGCCGTGAAGTGAATGTAGAGAACTCCATCGACCAGTATTTCTATGAGGAAGACGGCAAGTATTATATGCTTTGGGGGAGCTTCTTCGGAATTTATATCATGGAACTGGATGTGACAGATGATGTGATGATCACGCCTAAACTTGACACCAAGCGCCAGATCGCTGGCAACGCTTACGAAGGAATCAACCTGTGGAAACGCGACGGGTACTACTACCTCATCGGCTCTATCGGCTCTTGTTGCGAAGGACAGAAAAGCACCTACACCACAGTTGTGGCGCGTTCGAAAGACCTTTTCGGCCCGTATGTCGATAAACAGGGAGGACAAATGTTGGATAACAAGCATGAAGTAATCCTGCATAAGAATGACCGCTTTGTTGGGACCGGCCACAATTCCACCCTTCTCGAAGATGACGAAAAGAACACGTGGATGCTTTACCATGCTTTTGAACTGGAACGTTTGGATGCGCAACGGCAAGTTTTGTTGGACCGCATTTTGTGGGATGAAGACGGCTGGCCTTACGTTGATAAATTGGAGCCTTCTTACGGTGCGTTTCGTCCTGTTATTAAATAATTAAACTGATGATTTTATGAATAAGAAATGGATTACTTTATTGTTTTCGTTCTCCCTTTGTTTTTGCATGAGTTGTTCGGATTCCGAATCCGATAAAAAGGAAGAAGGAAAAGTAGAAGAAGAAAAGCCGGTAACTGTCTTGTCCAAGACGGTCCCTCTGGCTGATCCTTACATCTTGGTACATGACAGCCTCTACTATATTTACGGGACGAATGTCGGAACCGGTTTTGACGTCTATTACTCCAAAGACCTCGAATACTGGGAACGTGCCTCGGCTTTGTCGCTTAGCCATGCGAACTCGTACGGCGAATCGATGTTCTGGGCGCCGGAAGTCTATTATGTTGAAAAAGATAAGAAGTTCTACATGTTCTATTCGACGGAAGAGCATATTTGTGTTGCTACGGCAGATTCTCCTTTGGGTCCGTTCAAGCAGGACGAGCATAAGCCGATCCGCGAGGAAAAGAGCATCGATACTTCCGTCTTTTTTGACGAAGACGGAAAAGCCTATCTATATTTCGTTCGTTTCAACGACGGCAATGTCATCTGGTGCGCAGAGCTGAAAGAGAACCTGAAAGAGATCAAGGAAGAAACATTGACACAATGTTTCAAGGCCGAAGAACCGTGGGAATTGGTTCTTCCCAAAGTAGTGGAAGGTCCTTCCGTCTTTAAACAGAATGGCGTCTATTATCTGATTTATTCGGCAAACGGCTATACAAGCCAGGACTATGCGGTAGGCTTTGCCACATCGGATTCGCCTTTCGGCCCGTGGAAAAAGTACGAAGGCAATCCCGTGTTGCATAAGTGCGATGGGCTAGTTGGCGTCGGTCACGGTGCTCCTTTTGTTGATATGGAAGGTAAGATGCGCTATGTTTTCCATGCGCACAAAAGTGAGTCTGAGATACATCCTCGCAATTCGTTTGTCGTAGATATGTTTGTCAAGGATAGTATTGTTTCGTTAGGAGGAAATATTGTTCGTCCGATGGTGGTAGACAGGCTGCCATCCGGTAAATAAGGTATAGAAAGTAAGGCATCGCTTTACAAGTGCTAACCCTATGAGTTACGATGGCTAATGCATAAGGTTAGCCATCGTAATGCAATTGATACAAAATCCGGGTTATAATTCCCTTCTTATCCTGATCTGGGAAGGGAGTTATTGTATAACATTGTTTCATTAACAACAAAACACATTCGTTTACTATAGGCAATTCTCCGGGAGTTCAGCTTTTCCACAATGTCAGGTTATTCTGTTTTTTGAGCATAAAGGGATTTTGTTTTTCGATTTCCTGCCGTGCTCGTTTTGCTGGTTGCTTATTAATTTGGGTATAAAAGAGAAAAATGTCAGACACGGATTGCTTGGGGTTTCAATCCAAACAGTAAAACGTCCCAATAAGGGTTGTTGTTTGTTTTGCTAACATAGCTTATCCTCTTTTTTATGGCAAGCTTTTGAACCTTTCAAGATTATAACTCTCCGATGTAATAATGGGTATATCGGATATCTTTTCCGTTAAAAAAGGCCGAAATGGATAATATTTAAGTATATTAGCCCTTTGAGCATTGTATGCCTTGAACTAATTTTGGAGTTATGAATAGATTAAAGCTGTTAACGATTTGTATGTTTGTTTCCGGAGCCGTCTTTTCCCAAGAATGGAAGCCGCAAACATGGCCGGTTTTGAAACAATATGACCGGGAACATCTTTACCAGGTGGCATTGCCTTTGGGAGGAATCGGGACTGGAACGGTCTCTTTGGGAGGCCGGGGAGAGTTGCGGGATTGGGAGATTATGAATGTCCCTGGTAAGAAATATAGTACGGTGACGACCGGCAATAATGCACCTTTCTTTGCAATTTATGCAAAACCGCAGACGGGAGAGGCTATGACTACCCTGCTTGCAGGTCCTTTATATCCGCAGGAGTATTTGCATTATGAGGGGCGGCCGGTGAACCATCACGGTATGCCGCGTTTTGCCGATGCTACTTTCGAGGCGGCTTATCCGTTCGGACAAGTGCATCTTTCCGACCGGCAATTGCCGGTGAAAGTGACGGTCAAAGGATTCAATCCGTTGGTACCGGGAGACGCAGATGCCAGTGGCATGCCGGTTGCCGTGTTGGCTTATGAGGTGACAAATACGACCGACCGTCCTTTGGAGGTAGCCGTTTGTGGTTCGATGCGCAATTTTATCGGGAAGGACGGCAGTAAGTTCAGGACTGACTGGAAAGGAGATTACATTCCGACAGGCGCGAAAGACAATAAAAACCAGTTTCGTAAAAAGAACGGCTTGCAAGGCCTTTACCTATATTCGGACGGGGTGGATAAGAATGATCCGGCTTATGGAACGGTGGCCTTGACCACTCAGGCAGTAGAAGGGGTCACCTACCGGACTTCTTCGCGGGCGGATAATTGGAATAATGGTATTCTTAACTTTTGGGATGATTTTAGTGCTGATGGCGAACTGACGGAGCGGGACAGACAGGAGGATGAAGACCCGATGGCTTCGCTGGCGGTAAAGAAGACAGTGGGACCTGGCAGTACGGAAACGTTTACTTTCTACCTGACTTGGAATTTCCCGAACCGGAAAGCTTGGTCGGAAACAATTGTCGGGAACTATTACAGCACTCGGTTCCCGGATGCCTGGGAAGCGGCCGAGGCAATCGTACCTCAGATTCCGGAAATGGAAAGGCAGACGCTCTCTTTTGTGCATGCCTTCCTGAAATCGACTTATCCTGATGTTGTCAAAGAGGCTGCTTTGTTTAATCTGGCAACATTGCGTTCGCAAACGGTCTTTCGTTTACCTAGCGGACATTTGATGGGATGGGAAGGCGTGATGGATCGTTTCGGTTCTTGTGCCGGCAGCTGCACGCATGTTTGGAACTACGAGGTGGCGACACCGTTTCTTTTCGGTGAATTGGCAAAGACGATGCGTGATGTGGAATTCAACTATGCGACGAAAGAAAACGGGCTGATGAATTTCCGGGCTTCCTTGCCTTTATCGGAAGCAGCGAAAGGTAATTCGGCTGCGGCGGACGGCCAGATGGGATGTGTCATGAAGATTTACCGGGATTGGCAGTTGTCGGGAGACGATGAGTTCCTGCAAAAGAATTGGGGGCAAGTAAAGAAAGTGCTTGCTTATGCCTGGACCGACAAAGGTTGGGATGGCAATCAGGACGGCATCATGGAAGGTTCGCAGCATAACACGATGGATGTGAACTATTTCGGTCCGAATCCTCAAATGGGCTTCTGGTATATGGGAGCCTTAAAGGCGGCTGAGAAAATGGCTTTAGCCATGAAGGATAAGACGTTTGCCAAGAAATGCAATACTTTGTTCCGGCAGGGAAGCATCTGGATGGATGCCAATCTGTTTAACGGGGAATATTATGAACATAAGATAACCGATCCCGAAACATTTGAATATCTGGATATGCGGAATCCGGACGTGAAGGTTCCGCCGTTTCAATTGGGAAAAGGTTGCCTGGTCGATCAGTTGGTCGGACAGTATATGGCCCATATATGCGGTTTGGGATATCTGGGAGATAAGGAGCATATCCGTACGACATTGGGAAGTATCATGAAATATAATTATGTGAAGGATTTCAGCCGTTACTTTAATAATATGCGTTCGTATGTGATGGGAGATGAGTCCGGTCTGCTGATGGCCTCCTGGCCGAAAGGACGACTGGAAGTCCCTTTCCCTTACTTTGCCGAAGTGATGACCGGTTTCGAATATTGTGCCGCTGTCGGCATGATATACGAAAGTATGGAAAAGGAGGCCTTGACTTGCATCCGTGCGATTCGTGACCGTCATGACGGGGCGAAGCGGAATCCGTTCAGCGAGGCGGAGTGCGGACATCACTATGCCCGTTCGATGGCAAGTTGGGCAGCAGTAATCGCGTTGAGCGATTTCCAATATTCAGGAGTGGATCGACGGATGCATTTCACGGACCGGCCGGGATGTTATTTCTGGAGCAACGGTTATGCCTGGGGTACTTGTACCGTTACAGATGATACTGCTACGATCGAAGTCCTGAAAGGTTCTTTACAGTTGGACAAGTTGGTTATTGGAGATAAAGAGAAGCGGTTGAAGAATTTCAGACTTGCTTCAGGGGAAAATCGTATAATAAAATTATCATGAAAAATTCAAGAAGAACATTTTTCAAGCAGGGGCTTGCAGGTGCGTTGGCTTTAGGTTCGGCATCTCTTCCCGTTTCTGCTGCTGCTATGACGGATGGGGTTGGCAAAGCGAAAGCCAAGCGTGTAGTCCTGATATCTCTCGATGGTATCTGTGTGGAAGGATTTCTGAAAGCAAGAACTCCGAATTTGGAAGCCTTGCTGGCTGATGGTTCCCTTTCGCTTGATACGCGGGTGGTTATGCCTTCGGTGACTTTGCCCAATTGGACAAGCCATTTGACGGGAAGTGGTCCGGAACAGCATGGAGTTGTTGACAACAGTTGGGAAATATCCAAATTCAAGCTGCCTGCCATCCATACGGACAGTGATGGTTATTATCCATCGGTATTTAAAATCCTTAAGGATGCAGTTCCGCAGATGAAGACGGCTTTTTATTATAACTGGATAAATCTGTTCTATCCGTATAACAAGAAGTATTTGGATGAAGTCAGCTATTTGGAACAGGATGCTTATGTCCCGAATTATGAAAAGGCATTTTCTTTTCTGAAGGCTAATGAAGGTAATCCCACTTTGGTATTCCTTTATTCCGTGCATACCGATCATGCCGGGCATAAACATAAATGGATGTCTCCGGAATATATCAAGTCTATTGAAGAAGCGGATGTCGAGATCGGGAAATTTCTTGAAAAGATGAAACGGGACGGCTTGTATAAAGACACTCATTTTATGTTCCTGACGGATCACGGAGGTATTGAATACGGACATGGCGGAGTCAGTACGAATGAGATGATTGTTCCCTGGGGGATCACCGGTCCCGGAATACGCAAAGGGTTCAAGATCACGGAACCCAATAATACCGTGAATACGGCAGCTACGATCCTCCGTTTGTTTGATGTGGAGAAACCTTTACCTTGGACAGGGGAGGTATTAAGTTCTATATTCAAGTAAACAGTATTCGTAAGTAAGCCTAAATAAAAAGAGAGTATCTGGAAAAACCGGATACTCTCTTTTTTATGAATAAATAGTCTGTTTCTTAGTTCTGTTCCTTCAAGATCACGTCATGCGCTCCGCCTTCCACGATACTGGTTGAGGAAACCAATGTGATTTTGGCGTTCTTCTGCAAATCGGGAATGGTGATAGCTCCGCAGCTGCACATCGTGGCGATTATTTTGCCCAATGTGAGGTTGAGGTTGTCTTTCATCTTTCCAGCGTATGGCACATAGCTGTCGACGCCTTCTTCGAACTTAAGTGCTTCGCTGCCACCCATGTCGTAACGCTGCCAGTTCTTGGCGCGGTTCGAACCTTCGCCCCAGTATTCCTTTACGAAATTGTTACCGATCTTCATCTTCTTCGTCGGAGATTCGTCGAAGCGGGCGAAATAACGTCCCATCATCAGGAAGTCCGCACCCATCGCCAAAGCAAGAACCATGTGATAGTCATGCACCAGACCGCCGTCGCTGCAAATGGGCACATAGATACCTGTCTTTTTCATATATTCGTCGCGTGCCTGTGCCACGTCGATCAATGCGGTAGCCTGTCCGCGGCCGATACCTTTCTGTTCACGGGTGATACAGATGGAACCGCCACCGATACCCACCTTGATGAAATCGGCTCCGGCTTCGACCAGGTAGTCGAAACCTTCCTTATCGACAACATTACCGGCACCGACCAGCACTTTGTCACCATACGTTTTCTTGATCCATTGCAGTGTTGCCTGCTGCCATTCGGAATAGCCGTCGGACGAGTCGATACACAATACGTCGACACCCGCTTCAACCAGCGCAGGAACACGTTCCATATAGTCGCGTGTGTTGATCCCCGCGCCTACGAGCAGTTTCTTATCGCTGCCGGACAACTCTTTCGGATTGTCGCGGTGGCTGTCGTAGTCTTTGCGGAAGACGAAATATTGCAAGTTCTGTTCCTTGTCGATGATCGGCAACGTGTTCAGTTTGTGATCCCAGATGATCTGGTTGGCTTCACTCAATGTCATGCCCAGTTCGCCGACGATCAGTTTGGAGAACGGAGTCATGAATTCTTTCACCTTCTTGTCGGGAGAATCCTTTTCGGCACGATAGTCGCGACTGGTCACCATACCCAGCAATTTACCGTTAGGAGTACCGTCGTCCGTCACACCGATCGTAGAGTGTTCGGTGCGCTGTACTAGAGCGATTACATCTGCCAACGTATTTTCAGGCGTCAGATTGGAGTCGCTGATTACAAAACCGGCTTTGAACTTCTTTACTTTCCGGACCATTTCGGCTTGGCTGTCGATAGGTTGTGAACCGAAGATGAAAGACAGTCCTCCGTTGCGGGCCAGTTCGATGGCCAACTTGGGACCGGACACGGATTGCATGATCGCTGAAACAAAAGGAATGTTTAGTTCGATCGCAGGCTTTTCGCCCACTTTGTGTTTCACAAGCGGAGTTTTCAGCGAAACGTTGGTTGGCACACATTGTTTGGTTGTTAAACCTGGAATAAGCAAGTATTCGCCGAATGTTCTTGATACATCGTTTAAGTAAACTGCCATAGTGTTTATATTTACGGGATGATTTTATTAGGGTACAAAAGTACTCAATTCTCTTGTATCATGTATTGTCGAGACTAAAGAAAATTATGTTTTTGCCTATTTTCTCTCTTTCGTGTATGGGGAAGCCAAGAATATCCGGACATCGGTGCCAGCCCGTATCAGCAACTTTTCCATAATCCGGAGTGTTATATAGATGAAATTAACAAAGGAGGATTATTTATGAAAACAGTAGTGGATAAAGCCAATACTCGCGGGTATGCAAATCATGGATGGCTGAAGACCCATCACACTTTTAGTTTTGCCAATTACTACAACCCGAAGCGAGTACATTTTGGCATGCTTCGGGTCCTGAATGACGACTCTGTCGCTCCGGGAGAGGGCTTCGATACACATCCACACAAGAATATGGAAGTCATCTCTATTCCGTTGAAAGGATATTTGCGTCACGGCGACAGTATCCGGAACAGCGAAGTGATTACTCCGGGCGATATCCAGGTGATGAGTGCAGGTACGGGGATTTTCCATAGCGAGTTCAATGATAGCGGTGAAGAGCAGCTGGATTTCCTCCAGATCTGGGTGTTCCCGCGTGAGGAGAATACAGCACCTCATTATAAGAGCTATGATATCCGCCCCGTTCTGAAGAAGAATGAGTTGGGAGTGATGATTGCGCCGGACGGCTCCGCCCCGGCTTCCATCAACCAGGATGCCTGGTTCTCGATGGGTACGTTGGATGCGGGACTGGTGAAGGAATACAAACTGCATGGCAAGAAGAACGGCGTTTACCTGTTCGTGATCGAAGGCGAAGTGGAGGTTGCCAACACAGTCCTTTCCAAACGTGACGGCGCCGGTTTCTGGGACACCGACAGCATTGCCATAGAGGTATTGAAACATGCGACCGTACTTTTGATGGAAGTTCCGATGGAATGATCTTTGTCAAAATGACAAAACGTCAAACAGGCTCCGGTTTCTATTGGCTGTAGCCGGGATAAGGATCGAACGGCTGTGTTTATCGTATTCTCGCGGAGATAAGGATTTCCGTTCTGCCACCGGAATGGAGTCATATGAATCTTTTTGTCTGCTGAAAGGATGCCGATCAGCTTATGTCTGCCGGCCGTGATAGAAATAGTCGAGGATAGCAGGCAAAATGATTATCCGGAACTATCCGTCCGGCAAATGCTTCCAGACAAAATAGAACGTTTCCGGCAATGTTTTTTCTCAAAATAGGGGACCGGATCTTATAAAAGTGCCGACTTTCTTGCATGAAGGTCGGCACTTTTGTTGTAAAAGGTCCTTATCTTTCTGTCTGTATGTGCCTATGTATGCTCGAATACATGCTTATGAAACCTGGAACATATGCCTATGGAGCAGGGAATACATGCAAATGTAGCTTGATTTACCTTGCGGGAGAGTCTGTAAGGGCGGACTTGCTATATTGAAGTGTCAGCCTAATTGTTTGATTGGTAATAAAATGTCCGGTAAGATAGAGACGGGGTGTTATTTTGATTTATCAGAATACTTGTGCTGGCAGAAGTACAGAAAAGCCTTTTCATCCCTTTATAAAAAATCAATCGGAGAAACTTCTTGTTGGAAAGAAAAGAACTACAGTCTTAATAGAACTACGGTATTTTTACAAACCTACCGTGTATTGTGATTGAAAATTCATTAAAAACACATTACCAAACTCTTACCTCGGATATGTTTTAACAATACCATTCGGTTGGGCGTAAAATTAAACAAAAATATCCAAATAAAAAGATTGATTTCCAAAAAGTTTCAAAGGAAGAGACATTGGAAAGTTCTCAAACTGCTTATAATGTACTACTGCAGATATACTTATTTGTTTGAAAAACTTCGTTTGAGGGGATGAAAAGTAAGACCTATATCCGCTTCTGTTAATATTCAAACCATATCATAAAATCCGAAAACAAATACCGTAGTTCTATTAAGACTATAGTCATTTTAACTGCCTGTATTAATTAAAAATAGTTTATATGGACAACTTAAATATATAGGCCTATGAGATAGGAATAGAGAAAACTGACAGAAAGACTTTAAGTCTTGTTTAGAGTGTGATAAGCCTCAGGCTTAGATCGATTTATTATTAACCTTTTTATAATAATACAGAAAATGCAACAAAAACAGAATTGTGGCCATCCTCTAAGAAGGAAAGGTTCAATATCTCGAGTATCGAAAGTCACTTGCGGACTGCTCTTTTGTCTGACGACAGGAGTATTTGCGGCTGGTGAGAATGTTGAATTGTTAACCTCGGATCGGATAGAGAATGCAGTGCCTGATCAAGTAGGAAAGACCGTGACGATTATGGTTCAGGATGAAATGGGACCGGTAGCGGGAGCTAATGTTGTTGTGAAAGGAACTACGAACGGAAATATCTCGGATATGGACGGAAAGGTCGTTTTGCAGAATGTTCCCAACAACTCGACTTTAGTGATTTCCTTTATCGGTTATACAACCCAGGAAGTGAAGGTCAGCAACCAGGCAACCATCCATGTGAAGCTGGTTGAAGATGCCAAAGCATTGGAAGAAGTTGTGGTGATCGGCTATGGTTCTTTGGACAAGAAGCAGGTGACCAGCGCCATCACCTCGTTGAAGGCCGATGACCTGATGGTCGGTGTGAGCGGGGCGGATATCTCGGCGTCCTTGCAAGGCAAGATCGGCGGTTTGGTGATGAACAACTTGGGAAGTGCCAATTCCGGTACGACATTCCAGCTTCGCGGTATGACTTCCATCAATTCAGGAAAAGCTCCTCTTATCGTGATCGATGGTTTTCCTGGTGGCGATATCCGTTCGTTGACGCAGGATGATATCAAGTCTATCGATGTGTTGAAAGATGCTTCTGCCGGTGCTATCTACGGAACACGTGCAGCCGCCGGTGTGATCCTGATTACGACCAAGAGCGGCTCGGATACGAACGGGAAAGTGAGACTCACGTACAGCAACGAGTTTACGAAAAAACAAAACTACAATGCTCCCGAAATGTTGTCCGGCCGTGAATATGCCGAACATAATATCGGTACGGATTACGGTTCCGATACAAACTGGTGGGATGAGTTGATTAATAAGGGCAACTTCTCCCAAAAACACCATCTTGCATTGGAAATGGGTACGGAAAAGGCACAGGTTTATACTTCTTTCTTCTATGAAAAGAACCAGGGTATCGCGTTGCAGGACGAACGTCAGGATTATGGCGGACGTGTGAACGCATCTTTCAAGTTGTTCGATGATTGGCTGGAAGTCCGTCCGGCCGTGGATTATCGCCAGGCTGCCCGTAACAACCACTATCCGAATTTCCAGCAAGCCATGCGTAACAACCCTACCCGCTCGCCGTACGATCCGGATAGCGAAACAGGCTATAACGTGTGGATCAACGAATCGTTGGACTATAACGTCGTTGCGGATGCCATGCTGGAAGATTACTACGGATTGGATAAATGGTTCAAGCCGGAAGTAAACCTGAAGTTGAATATCAAGCCTATTCCGGGTTTGAATTACCAGCAGGTTGTCGGGTATGAAAACCGTCAATGGGAATTGCACCAATATTGGCCCAGCACACACCGAAGCGAAATTGACAATTCGCGTAAGGGGCATGCCCACCTGGCTTTCAGCAAGACGGAAAACCTGACTTCGGAAGGATATTTCTCCTATGTAAAAGACTTTAAAGGAGGACATAATCTGAATGCAACGGCCGGTTATTCTTATTTTGAGGTCAACGGAGAAAACTTCGGTATGGATAACTATAATTTCTCGGTCGATGGCATCAAGTACTGGGATATAGGCCAAGGCAGCTACCTGACGGATGGCAAGGCCGGCATGAGCTCCGGCAAATCGGTTACGGAACGTCTGTTCTCTTTCTTTGCCCGTGCCAATTATTCCTACCAGGATAAATATATGCTTTCCGCATCTATCCGGCATGAGGGCTCTTCCAAGTTTGCGGCCGACAACCGTTGGGCGAACTTCTGGTCTGCAACGGCAGGATGGCGTATCTCGAACGAAGAGTTCATGAAAGACTTTGACTGGCTGGACGACTTGAAGATCCGTTTCGGTTACGGTGTGACCGGTAATAATGACTTTAGTGCGACTTATATGGCCAATATGTTAGGCTCGGACACGAACTGGATGATGCCGAACGGAACATGGGCGTACTCATACGGTAAATCGCAAAATGTCAATCCTAATTTGGGATGGGAAGAAAAGAAGGAGTGGAACTTGGGTGTCGATTACTCTTTCTTCGAAGGACGCTTGTATGGCAAGTTCGACTACTATCGGCGTGAGGTGGATAACCTTCTGTTCAGTGTGAAGGTCCCGCAACCACCTTATACGCAGGGCAGCCAGATGCAGAATATCGGTAGTATGGAAAGTAAAGGTTGGGAGTTCGAAGTCGGTGGCGACATTATTCGTACAAAAGATTTCACTTGGTCTTCCAGCATGAACCTGAGCCATAATACCGGAAAGATCCTGACGTTGGAGGGTGACAACTCCTATCATAACGGTAATGGTTTCGTGGCTCCGGGAACTCCGGGCGATGCAGCCCGTATGGAAGCCGGTTCGACAATCGGTTCTTTCTATATGTGGAAGTTCGCAGGGTTCGATGACGAGGGCAGTTTCTTGCTGTATAACAAGGATGGCGAGGTGATCCCGGCTGCACAGAAAACGGAGAACGACAAACAGTATATAGGCAACTATACTCCGAAACTGATTATCGGGTGGAGCCATACCTTGACTTATAAGAACTTCGATTTAGGCATCAACCTGCGTAGCTGGATCGATTTCGACGTGTATAATACGATCAATATGTATTACGGCATCCAGGGACAGGGCAACCTGAATGTTTTGAAAGACGCTTACGGCAAGTTCAACCACATCAAGGGCGAAAAGCAGATTTGCGACTATTTCCTGGAAGACGGTACATTCCTGAAAATCGATGCGATCACGCTGGGTTATACGCTTCCGATGAAGAAGTACACGAACAACCTGATCGACCGGATTCGTATTTATGGTACGGTGGGTAACGTTTGCACGATCACCGGCTATAGCGGCATGAACCCGGAGGTGGATATCACGGGCTGGGATAAAGGAACGGAAAAGTTCTGGAGCGATTTTTATCCGGTCGTCCGTACTTGGACATTAGGTATGCAGTTTAACTTCTAATACAAGATTGTAAGATGAAAAAGAAAAATATATTCCAATTGTTTTTATCCGGAGTGATCTGCCTGCTATGCACTACTTCCTGTAGTGTCGAACCTGATTTTTATTCGCAGGTGGTCCCGGAGACTTTTTATAGCTCACAAGATGCCGTATGGCAACGTTTCAACCGTCCGTTTACTCACTGGCGCTGGTACATTGCCCACGACAGTCCGCGTTGGTTGTTGCAGGAACTGGGGACGGACGAGTTCTGTCTGCCTACGCGTGGTAGCGACTGGTATGACGGGGCCGTCTATCAGAAATTCCATCATCATGAGTATACGGAAGACATGACGCGTGTCGAGACGGGCTGGACCAACTTTGCGATGGGAGTCGCTTTGGCTTGGGATGCATTGGAAGATTTGGAAAATGTCGATTTCGATGCATTGGGCTTTGAAGAGGGTACGCGCGAATCCATGTTGAACCAGCAACGTACGCTGGCAGCGTCCTTCTATTTGGACGGTTTGGACTTCTTCGGAGGGGTGCCTTTGTACACGACGACACAGAGCGAAGTGAAAGGACGTTCGACGGATGTCGAGACATTTAACTTCATCGATTCCTTGTTGAAAATAGCCGTTCCGAATCTTCCGATCAAGGAAGAACTGGGAGGGATGGAAACCGGTTCGATCCATCGTGCAGCCGGTGCAGCCTTGCAGGCCCGTTTGTATTTCAATGCCAAGTCTTATATCGGCAAGGAGATGTTTACCGAAGCCGCCCAGATCTGCCAGGACATTATCGACGGTAAGTACGGACAGTATGCATTGGAAACGGATTGGACGAACATATTCGGATTTGACAACGAACGTTGTCCTGAGCTGATCTGGTCCGTACCCAGCCAGAATGCAAAGACCGAGACGGATGCCATGTATTGGGGCATGATGGTTCCTTACAACTATAAGAACTATCTGGGTGGACTGGAAGGTTCCGGTTCGGACAATGCTCTCGGACTGGTGCCGAGTCTCGATCCTACGGGTAAGCGTTATCCATATAAGCTGGGTGGAGCGTATGCGAAGTTCAATGATAAGGATATCCGTAAGCAACCTTATGTATATGAAGGCAATGGCAAATATCGCGGTATGTTTATCGTTGGCGAATTGGTGAATCCGTTGAATCCGGAATGGGTTTGCACAGGTACGCGCGAGTATGCCGGAGAGGTGATCACGGTTGTCGACCAGATCGCTCATTTTGCCAAGGTCGGAAAAGATCCGCTTTATCCGGATGTGGCTTCGTTACCTTCGACGGTTGCGACGGCAGAAGAAAACTCCGGGGTACGTGTGACGAAACGCAGTCCGCGTCCGACTCAGGAAGAGTTCAAGCGGAAAGGCGATCCGGACGTACCTGTGATCCGTTTGGCCGAGATCTATTATATGCTGGCCGAATGCAAGATGCGTGCCGGTGACAAACAGGGGGCTGCCGATCTGATCAATACAGTCCGCAAGCGTTATTTCGAAGACGGAGTCGATCCCGATCCTGTAACGGCTGCTAATCTGGACAAATACCGTATGCTGGACGAATGGCAATTGGAATTCTTGGCCGAAGGACGCCGCCGTACGGACTTGATCCGTTGGGATGCCTATGTGACGGAAGACTGGTGGGATCATAAGGCGACGAACAATCCGAACCTGAATCGTTTCCCGATCCACTACAGTCTGATCGGTGCTAATAACCTGCTGGAACAGAACCCGGGTTACGGCAGTAAGTAGAATGTGAAAGACTACGAAGTATAATTTTACTCTTTAGACCGGGGGAGAGAGGAACAGTCGTCAAAAGGCGACTTCCTCTCTTCTTTTGTTTCATTTCATTTCCTAACGAAAACGATGGGATTATGACTGGGAGGACGCTTGTATTTTGGCTGTTCGTATTTATCGGACTTTGGTTTTTCTTTTGGTCGTTCGGGACTTCCACGTTCCAACGGCAGGAAGAGGTGCAGTTGTTTATTCCCGAATGGGTGGTTATCCGGGATATGCTGTCTGTCCCCGGTGGCTTTTGTACGGTGGTCGGGCAGGCTTTGGTTCAATATTATACTGCTTCCCTGTTTGTCTTGTGTGTTAACAGTATTTTCTTGTGTGTGGCCGGTTTCTTGTGTTATCTGCTTTTGCAGGAAATCGCACCGCGCGGATATAATTTGTTGCTTGCCTTGTTTCCTGTTTTAGGATTGCTGAAGGCCCATACGAGCTCTTTTTACGTGTTGGACGGGACGGTCGGGCTGATCCTGCTTCTGCTATTCTCTTATGTTTTTATCCGTATACGGAGAATGAAGGTGCAGTTGTTTTATGGTGTGGTGAGTGTGTTTCTTATCTATGGTTTGACTGGCCAGTTGGCGGCACTTTACGGTCTGGTCGTGGTTTGCATGAGTCTTTTGTGCCGAAGGAGGAAATGGTCTGGTTCGCTTGCTGTGTTTTTGGCTGGGGTGTTGTTGGCTTATATCGGTATTCGTTTGGCTATCGGTATTCCGTTGACAGACGGGATTTATTCGGAAAGGTATCAGGAGTCCCAGTTGCAGCCGGATTCTTATGTCTATTTTATCTGGATCCGTTTTGTCGTCTTGCTTCTGATTCTGTTTGCAACGGCTTATACGATGAAGGTTCTTCCCAAAGGAAAGCGTTCGGTGAAAGTATTTGTTGCGGGAAGCTTGTTGGTCGTCCTGTTTTGCTTTTCCGCATTTTGTCTGCCCGGACCGTATGAAGTCCGGAACAACCGGATGAACGAGTTGTCCGTTTGGGAGCAAAGGAATGACTGGGACACGATTATCCGCGAACATCCGGAGAAGGAGGTGACGGATTATGTCAGCCTTAACTATTTGAATATGGCATTGGCTCAAAAGGGCGCTTTGGGCGACCGGTTGTTCCATTATGACCAGAAAGGGCCGCAAAGCCTTCTGGCTTCCTGGGACCGGACTTATTATATGAGTTGCCTGTTGAGTGATATCCATTATATGATCGGGGATATCAGCCTTTCGGAAGGATATGCGATGGAAGGCCTGACACTTGCCAAGCGGGGAGGAAGCCCTCGTATGCTTCAACGATTGGTGAAGATTAGCTTGATACGGAGAGATTTTGCTTTGGCGGATAAGTATCTGGGTATACTCGGCCGGTTGCCGGGATATCGGCGTTGGGCGGAAAAATATACCGGCTATGTTCGTCATCCCGAAAGGATCGGGCAGGATGGAGAGCTTGCCGCGAAGACAATACCGGCCTTTCAGCCGGACAATTTGCTTTGCCTGACCGGCATCGACAGCCTTTGGGTTGGACATCTTTCGGAACCAGGCGTAAACCGGGTTGCATGGGAATATTTAGGTTGTTCCTATCTGCTGGCGAAGGAAATGGAGAAGTTCAAGATATTCCTGTCCCATGCCGGTAGATTTTTGCCGGGACAGTCCCTTCCTGTTCATTTTCAGGAGGCGGCATTGGTTTTGGCGACTGAGGACCTTTCTGTCCTTGACTGGGTTTCCATCCGGCCTGAGATAGTGCAACGCTATAAACAATTCCAGAAAGATATTCTGAAGATCAAAAATGGCGCAGACGGGCTGCCTTGGCTTTACCGGCAATATGGAGACACTTTTTGGTTTTATTATTATTGTAAGAATTTGAATGGATAGTCTATGAAGTATTTATATTCTCTGTTGTGGCTTTGTACGGTTTTCTTTTTCTCTTGCAATGGTGGATTGCCCGATGCGGAGGAAACGGAAGGTGAAATAGAAATCTTTCCCGATTATAAAGGGGTCGCGGTCCCTTGTAATATCGCTCCGCTGAACTTCAAACTGAAAGAACCTTGCGAAGCAATCGCCCTATTCTCCGGCAAAGATCAGCAAATACGGGTGGATTCGGATAACGGTTCTTTCCAAATCCCGGAGAAGAAGTGGCGTCGGCTGTTGGACGCATCGGTTGGAGGGAACCTTACGGTCGGGATCTATATATGCAAAGATGACAGATGGTTTCGATATCCTCCTTTTTCCATTCAAGTAATCAAAGATAAAATCGATCCCTATTTGGTCTATCGCCGTATCGCACCAGGCTACCGGATGTGGAACAGGATGGGGATTTACCAGCGTTGCCTGGAGGATTTTACGGAAGAAACCTTTCTCGACAATAAGCAGACGAATAATAATTGCATGAACTGCCATTCTTTCTGTATGCAGAATCCGGACCGGATGCTTTTCCACCAACGTGCGCTACATGCCGGGACCTACATACTGACGGACGGTGATATCGAGAAGCTGGATACGAAGACCGAACGGACTATTTCCGCTTTGGTCTATCCCGCCTGGCATCCGTCCGGGCGATATGTTGCATTCTCGACGAATGATACGAAACAGGATTTTCACCTTTCGGATGCGAACCGGGTGGAAGTGTTCGACAATCGATCGGATGTCGTGGTCTATGATGTGGAGAAACATGAAATCGTAACAGCTCCCCATTTATCTTCGGAGGAGAATATGGAGACTTTTCCGGCATTCTCTTCGGATGGCAGACGGTTGTATTTCTGTTCCGCACCGGCGTGCCGGATGCCTGAGTCATATCGGGAAATCCGCTACAACCTGCAAAGCATAGCTTTCGATCCGGAAAAACGGAGTTTCGGCCAGACGATAGATACGCTTTACAACGCTAATGAGGAAGGACGGAGCGCGAAGCTGCCGAGAGTATCTCCCGATGGCCGTTTTCTGATGTACACGGTTTCGGACTATGGCAACTTCTCGATCTGGCACAAGGATGCGGATTTGCGACTATTGGACATGTTGACAGGTAAAACAGATTCCCTTCTCCAAGTGAACAGCAACGATGTCGAAAGCTATCATTCCTGGAGCAGCAACAGCCGGTGGTTCGTTTTCAGCAGTCGTCGGGATGACGGGCTGTATACACGGCCTTACATTTGTTATCTGGGTGCAAATGGTGTTCCCGGCAAACCTTTCCTGTTGCCTCAGAAAGAGACGGACTATTATGAACGTTCTCTCTTCTCTTTCAATATTCCCGAACTCATTCGCGGTAAAATCAAGGTCGATACTTATAAATTGATCGATATTAGCAAATATGGGGAAGCGGTACGGTTAAAATAATTATATCTTATAATGAATTTTCCCGTAGCAGACACTTCGTCTCCTCGGTGAAAGATGACAGATAATCAATCATGGCGTTTTTCAACACTCCCGTTCGAAAAGACATTCGACACGAGAAAAGACCACCATAAAGCTATGCTTTGGCATCCGTAACCCATAGCTTTACAGAGGCTAAAGCTATGGGTTACGGTTTGCTGGGCGCCTATAGATTTTATTACTTGTCTGTCAAGAAATCGACCATCTGAAGAATGGCTCGTGAGCAAGCCGGACAGAATGGGGCGTAGTCGCGCATCATACAGTGATCCATCGGGCGATAAATGCCTTTCGACAGGTAACCGCCTCCTTCGAACACGCCGGCTTTGTCCTTATGTCCGGCATCGAGTGGGGTAGGAATAGGAGTGTCTGCGGGCAATAAGTCTTTCCATTTGCTGCCGAAATCGACTAAAGTTGTGATATTCGGTTCCCACGGTTCGTATTTCAGGTTATAGAAATCCTGGTAGGCGACTTCCGAAGAAAAATATTCGTCTGCCAGGCCGGCGAAGCTATGTCCGAACTCATGTGTAAAGACGACAGGTGTCCGTGGGTTGTCGGCTGTCCCGCAGGCATAGAAGTTGTACATGCCGCCACCGCCGTACATATCTGTGTTTATCAGCAGGAATATTGCATCACATGGAACGTTCCAGACGGCATCGCGGATCGATTTCATATCCGGTGTTGTCAGATAACGGTCTACACCGAATGTATAATAACCGGAATTGAGGGCAGTGTTCTTGAAGATACCTTTACCCGAAACATCCGTGCCCGATTCTTCCGATACCAGGCAGACAGCCCATACGTTGAAGTCGTTTCGACGTGTCGTGAAAGGAGGAGTCGCGAACAAGGCTTCTGTAAACCTGTTTGCATCTGCTACGAATTTCTCCTGTTCATCCGCCGTGTATCCTTCAGCAATAAAAACAAGGTCCACTTTTTCTGTCGAGTCGCCGCTTTTCTGTATCTGATGCACTTTATTGGCTTTCAGTTTTCCCCGGTCGATGAAGATACTTTTGGGATCGACCTCTTGTTTCAGCAACGGATGGAATTGCATGTCGGCCTTGTCGCGTGCCGTGATCTCGACATAGATAGGTACTTTCGGGAAAGGAACGGAAGCGCTGTTTGTCCACGATTGTGTTTCTGTCTTAGCCTGTTCTGTCGAGCGCCATTCTTCGAACAACGTATTGAAGCCGCGTGAGTAAATCAGCTTATTCGTAGCTTTGTCATAGACATTAATATAATAACCTCCGTAATTGAACTTATCGATCAGGTTCTTGACCGGACCTCCCCATACCGGTTCTTCACGCAACCCCTGGATAGCAGCCGATTGTGACTTTAGATTACCGCTCAAGGCAAAATCCACCCGGAGACTTTTCTTTTCGAAATATTTGTCGAAGTCACTCTGGGCAAATACGGAGAAGTTGCATAGAATGGCAAGAAGTAAAAGTGAAATCTTTGTTTTCATATTAGTATGCGTTATTATGTGTAATTCTTACTCGCAAATATAAGACTTTTTGTAGATTAACCGGTCGATATCGTTTAAATATGTAGCTTTTTTGTTCCTTCTGTTTTCTGCCTGTAACGTAATTGTAAAAAGAATGAAGTGTTGCTGTTATCCGCACCTTCTACTTTTGCGGCGGAAAAGAAAAACAAATAATGAAGCAATTACTACTCGTTTTATTTTTGACTTTGACTCCGGCTGCTTATCTGACCGCTGCGACAGTTAAAGGTTGGGTTAAGGATGCGCAGACCGGCGAAGAACTGATCGGTGCTGCTGTGTATGTGAAAGAAAATCCGGCGATGGGAACGACAGCCGGGCTGGACGGGACATTCGTCCTGAAAGATGTGCCGGAAGGAAAAAACCTCACGTTGGTTTGCAGTTATATCAGCTATGAGACACAGGAACAGAACGTAAACACGCTGTCCGGCCGGGATGTACTGTTTAACATGAAGCCTTCGGCCATGAACCTGGAAGGTGTCACGATCATAGCCGCCAATCCGGGACGTACCGAAGCCGGTGCCCGCGGGATTGAGAAGCAGGCGATGAATGTGGTCAACGTCATGAGTGCGAAAGCGATCGAGCTGTCACCGGATATTACGGTTGCCAATGTGATCCAGCGTATGTCCGGCGTGACGGTCGAGCGTAACAGTAGCGGAGAAGGTCAGTATGCCATTTTACGGGGTATGGACAAACGGTATAACTATACGTTGGTGAACGGTGTGAAGATTCCGAGTCCCGATAATAAGAACCGCTTTGTGCCGCTTGATATCTTCCCCTCCGAGATGCTGGACCGTCTGGAGGTGACCAAATCCTTGACGGCGAATATGGAGGGAGACGGCATTGGTGGCGCTGTCAATCTGATCATGAAAGATGCTCCTTCCGAACGCCAATTTACGGCCAACTTGTCTACCGGTTATAACGCGATGTATTTCGGTCGTGACTTCCAATCGTTCAACCGGGGCGGTATCGTAAAGAAATCTCCTTACGAAGCGTTGGGGAAACCGGAAGATTACAAAGTGACGATGGAAGACTTTACGACTTCGAACCTACGGATGAAATGGAAGAAACCGCTGCCGGACCTGACTGCCGGACTTTCGTATGGCGACCGCTTTTTTGATGATAAATTGGGCGTCATGTTGGCGGGGAGTTTTCTGAGTACCAGCCGGGGAAAGGAAAGTCGGCTCTATTATCAACCGGGAACGAGCCATAACGGGATAGAATACCGTAATTATTCATCGGAACAGACACGTATCGGTGTGCATGCCAAACTGGATTACTCCTTGAACGACAACCATAAGCTGACTTGGTATAACGGTTATATGGATATGAGCGAAGCCGAAGTGCGCGATGGGGAAGATGAAAAGGAACGGGCTGTCCGTATGCGTTGGAACCACCAGTATATCATCAATTCGACCTTAAAAGGCGAACATTTGTTTCTGTCTGGCGGAGCGTTGCGGTTGAACTGGTCGGCTGTCTTGTCCAAAGCATTCAGCGAAACGCCCGATAATGCGGAAATATATCTGTTGGGTTCCCACGTGTCTACTACGGATGCGGCCAAACGTCGTTGGGAACATAACTCGGATAAGGACAAAGCCGGATATGTCGATCTGGCATATAAGTTGAAATTGGATGGCGGGGCGATCCTGGATTTCTCGGCCGGAGGTATGTACCGGGATAAGAAGCGTGACAGTTTCTTTAATGAATATACGTTCAACTCGGCTACCGGTTCCAAGAATCCGCAATATATCAATAAGGACTGGTTTAATTTTGACGAGATACAATTCGTCCCCCGTCCTTATGGCAACATAGGGGACCCTCTGAATTACGATGCAACGGAAAAGATCGGTGCCGGATATGGAATGGTGAAGTATACCTTGAAGGAATGGGAATTGATCGCCGGGGTGCGTGTCGAGCATACGAATCAGGGATATGTACTGAAATTTCCCCGTGATGTTGATCCGGAAGGGAACCAGGACTATACGGATGTATTGCCGAGTTTCCATGCCAAATACGGTATCCATCGAAATGCCAACCTGCGTTTCTCGTATGCGCGTGCCATCAATCGTCCGAGCTTTTTCGAGATCGTGCCTTACAGCATCATTAATGAAGATTATAAGGAAAAGGGAAATCCGGACTTGAAGCATACGGTTGCCGACAATATCGATTTACGTTATGAATTTTTTCCAAAGTCTTCCGAGCAGTTTATGGTCGGCCTGTTCTATAAGAATATCCAGGACCCGATCGAATACGGGTTGTTGAACGAAGGCCAGGATACCTATTATAAACCGATGAACTTCGGTGACGCCAAGAATCTGGGGATGGAAGTCGATGTGATGAAATACTTCAACTGGTTCGGTATTAAGGCAAACTATACCTATACACATTCGAAGGTCACGACAGACAAGCGTATCATGGAAGGATCGGAAGTGAAGTCGGTGCGCCAGTCCCGTCCACTGTTCGGACAGGCGGCCCATGTGGCAAATCTCTCCCTGCTTTTCAAAGAGACCAGGCACGGCTGGGAGGGCCAGGTGTCTGCCAGCTATACGGGAAAACGTCTGAGCGACATTTCGAACTGGTATGAAGATGATATATGGGAGGACGGCTACGCCCAGCTGGATGCTTCGATAGAAAAAAGTTTCAAGAACGGCATCAGTATCTTTGGCAAGGCCTCCAACCTGTTGGATATCCCGCTCTTGCGCTACATTCAGAAAGGACCGCATACGGAGAGTGTGGATTCAGACCGGCATAATGGGAATGTGATCGAACGGAAAGAATGGCACGGTCAGTCATTTATGCTCGGCATCCGGTATAAACTTTAACATAGCAATTATATTAATATTTACATTAAGCATTTATTTTATGAAATTCAATGCATTATTAGTGAGTGCAGCCATGATGGTCATGACTTTGGCTGCTTGTGGTGACGATGATCCTGTTAATCCGGATAATAATCAGGGTGGAAATGAAGATACGGAGACTGTGGAGGGGGATGTCGAGGGGACTTGGAAAGCCAATTCCATCATATTGGTATCAGGCCATATCACAGTACCGGCCGGTAAATCCCTGACAATAGAGGAAGGTGTGCAGGTTATCTTTGATGACAAAGGTGTCGGAGCCAACCATGTCCCTGTTGAATTTACGGTAGACGGCAATCTTTACTGTAAGGGAACAGCTGAAAATCCGGTCCTTTTCTCCGTAGCTGAGGAAAATCGCACGAAAGAGAATACGTTTGCCGGCTTATGGGGTGGTATCGTCGCTTCGAACAGTTGCGAGGAAATGTTGATCGACCATACCGTTATCGAATATACGGGTGGCCAGGTGGTGGAAGGTTCTCCGGCTGCGGCCAACGGTGTATATACGGCCGGTGACGACGCTTATCCGCAGATCACGACTAACAATATCAAGGGGAAATATGTCATCACTAATTCTGTTCTTCGTAATGGCTGGTCTGACGGTATTTATTTGATGGGCGGACAGGCAATCATAGCTGGCAATACGTTTGCCGCCAACGGATATGACGGGGCGGAAGCTGTCAATGTAAAAGCCGGATGTACGGTGGATGTCGCCGGTAATATCATGTTCAGCCCGAACACTAACGGATTGAAACTGTCCAGTTCAGGCCAGAGCGAAACGCGCGGCCAAGCTAAGGTTCAGGCCTACAATAATACAATCGTCAATGCCGGTTGGCGTCGCGACGGTGAGAAGGGTGGTTGTGTATATGCTGAAAAGAATGTGTTGGCGAATGTTTTCAACAACTTGATGGTAAATTGCAAGTTCCGTGCCATGACCCCGAGCTTCAAGAATCCGAACGACCCGGAAGAGGGTTATAGCGACCAGTCTGTGATCGATTATAATTTTTATGCTTCCGGTAGCCAGAAAAGTGATATTGTATATGAAGAGGAAAGCGGTGTCGCCTATGCATGGGCCGGTTATAACTACGAACATAAGAATTACAACTCCGGAGTAGTGGATGTGCATAGCATTATCGCTACTGAAAATGATTTGAAGGACCCGCTGTTCGAAAACTTTGCCGTTAACGAAGTCGCTTTGACCGAATATGTATATGATGAAGGATGGGATTTCCATGTCAAATCCGGTTCTCCGGTATTGGCAGGCGCTAATAGCGGAACAGATGCCAACTTGGTTCCCTACTTTTCGACAAACGGGCTTTCCGTAAATGGTGTCATTTACCATTCGCCGGCGGTGAAAGCACAATTCGGAGCTTTCGGTTTAAAATAAAAGAACATGATGAATAGAAGAAATTATTTACAGACCTTATCGGCTTTGTTCGCAGTCTCCGCTTTCGGGGGCTGCACTTCTGCCGGTAAGCAGAAAGATGCGTCGAATTCGGAAACGGATATTGCCGGTCCTGCTTTAGCAGGGGAGGCATTCGACGTTCCGGCCGTATCGGAAGAAAGCAAAAATTTTTATCTGGTCAGCGACTTGGGACGGAACGGTTATTATGAACAAAAGACGATTGCCGAGTTGATGGGAAACCTGGCGGAAAAGATAGACATCGAATTTATTGTCGCGGCCGGGGATACTCATCATTTCGAGGGAGTAGCCAGCGTCGACGATCCGTTGTGGATGACAAACTACGAGCTTGTTTACAGCCATCCTGAGCTGATGCTGGAGTGGTTTGCCGTCAACGGGAACCATGAGTATCGCGGTAATACGCAAGCGGTATTGGATTACGGCAAGAAAAGCCGTCGTTGGATCGTCCCTTCCCGTTATTACTCAAAAGTCGTGGAGGCGGGTGAAAATGAGAAAGCCTTGTTGGTATTTATAGATACTTCGCCTCTGATTGACAAATACCGTGAAGATACGGAGAAATATCCCGATGCCGGCAGACAGGATATGGAAGAGCAGCTTCAATGGATTGAAAAAACGCTTGCCTCTTCTGCTGAGAAATGGAAGATCGTAATCGGCCATCATCCTGTCTATGCCGATACGCCGAAAGAGGAAAGTGAACGTGCCGATATGCGTAAACGTTTGGAGCCTCTGTTGGACAGATATGGTGTCGATATGTATTTTTGTGGTCATATTCATAACTTCCAGCACATCCAGCCTGCTGACAGCAAGGTTGACTATCTGGTAAATACATCCGGTTCACTTTCCCGTAAGGTAAAGACTGTCGAGGGTACGAAGTTCTGTAATCCGGAAGCCGGGTTCACTGTAGTCAGCATGGAAGATAGTAAGTTATCCTTTTATCTGATGAATGGAAAAGGGAAAATACTGTACGAGTACAGCCGAACAAGATAATACCATCGAAAAAGAACATATTTATTCCTTGTTAGTCCGGAAATCTCCTTGTATTTCATATGCAAGGCGATTCCGGACATTTCCTTTTGGTCGAAAATATGAATGATTGATTCTTTTGATTTTGTTATTTTATTGTCTGATTATAAGTGATTTATTATACTAATAAAGACGAGTGAAAAACCGAACTTATTGTCTTTTTTAAACTAAACGCGTTTTTCCCTGTTTATTAAATAGACACCACATGCCCGGTCCTGGGAATTACTTCTAAACATGACCAAATATAATTTTTAAAATATGACGAAAATAGAAATAAAAGACTTATCGATTCTTTTCGGACCTGAGAAGGCCAAAGCGAAAAAGATGATTAAGCAAGGTAAGAGCAAACAGGAAATTTTAAAAGAAACAGGCTGTACCATAGCTGTCCGTAATGCCAATCTGGAAATAGAGGAAGGAGAGATGTTCGTGATAATGGGGCTCTCCGGTAGTGGTAAGTCGACGTTGGTGCGTTGCATTAACCGGCTGAACGAACCCTCTATGGGAGAGATATGGCTGAGCGGTAGGAACATCACATCTCTGTCGGATAAGGAACTGTTGCAAATACGCCGTAAGGAGATGGCGATGGTATTCCAGCATTTTGGCCTGTTGCCTCACCGGACTGTATTGAGCAATATAGCTTTCGGGCTTGAATTGCAGGGAGTGCCTAAAGAAGAGCGCGAAAAGAAAGCATATGAAAGCATAGCCGTTGTAGGATTGAAAGGATATGAGAACCAGCGTGTGGACGAACTCTCCGGAGGTATGCAGCAGCGCGTCGGGCTGGCACGTGCTTTGGCGAACGACCCGGAAGTCCTGTTGATGGACGAGGCTTTTTCTGCCCTTGACCCACTTATCCGCGAACAGATGCAGGACGAGTTGCTGGACTTGCAGGAGAAGATGAAACGTACCATTGTCTTTATCACACATGATCTGGACGAGGCCATCAAATTAGGCGACCGTATTGCCATTATGAAGGATGGCGAAGTCGTACAGGTCGGGACGCCCGAAGAGATATTGACCGATCCGGCGAACGACTATGTCACCCGTTTTACCGAGAGTGTGGATCGTGGGCGTGTCGTTACGGCCTCTTCCATCATGCTGACTCAACCGATCGTTGTCCGTATCCGCAAAGATGGTCCGGAGGCCATAATCCGCAAGATGAGGGAAAAACGTTTGTATGCATTGCCCGTGATCGGTGCGGACGAGCAGTTCCTTGGTGAAATACGGTTGAAAGATGTGCTGCGGTTGCGTAAGGAAGGGGCGCGGGATATCAGTTCGATTGTCATGAAAGAGGTCCCTTCCGTATTGGAGAGTATGACAGTCGAAGATATGTTGCCCCTCTTGCCGAAAGTCCAGCAGGCTTTGCCGGTGGTCGATGAGAATAACCGTTTGAAAGGTGTCGTATCGACTTCAGCCATCATTATCGAGATGACCGGAAAAGATCAGAAAGAAATAGAAGAAATCATTCAAAACGCAATAGATTTATGATAAATATCGGAAAATATATAGAAATGGCCATTAATTGGCTGACAGAAAACTTTGCTGGCCTTTTTGATGTAATCAACCACATCGTAGGCGGCTTTATCGACGGCTTCCAGGGAATACTGATGTGGGTCCCGTTCTACCTGATGATTGCGGGAATAGCAGCTTTGGCTTGGTGGAAAGCCGGAAAGGGAACCGCTGTCCTGACCTTGCTCGGTTTACTTTTGATTTGGGGGATGGGGTTTTGGGTACAGACCATGCAGACTGTGGCGCTTGTCTTGTCGTCGACGATCATCGCCTTGTTGTTCGGTGTCCCGCTGGGAATCTGGACCGGGCGAAACGATAAGGCGGCTAAGGTGATCCGTCCGGTTTTGGATCTGATGCAGACGATGCCCGCTTTTGTCTATTTGATTCCGGCTGTCCTGTTTTTCGGACTGGGACCTGTTCCGGGCGCTTTTGCCACCGTGATATTTGCCATGCCTCCGGTTGTCCGTCTTACCGACTTGGGAATCCGTCAGGTTCCGGAAGATATTGTAGAGGCGACCCGTTCGTTCGGGGCCACTTCGGGACAGCTTCTTTTTAAAGTACAGCTCCCGTTGGCTTTACCTACCATTATGGCAGGAGTGAACCAGACAATCATGATGGCTCTCTCTATGGTTGTGATTGCGGCCATGATCTCGGCTGGCGGATTAGGTGAGATCGTATTGAAAGGAATCACACAAATGAAAATCGGACTTGGTTTTGAAGGCGGCATAGCCGTCGTGATTCTAGCGATCGTTTTGGATCGTATTACACAGGGCTTTGTCCGTAGAAAGTAAAACAGATAAAAAGAAAAGTATTTATGAGAAGATTGATTATCATTATAAATTTATCCCTTATTGTAGCCTTCATGATGATGTTCGCTGATTGCAGCGATTCCTCGAATGGCAGGAAACAGGTTTCGATCGGTTATGTAAACTGGTCGGAAGGCATAGCCATGAGCTATCTGGCGAAAGTCATGCTTGAGAGCAAGGGGTATGATGTGATGCTGCGAAATGCGGATATTGCACCGGTCTTTGTCTCGATGGCGGCCGGTAAAGTCGATGTTTTTATGGATGCATGGCTTCCGGCTACACATGCCGATTATATAAGGAAATATGGCGATAACTTGGAAGCGTTAGGAGTAGCCTATAAAAATGCCAGGATGGGGCTGGTAGTCCCTTCGTATGTCACGATCCGTTCCATAGAAGAATTGAATGAGCATAAAGAGAAGTTCCGTAACGAGATCATCGGTATCGATGTCGGGGCCGGCTTGATGAATGAGACTGAGCGTGTCATCCGGGAATATCCGGTCGAGCTGACGTTAAAACCTTCGAGCGGTGCGACAATGGTCGCATTTCTCCAGAAATCGATTGAGAACAAAGAGTGGATCGTGGTAACCGGCTGGACTCCCCACTGGATGTTCTCCCGCTACGACCTTAAATTTCTAGATGATCCGCAAAAACAGTACGGCGATGCCGAACAGATTCAGATTATGGCAACCAAAGGCTTTTCTGACAAAGATCCGTATGCAGCCGCTTTTTTCCGGAACTTTTCTCTCGATAATGACCAATTGAGCGAATTGATGGATTTGGTGGAGGCTTATCCGATGCACGAGGAAGAGGGAGCTAAAATTTGGTTATCGGAACATCCGGAAGTGAATGAATTTTTTCCTACATTCGCAGAAAAGTAGAAAAATTGAATTATGAAGGATATCCGGAAAGTTATAGGTTTATTGTTGTGTATGACAATCTGTTGTTATATGACGGGCGAGGAAAAGAAAAATCTGAATATAGTATTTATCGGAAACAGCATAACGCAAGGCGCTTTGTTGGAAAATCCGAGACATGAGGCTCCCCCTGTGAAGGCCGCTTTGTATCTGCGCAGGCAGCCGTCTGTCGGAACTGTCCGCTATTCCAACCAGGGGGTAAGTGGAAGTACGACTTTTGATTTTCTGCCTCAAACCGATTTGCTATTCCCGAAGGTGGTCCGGGTCGCCGACCAGTTCAAAGATGAAACTTGGGCGACTTTGATCTTTTCTATTATGCTTGGGACGAACGACAGCGCTATTACAGGACCGAACGGAGCTCCGGCCTCGCCTGCCAAGTATTATGAAAATATGAAAACGATTATCGATAAGTTGCTGGCACTCTATCCGGAATGCAAGATCGTATTACACCGGCCGGTATGGTACAGCCCGAATACATACAACGGAGCCAAATACCTGGAAGAGGGATTGAATCGTCTGCAAAGTTATTATCCTGAATTACAGGCGTTGGTTCTCGATTATTCCAAACATTTTCCCGGACAGGTCTTTATGGGAGATACGGATGGTTTCGATTATTTCAAGACGCATTATAAAAACGAACTCTTCCCCGAAAAGGGAAATGCAGGAACTTTCTATCTACATCCTAACCGGAAAGGGGCTTCTGCTTTGGGAGAGCTGTGGGGGAAAGCGATACTTGGGGCAATTGACAATTAATAAGAATGTGTCAACTAATTGTCAATTGTCCATTATAATTGTCCATTGTTTTTATCTTTTGCCCAATCTGTGGTCAAGGATACCAACATGGCATTCGCCATAGTTCTTCAACTGTTCTACGATTTCTTTAGCTGTAGATTCTTCTTCAACCTGCTCGCGAACGAACCCAAAGAGGAAGTCTCTTGATGCATGGTCTTTATCTTCTTCTGCGATATCGACCATTTTGTCGATCAGTTCGGAAACGTAGCATTCGTGTTTGTAAACATGTTCGAATAATTCTGTGACGCTGCCCCATGCAGTAGGAACGACATTGATCTGCCCGATTGTGATATCACCGCCGCGGTCGATAGTGAAGTCGATCATTTTGTGGGCATGCTCCATTTCTTCTTCTGCTTGCTTTTTCATCCAGTGGGCGAAACCGTTTAATCCCAGTTTCTGGAAGTGCACGGACATGGACAGATACAAGTTGGATGACCACATTTCTGCATTAACCTGTGCGTTAAATGCTTCGGATAATTTCTTGCTTAAAATCATAATTTTATTTCCTTTCTTTCAATTAGATTTATAATACGATACAATGTTTATATAGGCAAAGATATAGATAAAAAGATAATGGTTTGCTTTAACCGGATAATATTTTTCCAATAAAACAAACCATTATAGCCTTTAGTTTATATGAGACAACAGATTATTTGATTTCGATAATCTTTTCAGCTTTCTTGGCTGCTTCCTCGCTCATTTTCGGGATGATGATGTTCAACACGCCATTCTCGACTTTTGCTTCGATCTTTTCTTTCTCTGCGTTTTCGGGAAGAACCATTGTCTGCTGGAATTTGCTATAGGAGAATTCGCGTCTCAGATAGCGTCCTTCTTTTTTGTCTTCATTCTTTTCTTCTTTTTTCTCCATCGATACGACCAGATTGTCGTTCTCGTCGATGCGGATGTTGAAATCGTCTTTTGTCATACCAGGAGCAGCAACTTCTACCCGATAGTCCTTTTCCGATTCAATCACGTTGATGGCGGGAGCTGTAGAGTTCGCTTTAATCATCCAGTCGTTGTCAAATAAATCATTGAATACATACGGTAACCAATTTTGACTTCTTCTCATCGGTGTCATAATACAGTCCTCCAATTATTTAGTTAAACATTTATATTCTTTTCCGCTCTCGTTTCTTCTAACCCGAAAGCACTATATCAACTTCAAAAGACATGCCAGAACAATATGTCCGGCGTTAATATGAATAAAGGATGATAAACGAAGTTGAAAATCCTTTCCGGAGGCCATGATTTTAGGTAAACAGGCTTACTCGTATGGATATATGTGTTTGAAAATGGGATTGTTAATGGAGAGTGTCTGTAGGAAAATTTGGCAGAAAAGGAACCATTTTGGCATGTAAATAGTGGCAGAAAAGCAATAACGCTTATCTTTATGGCCTAATTATAAATATTGAAGGTATGAAAAAGAAAATAGAGGCTCTTCTCAAACGTTTACAGATAGCAGTGCGGCACAATCCGGCAGAGGTAGTTCTGTCTGTTTTATTTTGCTGTTTCGGTTGCGCGCTGTATGAGACATCTTGGGCAAGACTGGCTGTTGTCGTTTATTACTTCCCGGTCTTATTCCTGATTACCTGTACATTGAATTCGATGACGGAAGGATCGCGCTGGCGTTTTGCCTATTATCTGTCTGTGTTGTTCTTTATTCCGTTTTTCTGGAAGGAGAAAGATCTCTGGTCTGTTTTCTATTGGGTGACGCTCGTAGTAGTGCAACTGCTGTATCTGGTGTGCGACTGGAGACGGGATAACGATAGGTTTGTCAGGAAAGGGCTTTGTTACCTTCGGGCGATGCTTTCTGCCGGATTGCTGGCCGGGATTGCCTGGCTGCTTTCTATCTCCATCTATTATTCGATCCAGTATATTTTTGAGATATGGCAATATGGGGAACGGCGGTTTATGGCCTATTCGTCCAGTATCGCATTTGCAGGGATATTGCCGTTGTTGTTCCTTTTGTTTAACCGGGAGAAAGAGGAGGAGGAAGGCGTGAACAAACTGTTCGATGTATTGCTGAATTACGTCCTTTCGCCGGCCTTGCTGATATATGCGGTTATCTTGTATCTCTATTTTGTCAAAGTGGCCGTTTTGTGGTCCTTGCCCAAAGGTGCGGTTGCTTATATTGTCGTTAGTTTTATTTCGGCTACATTCATTCTGAAAAGTTGCCAGCCGTTCCTGGAGAGAAGATATTATGATTGGTTTTACCGCTATTCCGGTTGGGCTGTACTTCCGGCGTTGGTCATGTATTGGGTGGGAACTTTCTACCGGATCAACCAGTACGGATATACGGAAGCGCGGGTGTATCTGGTGGTGGTAGGCGCTATCCTGACGGGGACTGTCCTGCTGTTCTTTTTCCGACGGACCGCACATTATTTGTATGCGGTTGTGCTTGCCGTCGTTTTGTTGTCCTTTGTCACGTATATACCGTGCATAACAGCGAGGGACATAGAACGGATCTCGCAGGAAAAGCGCGACAATTATCCGATTCCGGCAAATCCGGGCAATTATTATGAATATGTAACCATTACCGATTATTCACCTTTGGATATTACGGGATATGAAACGCTCCAGGCTGTCGGCCGCTATGACGAAGGCCCGATAAACAGCATGATACAGATGGACACCTTCTATTTATGCGATAAAAACTCACTAATTCTTTTTGAAGCAGAAAGAGATTCTTTGCTTTTCCGCCAGATGGAGAAGGTTGGGTTGGCTCCGTCCGATTCGATCCCGGATGATTTATATCCGGATATTCTCCGGCTGGATCTGGATTCGGCTCTGTATGTGTTCGGCGAGATTTCTGTCTACCGCAGTTCGCCGGATTCGGCTTATAAGGTCTCTTATATGGGAGGAGGGTATTATCTGAAAAAAAAGAGAGTATCTTTGCCGACTCGTAATAAATAGCAAGCATGAAAAAGAATAATCAGAAAACTTTGTTTTCCGCTCCCGGAGGGAAGTCTTATCTTGTCCCGTTTATATTGATCACCAGCCTGTTCTTGTTGTGGGGTTTTGCTCATGGTCTGTTGGACGTATTGAATAAGCATTTTCAAGGTGTCTTTACGATGACGAAGGCAGAGAGCGGCCTTGTGCAGTTCTCCACTTATATCGCTTATTTCCTGATGGCGCTCCCTGCCGGTATGTTCATGAAGCGGTTCGGGTATAAGAAAGGGATTATTTTAGGGTTATGCCTGTTTGCTGTTGGTGCGTTCGCTTTTATTCCGGCGGCTTATCTGCATTCGGCATCTCCATTCCTGATCGCCCTTTTTGTGATTGCCTGTGGGCTTTGTATTCTGGAAACGGCAGCCAACCCTTATTCCACGATTTTAGGGCCGGAGGAATCGGGGGCGCAACGCCTGAATTTGTCTCAATCGTTTAACGGGTTAGGTTGGATTTTAGGCCCGCTGGTCGGTGGCATGCTGATATTCGGTGGCGAGGAGAGCGATCCGTTTACGCTGACGAAACCATATATCCTGGTTGGCTCGGTTGTTTTACTGGTAGCCATTCTTTTCATCTTTACCAAACTACCCGAAGTACAGGTGGAAGAAGATACGGATGCGGAAGAAAAAGAATATGTACCCGCATCCGGTACTGCCTCCATGTGGAGACATCCGCAGTTTGTCCGGGCTATTATTGCACAGTTTTGCTATTGTGCTGCCCAGACGGGAATTTTCAGTTTCTTCATTAATTATGTGACGGAAGTCGATACTTCGATGACGAATATTGAGGCTTCGCGTATCTTGGCTTTCGGAGGAATGGCTTTGTTTATGATCGGCCGTCTGTCCGGCAGTTTTACGATGAAGTGGATGTCTCCGGCCCGTCTCCTGACATGGTTCGCTTTGGCGGATGCTGTCTGTATGGCGTTGGTCGTCGTGTCTGTCGGTACGGTTTCTTTGTATGCGCTCTATCTTTCTTTTTTCTTCATGTCCATTATGTTCCCGACAATCTTTGCACTCGGCCTGGAAGGTATGGGTTCTTCTACAAAGAAAGCATCATCCTATATCGTTATGGGAGTAGCAGGCGGAGCCTTTGCCCCAATGCTGATGGGATATATCGGGGCCGATAACATGGCGATTGGGTTTGTGATTCCGTTGTTGTCTTTCCTGTATATCCTGTATTTTGCTTTGCGGTGCAAGAAGAAATAACATAAAAACAATCTCTATTTATACTGTCATACTATCATACTTTGCCTTCTGCCGATTGAATATTAAGGTGTACAAAAAATGATAGGAGGCATGATGGTTGTTTTTCCACTATCATATTATCATAAAGACAAGCACATTTTTTATCAAAGCATATAGCTTATTTTTAAGTAACTACCTATCTATTCTTTTTGAGACCCGGATCTCGGTTCCTCTGATACCTGGGTCTCGATACCGTGCAGATGGGGGTCGGAATCCTGCTGGAATAAGGGTTTTCACGAGAAAACTTGCTTGCTTTTTGTTAAATTTGTCCGTTACTTTTGAAAGAAACAAAGGTAACGGACAAATCGCGGTAGCTGCCTTCCTATGAGTGCTATTGGTTCAACATTTGATATAACTTATCCAGCTTCGGAGCCATGATGATTTCGGTACGGCGGTTTTTAGCACGGCCGTCGGCTGTCTCATTGTCGGCAACAGGCATGAATTCGCCGCGGCCGCAAGGTTGTATCTGCAAAGGTTTGACACCGTAGTCCTTTGTCAGGATGCGGACGACCGAAGTGGCGCGGATGACACTGAGATCCCAGTTGTCTTTAAACTGGGCGGTGTTGATCGGCTTGCTATCGGTGTGCCCTTCGATATAAACGTCGATGTCGGATTGTTTGTTAAGGACTTCGGCGAGTTTGGCCAAAGCCTCCTTGCCACGCTTGTCGACACGGGCGCTTCCCGATTCGAAAAGAAGTTTGTCTGACATGGCAACGTAGACTTTTCCGTCTTTTTCGCGGACGGTCAGTTCGTCGCTACTGAAACCCAGGAGGGCATCCTTTACACTGTTGAGCAAGTTCTGTACCCGTTCAGTCTGTGCATTGATCATATCCTGTAGTTCGTTGATCGTCCGTTCGCGTTCATCCAGTTCGTTCATCTTCTGGCTCAGGAGTGAATTCAATTTTTCCTGCTCCGTCATGTTGGTGTTGAGCATGCTTTGATAGTTGCGGATGTTCTTGCCCATGCGGGTGGTATCCCGTTCAAGTGAAGCAAGACGTGAAGTGAGGCCGTCGTTGTTGTCACGGCAGTTTACAAGCTGATTCTGCAGGTCGTCTCCCCGGGCAATGGCTTCCAGGCGTCCGTTTTCGGCTAGCAGATACTTTTTTTTCGTTACACAAGAAGTGCAGACAAGCAGTACGGAGACTGCAACTAATAGAACTTTTTTCATTTTGTAGACAATTTTAGCGAATGTAATATTTATTACACATAACTAGTACTGGGTTTAGAATATTTGCAAATAATTAAACTATAATTAAGGTAGTATGAAAGTAGGGGAAATAATGGACACCTCTGAATAATATGCTATATTTGCTTCCTCATAGCAGAATAAGAAGATGGGAAAAGTATTGATTATCGATGATGAGAAGCAAATTTTAAGCCTCCTGTCCCGTATTATCGGGCTGGAAGGTTATGAAGTGTTCCAAGCAACCAACTGCAAAGTAGGTATCAAGCAGCTCGAACAGAACGATCCCGAAGTGGTGCTCTGTGATGTTTGCCTGCCAGACGGGAGCGGTGTGGAGCTTGTCTCTGAACTGAAACGCCTGCGTCCCCTTTCGGAAGTGATCTTGCTTACGGCCCACGGTAATATCCCCGACGGAGTACAAGCTATCAAGAACGGTGCGTTTGACTATATCACCAAAGGTGACGACAACAATAAAATCCTTCCCTTGATTGCAAAGGCGATGGAAAAGGCTACCGTTGCCTACAGCCAGCAGAAGGCTGTAGGCAAACAGTATTCGTTTGCCACTGTCATCGGCCGTTCGCCTGCTATAGAGGAGGCTGTTTCTTTGGCACGCAAGGTTGCCGCCACGGATGTTCCCGTCTTGCTCACCGGAGAGACCGGGACTGGCAAAGAAGTGTTTGCACAGTCCATCCACCAGCACAGTTCCCGCAGTGATAAAGCCTTTGTCGCTATCAACTGCTCCTCTTTCAGTCGCGATCTGTTGGAAAGCGAGATGTTCGGGCATAAGGCGGGAGCTTTCACCGGTGCACTCAAAGAGACGAAAGGACTGTTTGAGGAAGCAGACAACGGCACGATCTTCCTCGACGAGATCGGTGAGATGGCGTTCGATCTTCAGGCCAAGTTACTCCGTATTCTCGAAACCGGTGAATTCCTCAAGATTGGAGACACGAAACCTGTCAAGGTGAATGTGCGTGTGATAGCCGCCACCAACCGTGACTTAGCAAAAGAAATTGCCGACGGCCATTTTCGTGAGGACTTGTTTTACAGGCTTTCTGTTTTCCATATTCACCTGCCGCCGCTCCGCGAACGGGTGGACGACATTCCTCTGCATGTCGAGGCGTTTGTTTCCGCACTGTCTTCCAAGATAGGAAAGACCATCCGCACGATCTCGCCGGACTATGTCCGTATCTTGAAACGGTATCCTTGGAAAGGGAATGTCCGTGAACTGCGCAATGTCGTGGAGCGCAGCCTCATTATCTCCGATGGAGACACCTTGACTGCAGACACCTTGCCGCTCACAATACAGAACCCTCAAGATAATACCGACAGCAGCTATTCCGGCTTCGACCTTGACGGCGTAGAGAAGATGCATATTCAAAAGGTATTGAAGTATACCAACGGCAACAAGACGGAAACCTCCCGCCTGTTAGGTATCGGCTTGACGACCCTCTACAGGAAGATCGAAGAATATGGCCTTTGATTGTGAAATAGAATTGGCGGTAGGGCGAAAAGGCGCTGGTGTGTTGAGAGTGTCGAATGCATTTTGGAATCCCCGGTTGGAAGATGCACATTCAAAGTCTGCATCGGTATGACTGCCGGTGTAGACGAGTCGTACCGGGTGCTGTCGGTTTTCTGATACAGGACGTTGCTGGACAGTTTGTTGCAGTTGAATATTGACCAGATAATAATAGCATAAGCGTATGGATAAGTTCTTAAGACTGAAAATAAAAACGAAACTGACCTTCGGGATCGGCCTTTTGTTTACGATGATCGTTCTGCTGGGCGGGCTGGCTGTGCAGAATATTACGGATATGTCTTCCGACACGCAGAATATCTTGGCGGATAATTATAATTCGCTTCTTTATTCTCGCCGGATGCTGGATGCCCTCGAACGGATCAAGAACGATCCGCAGGCACGTGCGGAGTTTGAAAAGAACCTGGATTTGCAGCAGAAGAATATCACGGAGATCGACGAGAATGTGGCGACGGCGCATCTGGTCGCACAATACGAGGCGATGCACCGGGACCTGAACGATACGACTATACAGCGTGTCAGGATGGCACTCAACGATATCATGAGTTTGAATATGGCGACGATCTACCGGAAAAGCAAGGTAGCCGAGCGTACGGCGGACCAAGCATTGTTGTGGATTTGCATTATCGCGGTGGCTTGTGTCCTGATTGCTTTTGCTTTCCTGATCCGCTTGCCCCGTTCCATTACGTCGCCGATCCGTAAACTGACCGACGGGATCTTGGAGATTGCCAACCACAATTACGAAAAGAGACTCGACTTGGGCGATAACCAGGAGTTTGCCGAAGTTGCCTCCTCGTTCAACCGGATGGCGGAACGCTTGACGGAATACAGGAAGAGCACGTTGGCTGACATTATCCAGGCCAAAAAATATATTGAAGCGATTGTCAACAGCATCACTGAACCGATAATCGGGCTCGATCGGGACCGTTCCATTCTTTTTGCTAATGATGAGGCGCTCACCATCCTGAATCTGAAACGTGAGAACGTGATGGGAAAGTCTGCTACCGAACTGGCGTTGAAAAACGACTTGCTGCGCCGGCTGGTACGCGAACTGATACAGCACGACAAGAAAAAGGAGCCCTTAAAGATCTATGCAGATGATAAGGAAAGCTATTTTCAGGCCAAATATATCCCGATCCATGTGATGGATGGTGATGGACGTGAGACAGAGTATGCGGGCGATGTGATCCTCCTGAAAAATATTACCGAGTTCAAAGAGTTAGACTCTGCCAAGACGACTTTTATCTCTACTATCTCCCATGAATTGAAAACCCCGATCTCTGCTATTCTTATGAGTCTCAAATTGCTGGAGGATAAACGTATAGGAGATATGAACGATGAGCAGATCGCGCTTGCCGGAAGTATTCGAGAAAGCAGCGACCGCCTGCTCGAAATTACCGGTGAATTGTTGAAAATGACACAGGTGGAGGCAGGCAAGTTGCAACTGAATCCGAAGATCACGAAGCCGATTGAACTGATCGATTATGCGATCAAGGCGAACCGTGTGCAGGCGGAGCGCTTCAATTGCCATATCGAAGTGGAGTATCCTGAAAAAATATCCAAGCTCTTTGTAGACAGTGAGAAGATCGCCTGGGTACTCACGAACCTCCTTTCCAACGCCATCCACTACACGCCGGAGAATGGCCGTATCGTTATCGGTGCGCATCAGGTGGACAAGAAAGTGGAAATATTCGTGCAGGACTTTGGGAAAGGAATTGACCCGCGTTACCATCAGAGTATCTTTGACCGTTATTTCCGCGTTCCCGGCACGAAAGTACAGGGAAGCGGCCTCGGTCTTGCCATCAGTAAAGACTTTGTCGAAGCCCATGGCGGCACGATTCGTGTGGACAGCGAAGTCGGCAAGGGAAGTACTTTTGTCATAACCTTTGATGTTTGATATCGCTTGGAAGTGACAAAAGATCTCTACATTAAAACAACTGGATCATCAACAGTCCCAACGCCACCGACACTCCGGTAGCGACCAGTCCCGGCATCATGAACGAATGGTTTAGGACATATTTGCCGATATGCGTCGTTCCGGTACGGTCGAAGTTGATGGCGGCGACCACGGTCGGATAGTTGGGAATGAAGAAGTAGCCATTGACTGCCGGGAAAAGGGCGATTAGCATATAAGGAGAGATTCCGAGGGCGATTCCTAACGGCAACATGGCACGGATGGTTGCTGCCTGGCTGAACAAAAGTATGGACATCACGAACAGGGCCAGACCGAAAAGCCATGGCATTTCTGTTACGATATGTTCGATCGAGCCTTTCAGTTCCGCCATGTTCCCACCGATAAAGGTATCACCCATCCAGGCGATACCGAAAATCGCGACGACCGCTTGCATACCGGCGGAGAAGACGGAACCTTGTACGGCTTTTATCCCGTCTGTCCGGGTGACGAGCAGGATAAGGGCGGCAGCCGAGAGCATCAGAATCTCGATGATATGCGCCATCTGCATTTGTCGGAGACTGCCATCGGGCAGGCTGAACCAAGGGCGCAGTTCTGTCATCGAGCCGAACAGGACGATACCGATTGTCGCTGCTATGAATATAATCACCGACAGGAGGGCTGCATGATGGTTTTCGACTCCTTTCGCCCTATATTTGTCACTTGTGAACTCCTCGTTTGCGACACGGCGCAGGTATTCGGGGTCTTCCGCCAGTTCCTTTCCGACATGTAGCGAGCAGAATGCTCCTACCAGGACACCGATCAACGTGCAGGGAACGGAGATCATCAGAATGTCCATCAATGATATATTATGTCCCGACAACATACTGAGCAATGCTACGGTTGCCGCCGAGATCGGGCTGGCCGTAATTGCCTGCTGAGACGCGATCACAGCAATCCCCAACGGCCGTTCGGGACGTATCTTTGTTTCCGTTGCCACTTCCGCTATCACGGGAAGGACCGAATAAGCCACATGTCCCGTTCCCGCAATAAATGTGAAGATATAAGTAACCAACGGGCTTAGAAGCGTAATCTTGGAGGGATTCTTGCGCAGCAATTTTTCCGCCCACTTCACCATCAGGTCCAGTCCGCCGGCTGCCTGCATGCAACTGGCAGCGGCGATGACGGCAACGATCATCAGCATTACATCGATGGGAGGGGAAGTCGGTTCCAAGCCGAATACGAAAGTGAGGATGGCCAGTCCTAAGCCACCTAATACTCCTAAACCGATACCGCCGAGACGGGCTCCGATGATAATTGCAATTAAAACGAATAGTAATTGTAACAACATGTCTTGTAAAATGCAGATTTAGTTTGTAAAGGTTGCAAATTTAATTATTTTTGTTGCGCTAAGTACTACAAAAAACAATTAATACGAATGAAAAGAATCTATTTTGCAGCTTTGGTAGGCTTGTTTGGGTGCGTGTCGGCATTGTCGGCACAAGGACGGAGTGAGCTTCTGTTGGAAAAAAACTGGAAGTTCACCCGCGAAGACAACAATGAGTTTATAAAGCCAGCTTTCGATGACAGTAAGTGGCAGTCCGTGACTGTCCCCCATGATTGGGCGATCTACGGCCCTTTCAGTTCCCTGAACGACAAACAGGAGGTCGCTATCTCGCAGGACGGCCAGAAGGAAGCGATGGAGCATGCAGGACGTACCGGCGGGTTGCCGTTTGTCGGTGTGGGTTGGTATCGCACCGAGTTCGACGTTCCGCAGTTTCAGGCAGGCAAGCGGGCAACGATCCTGTTTGACGGGGCGATGAGCCATGCCAATGTCTATATCAATGGACAAAAGGTCGGTTATTGGCCGTATGGTTACAACTCCTTCCACTTCGATATCACGAAATATCTGAAGCCGGGCGAGAAGAACACGTTGGCTGTACGTTTGGAAAACCTGCCGGAATCTTCCCGCTGGTATCCAGGTGCCGGACTTTACCGGAATGTTCACCTGATCATTACCGAAGACGCCTATATTCCGGTTTGGGGTACCTATATCACGACTCCTTCGGTAAATGAGAAGTTTGCTAAAGTGAACGTGCGCACCAAAGTGGTGCTTCCCGAAGGCGCCGATCCCGCCAAATATAGCGTGGAAACCAGCGTGTGGAATCCGAACAAGCAGAAGCTGACGGCTGTCCGCACTTCTCTTGCGCAGATGAAATATAACAACAATCAGGCAGAGCAGGAGTTTGTCATCCAAGCCCCGTCTTTATGGTCTCCTGAAATGCCTGCATTGTATTCTGCGGAAACCCGTCTGTATGAAGGCGACAAGCTGAAGGATATTTATACAACTCCTTTCGGTATCCGCTCGATTGAGATAATCCCGGACAAGGGTTTCTTCCTAAATGGTAAGCGTACTGTCTTTAAGGGCGTTTGCAATCACCACGATCTCGGTCCGTTGGGGGCGGCCGTCAACGATGCTGCTATCCGTCGCCAGATACGGATCCTGAAAGACATGGGGTGTAATGCGATCCGTACTTCCCACAATATGCCTGCTCCTGAATTGATAAGGGCTTGTGACGAAATGGGTATGATGATCATGGCGGAGAGTTTTGACGAATGGAATGTGGCTAAATGCAAGAACGGTTACAATCTGCTCTTCGATGAATGGGCGGAGAAAGACCTTGTGAACCTGCTTCATAATTTCCGCAACAACCCGAGCGTTGTCATGTGGTGTATCGGTAACGAAGTGCCCAACCAGTGGAACGAAGGGGATTGCAAGATTGCCAAATGGTTGCAGGATATCTGCCATCGTGAAGATCCGACACGTCCGGTAACTCAGGGAATGGATGCTCCGGATGCCGTGGTCAACAATAATTTTGCAGCCGTGATGGATGTGGCCGGTTTCAACTATCGTCCTTTCAAGTACAAGATAAACTATAAGAAGTTGCCGCAGCGGATCGTTTTAGGCAGCGAAACAGCCTCGACAGTAAGTTCCCGCGGCGTTTATAAATTCCCGGTCGAACGCAAGGCGATGGCGAAATACGATGACCACCAAGCTTCCTCTTACGACGTGGAACATTGCGGCTGGTCCAATCTTCCGGAAGACGACTTTATCCAGCATGAAGATTTACCGTATTGTATCGGTGAGTTTGTGTGGACTGGCTTCGACTATTTGGGGGAACCGACTCCTTATTATACGGATTGGCCAAGTCATAGTTCCCTGTTCGGCATCATTGACCTTGCGGGTATTCCGAAGGATCGTTTCTATCTGTATCGTAGCCATTGGAACAAAACGGCACGTACGTTGCATATCCTGCCTCATTGGACCTGGCCGGGACGTGAAGGGGAGGTGACGCCTGTATTTGTGTACACGAATTACCCTTCTGCCGAGCTGTTTATCAACGGTAAGAGTCAAGGAAAACGTACGAAAGATCTGAGTGTTGAATTGGACAGCAGCTATACGGAGGCCGCCCAAAAGAGCTTCGAGCGCCAGAAACGTTACCGCCTGATGTGGATGGATACGAAATACGAGCCGGGAACCTTGAAAGTGGTTGCTTATGACAAGGATGGCAATGCTGTTGCCGAAGAGGAAGTTCATACAGCCGGCAAGCCTCATCATATCGAACTGACTGCTGACCGCGACCGCCTGAAAGCCGATGGCAAGGATCTCTCTTTTATCAATGTCCGTGTTGTCGACAAGAACGGTAACCTTTGTCCCGACGCCACCCACAAGGTGAAGTTCAACGTCCGCGGTTCCGGTTCTTATCGTGCGGCCGCTAACGGTGATCCTTCGTCACTCGAATCTTTCCAAGCTCCGCAGATGTCCCTTTTCAAAGGACAGCTGACGGCAGTCGTACAGACAGAAGAAACACCGGGTGTCATTGTCTTCGAAGCCTCTGCTTCGGGTGTGAAAAGTGCAAAAATAGAACTGATCAGCGAATAAGTCGAATTTCGTGATCATCCCGATAAAAGCGAATAGGCATCGGATTGGAAACGGGCAGGTATCCGTTATGAATCCGATGCCTATCTGTTTTTTATTTGTTGGTAACGATATTTCCAAACACATCGAACTCGACCGTTACGGCCTGCCCGTTGTGGATGACATTGAATTTGTGGAATGCACCGTTGGCATCGGTAAACATGTAAATGGATTCCACTTGGTCATTTCCGTATTCGGAAGCCTTGAATGCATCCATGATAACTGTCGGGACTTCCTGCTCTGAAACTTTCCAGGTCGTACTTTTCCATGTATATATCTGGGTTAATTCGACAATCTTTAAAGTCTTCCCGTCGAGGATTGCCAACTGTACACCGAAAGTCGTGTTTTCTATATCCAGCAACTCAGCTCCCTGGAAGGTCAGTTCCATCAGGTCGGCCACTTTTTCGGGGACGGAGATAGGTCGGTCAACATCATCTTTAGCATTATCGACCGCTTTGATCAGGTCGCCGTATATAGTGTAATACAGGTCGGTCTCCTGTTCTGCCTTTTCAACTTCTACTTTATATACGGTTCCCATTCCGGCTCTGCCGATGGTATCGGCTTCCTCGATCTTCCAACCGGCATATTTGCCTTGTTTGATATCGTTCGAGATAGCCGTAGGCAACTGGTTAAGCGGCAAGTCCGTCTTAATCATGGCCCATACTCCGAGATGGTCGAACCAGGCGGTGTTATCGAGCGAGTTGTTTTCAAAGTCAATTACATAATAATCGTCATTGACTGTCCATTCTGTGTCGCGGGCATCCGGATATTTGGCATTGAAAGCGTCCAGGATGGTTTTAGGAGGTTCGATGCCGCCCGGTATGTTTTCGTCGTCTTTGCTACAGCCGGCAAAGAGCAGGGCGAACCCCACGAAGATCGTAAAGACTGAAATTTTAGTGTTCATAATTTATCGTTTTAATTTGTTACGAATAAACAACAACCGGGATGGAAAAGTTTTCTCAAAACCGAACACACTGTCCGATATTGAACACTTGTTTTGAAGTGTATTCCCATATAATCAATGATTTATGTTTTTGGCACGGAGTTTGTCCTGTGAAAGCCGTCAAGGTAGAAATGCCGGGAAAAGAAGAATTAAAGCAATATTAAATATGGACAGAGAGATTTCAAAAGAAGTACAGAGAAAGGAGCAACGTAAACAGTTTATCAGGATAGGGACAGCTGTCGGCGGTTTTATCGTCCTGATCGTAGTCGTGATCTCCATGCTTCAGACCAGCCTTAAACGGAAAGACCTCAATATTTCGACAGTCGATAAGGGAGTGATAGAAGTTTCGGTCAGTGCGTCTGGCAAAGTGATCCCCGCGTTTGAGGAAATCATCAATTCACCGATCAACTCTCGTATTGTGGAGGTGTATAAGCGAGGCGGGGATTCGGTCGATGTCGGCACGCCTATCCTGAAACTGGATTTGCAGAGCGCCGAGACGGAATATAACAAGCAGTTGGACGAGGAACAGATGAAGAGCCTGCAACTGGAACAGCAACGCGTGACGAACCACAACAAACTTTCGGAAATGGAAATGAACCTGAAAGTCTCCCGCATGGAGCTGGATCGTAAAGCGGTCGAACTCCGTAACGAACGCTATTTAGACAGCTTGGGAGCCGGTACGACCGATAAAGTCCGCCAGGTGGAACTCGATTATAATGTGAGTATCCTCAAACTGAAGGAAGACGAGCAGAAATATAAGAACGAACAGGCGCTGGCCGAAGCGGATCTGAAAGTAAAAGAGCTGGAACTGAATATCTTCCGTAAAAGCCTTGCCGAAACTCGGCGTACGTTGGAAGATGCCCAAATCCGTTCACCTCGTAAGGCGATCCTGACCTATGTGAACAACGAGATCGGCTCGCAGATAGGCCAGGGAGCGAAGGTGGCAATCGTTTCCGACTTGTCTCATTTCAAGATCGAAGGTGAGATTGCCGATACCTACGGAGACCGTATTGCTGCCGGCAGTAAGGCGGTTATCAAGATCGGCAGTGAAAAACTGGACGGGACGGTCAGCGATGTTACTCCTTTGTCGAAGAACGGCGTGATCTCTTTCACGGTCCAATTGGAGGAAGACAATCATAAGCGTCTTCGTTCCGGTTTGAAGACCGATGTCTATGTGATGAATGCTGTGAAAGACGATGTGCTCCGCATTGCCAACTCTTCTTATTATGTGGGAAAAGGAGAATACGAACTCTTTGTCGTAAACGGAAACCAGTTGTTGAAACGCAAAGTGCAGTTGGGAGACAGTAATTTCGAATATGTAGAAGTGGTTAGTGGCCTGCAGGAAGGTGACCAGGTCATTGTCTCGGACATGAACGCTTATAAAGACAAGAACAAATTGAAAATAGAAGATTAACGTGTAATAGTAAGTTTTATGATCAAGCAATATATCAAGCAATCCATTCAGATGCTGAAGGAGAATCGTCTTGTCAGTGTCATTTCCATAGCGGGTACAGCCATCTCCATTGCTATGATTATGGTGGTAGTCCTGGTGTTCCAGATACAGTTCGCCAATTTTTATCCGGAGAACAACCGCGACCGGATGATGTATGTGGATAGTGGGACGGAAGTGAAGACCAGTAATGGGTGGAACCGGGGAAACATGTCTCCTGAAGCAGTGAAGGAATGTTTCTATTCATTGGAGATACCGGAAGCGGTTTCTGGTTATGCCATGCAGTTGAAGCCTTTATCCATACCAGGGAAACGGATGTATAAAGGATATCAGATCAAATATACGGACACCGGTTTCTGGAAAGTCTTTTCTTTCCGCTTTCTGACCGGTAAACCATTTACGCAAGCGGATTTTGATTCGGGGATTACACAAGCAGTCGTGTCCGAGAGTGTGGCCCGGAAATTATACGGAACGACAGACGTTGTAGGAAAAACTGTGATAATCGATTTGACAGCCTATACGGTTTGCGGTGTGGTGAAAGACGTCAGCCGTGCCGCCGATACGGCTTTCGGTGACGTGTGGGTCCCCTATACGACCGACCGTATCCTGATGACGAATACCAGTTCCGAAAATATGGCCGGCTGGTTTTCTACCTGCCTGTTGGCAAAGGACAGCCGTGATTTCGAAGCGATCCGGCATGAATTGTTGAAGCAGATAGAACGTTATAACGGGATGAAGCAGGATGCGAAGATTAATTTCTTCGAGAATCCTATTACACGTTTTGACATAGCGATCGGTTCGATCGGGCAACGTAAGGTGGATGTGAAAGATTATCTTTTGGAAACCGGTAGCCTTTTGTTGTTTCTGCTGCTTGTGCCTGCTTTGAACCTGTTGGGTGTAACACAGTCTGCCGTGCAAAAACGACGTGCGGAGATGGGAGTGCGTAAAGCATTTGGAGCGACTTACGGCGTGTTGGTTCGCCAGATATTGTACGAGAACAGTGTGATTACGTTGATCGGCGGTCTGGTTGGTCTGCTCCTTTCCCTGTTGCTTTTGCCTGTTTGCAAAGATTTTTTGCTACAAAGCCGTGATACGGCTTTAAGCGGGGATATGATTTTCCAGCCGGCTGTGTTTTTATTGGCTTTGTTTTTCAGCTTACTGCTGAATCTGCTTTCGGCAGGCATACCGGCGATGCGCATTGCCCGTCAGAAAATTGTCATATCCCTGAAAGACGGAGAATAGTTTAACTTATAAATTAAGAAGACGATGATCAAGCACATATTGAAAATAATCTGGCATCAACGGCGGAATAACGGTTGGATATTTGTGGAACTATTATTGGTTTTTGCCGTGTTATGTATTATGATGGATTCTTTGTTAGTGAATCTGTATACCTATTACAAGCCGTTGGGTTTCGATATAACGAATGTTTATAAGGTGAATATCGGCAAGATGAGCCCTGAAATACCGGGATATGTCCCGGATTCGTTGCTTACGACTACCGATGGAGAAGATCTGGTCCGTTTGGTTGACAACATCCGTCGGGCTCCGCAGGTGGATGAAATATGTTTGGCGATGAATTCTTGTCCGTATACCTGGTCGAACAGTTGGTCCCAGTTGGTACGGGCGGATGCTGATACAAGCGTAAAGGCCAATTATTACCAGATGTTTAATGTGACTGTTTCTTATTTCGATGTCTTGCGGATTAGTGACAGGGAGGGCCGTCCGATACGTCCGATCGTGGAGGAAAGTACAGGCGATATTGTCATATCGGGGGATATGGAGACTGATTTCTTCCAAGGGCGGTCCGGCAAAGGTAAGCAGGTGAAATGGGGTTCCAAGAGTACGACTTCCGAAACGGTTGCTGCCGTTACCTCTCCCATCCGTCAGAACGAATATGTGAAAAGCAAACCTTGCTTCTATTATTTGATGAGGACCGACGAAGATATTGCCAAATCAGCTTCCGATGCAAAGCCTCAAAATATGGACTGTCTGGTCCGCATGAGAAACGGGTTTCGTATGGAAGATATGGATAGTTTCCTGGAGAAAATGGGTGAACGGCTGTCAGTGAATAACCTGTATGTATCGAGTGTCATCCCGTTGGAGGAACAACGTCCGGTTATACTGAAAAGCAGTATAGACAATCTGAAGAAGATAGCTCTTGTCGGTTTTATGCTGGTGAATGTCTTTTTCGGTATTGTCGGCACATTTTGGCTCCGTACGCAGTATCGCCGCGGTGAAATGGGACTTCGTTCGGCTCTTGGCGCATCCCGTGGCACATTGAAATGTTTTTTGAACGTAGAAGGTCTTTTCTTGCTGATCTTTACGATTCCGGTGGTTTTGGTGTTTATATTCAATATGCTTTATTTCGATTTGCCGGACACAGACCGATTGGCTTACACCTGGTGGCGTTTTCTTGTCACTTTCGGAAGCAGTTGTCTGTTGCTGGCCGGTATGATCTGGCTCGGTATCTGGTTCCCGGCACGCAGGATTGCAAAGATGAATCCGGCGGAGGCTTTGCATTATGAATGAAAAGATTTATGGGATGTTCATCATTGGCCATAAGCAAGAAATCATAAATTATAAATCGTAAATATCTTTTCTCATGTTCAGACAGTATTTTAAACAAGCTATCCAGATGTTGAAGGAGAATCGCCTTACCAGTGTGATCTCGATTCTTGGAACGGCACTTTCGATTGCGATGATACTGGTGGTGATTCTCCAGTTCCAAATCAAGCTGGTCGGTTTTCGACCGGAGTCGAACCGGGACAGGATGCTTTATATCATGGGGATACGGGCAGATTCACGGGATAGTGAAACCCGGAATTCGACCGCCATGTCCGATGGTGTCGTGAAGGAATGTCTTTATCCGCTTCAAACCCCCGAAGCGGTGACGGCGATAGCGAGTGGCAAGGTGATCGTCTCGCTGTCGGACCGCCAGCTGTTCGAGGAGTATGTGATAAAGTATACCGATCCCGGTTTCTGGAAGGTCTTTGATTTCCGCTTCATTTCCGGCAAACCGTTTACGGAGGCGGATTTCATTTCCGGCTTGCCTCGTGTGGTCATTACGAATACGTTGGCCCGTAAGCTTTTCGGATCGGAAGACCCGATCGGAAAAGAGGTGTTGATGGGCTATGTGCCGTATGCCGTTACGGGAGTGGTGGAAGCTCCGACGCGGGCAGCCAACAGTGCTTATGCGGATGTTTGGGTTCCCTATACCAGCAATACGAATTATGTGAACGGTAGGTCGTGCGGTGGTGTCTGCGGTAGTTTCCAAGGGGTTATCCTAGCTTGTTCGGCAAGTGATTTCGAGGCGATCCGTGCGGAAATCAAACAAGCGGTCAGCCGTTATAATGCTGCCGGCCGTGAGTTTGTCTTAGGAATGAACTTCGTGTTTTCCCGCTTGGACGTAGCGTTGGGATCGAATGATATGGACGGAGGTATCCGGAGGGGATGGAAAGAATATCTGACGCAAACGGCTCCTTTGTTGTTGTTCCTGTTGTTGGTGCCGACATTGAACCTGACAGGTGTCGTCCAATCGTCCGTTCAAAAACGCCGCTCCGAGGTGGGGCTTCGTAAAGCGTTCGGGGCAACGAAAGGACGTCTGTTGATGCAGGTCTTATGCGAGAATCTGATTATCACTCTGATCGGGGGCTTGATCGGAATCGTCCTGTCTGTTATCTTGCTCCAACTCGGCAAGTCGTTCCTTTTGACAAAGGATACAGTGGTTACTTTCGAGATGCTTTTCAAGCCTGTCCTGTTTGCCGCCGCCCTTTTCTTCACTCTGCTGTTGAATCTGCTGAGCGCCGGCCTTCCGGCAATCCGGATCTCCCGTGAACAAATTGTGGAAGCATTGAACAATAAATAAATCCAATACAATGATCAGACATATTTTAAAGATAATGTGGAACCAGCGCCGCAGCAACGGCTGGATATTTGCAGAGTTGGCGGTGGTGGCTGCAGTGCTCTGGATGATGATAGATACGTTCTGGGTGGATTACCGGACATATCATGCTCCTTTAGGCTTCGATATCGGAAACGTATGGCGTTTTAAGTTAAGCGATTTGGATGCAAAGGCGCCGGGCTACGTGCCTGATTCTCTCTATCATTCGTCCGATCCGGAAGATTTGACGCGGTTGATGACTCAGATCCGTCAGAACCCGGAAGTGGAGGATGTTTGTGTCACTTTCTATTCTTGTCCCTATTCGAACGGCAATTCCTGGAGGGAAGTCAAGCCGGTGGATGGCGACACGATCTATGCGGCCCATATGGAGTCGTTCCAAATGCGCAATGTCACACCGGAATATTTCCGCCTTTTCCGTATCCGGACGGTCGACGGAGAACCGGTCTACGACAAGGTTGCCGGACGGCATAACGTGATTGTGATCACACCGGAAATGGCGGAAGGTTTCTATCACGGTGCCCCGAATATTGTCGGTCGTCGCGTGTATCATGGCGGTCATGATCTGTCATCCGAGATCGCTGCGGTTTCCACTTCCATCCGCACGAACGAATACGAACGTCCGGAAGCCTCTTATTTCCAGTGCTTGGAAGGTGAAACTTACAATTCAACTGTCAGTAGCTTCGGTGCCAGCAGCGCAGAGTTCTGTGTTCGGATGAAACGTCCTTATACGCAGAACGAGATGAACCTGTTCCTGGACGGAATGGGAGAGAGGCTGAAGGTCAACAATCTTTATGTCTACGGCATTACCCCGATCTCCTCTTTCCGTGAACAGCAATTGAGTCAGAAAGAACGGGAGGCGAATAACAAAATCTCCTTGATGGTCTTTATGTTGGTAAATGTCTTCTTTGGTATCATCGGCACTTTCTGGCTTCGTATGCAGAACCGCAAAGGAGAGATTGGGCTCCGGATGGCTTTGGGGGCTCACCGTATCACGTTGGAACGCTATATGTATACCGAGGGACTTTGTTTGCTTGCCTTTACATTGCCCTTGTTGATCATCTTTGCCTTTAATATGGTTTATATGGACCAGCTCGATTCTTACCGCCAACCGCTTACATTTATGCGTTTTCTCATGACTTTCGGTTTTACCTATCTTCTGATGGGTGTCATGATCTGTATAGGTGTTTGGTTCCCAGTGCGCAAGGCGGTACGATTGGCTCCGGCGGAGGCGTTACGTTACGAGTGATGCAAAAACGGACAATGTGTTCAATATTGGACACATTGTGTTTTGTCTGATAATTGATTAATAGATATTTACTTCTTTGGTACGCAATTTGCCGATTGGAAGCACATACAAAGAATATAATAACAACGGGCAGCTTCAACCCTGTCCACAACAAACAATAACGATTATGATAACACTTACAAATCTTGAGAAGATCTACCGGACGAAAGAAATCGAGACGGTTGCCCTGGAGAACGTGAACCTGACGGTCAATAAGGGAGAATTCCTGAGTATCATGGGGCCTTCCGGTTGTGGTAAATCTACGTTGCTGAACATCATCGGGCTACTGGACGCTCCGACTTCCGGCACGGTCGAGATTGCCGGAATCAACACGATCAATATGAATGACAAGCAACTGGCTGAGTTCCGTAACCAGAAGTTAGGTTTCGTCTTCCAGTCTTTCCATCTGATCAATTCGCTGAACGTACTCGATAATGTCGAACTGCCCCTTCTTTACCGTAAGGTCAGCGCCAAGGAACGCCGTGAAGCCGCCGTCGCCGTGCTCGAAAAGGTCGGCCTCTCGCACCGCATGCGCCACTTCCCGACGCAGCTCTCTGGCGGCCAGTGTCAGCGTGTCGCCATCGCCCGTGCCATCGTCGGCAACCCCGACATCATCCTTGCCGACGAGCCGACCGGTAACCTGGACTCCAAGATGGGAGCCGAAGTCATGGAATTGCTCCACAAATTGAACAAGGAAGACGGACGCACCATCGTCATGGTCACTCATAACGAAGAGCAGGCGCGCCAGACCTCACGCACCGTGCGCTTCTTCGATGGGCGGCAGGTGATGTAAAGAGCGCAAAGCGTTGCGCAGCTCTCTGAACACAGATATCTTGCAGGCTCGATGGTTACCTGCATCCGACATGCCTCATTGCTATGAGGTGATAAACCTCAAACCTGTGAGGTGTGTAGCCTCAAACCTATGAGGTAATAAGCCTCATAACTATGAGGCATACTCAATGCAGGTAACCATCGAGGTGTCACACAACGGTAAAGGTGAGATAGCCGTAACGTTCCTTCTTATATAAATGATAAGTAGGAGTGTACTGGCTACCAATGATCGCTTCCCATTCACCGGGCGTAAAATCGATGTCGGTGGGGAAGCAAAGGCGGTTCACCGAGTTGACGGACATCTTGCTGGAGGGATAGAAATATTCTTCATCGGTAGCGACGCACCGGAGCCTGACGCCGACGCCGGGCAGGCCGCCCATCAGCGTCAGGCGGCTGCCGTAGATCGAGATGAACGGATGGCGTCCGGCAGGAAGCTGATTGTAAGGTTCGGTGCTGTCAGCAGTGCGAGGTTCGATCTTGAGGCTGACATAGGCCGGACGCGGAGCATTGGCGAACGTTTCCTGCGTGATGTTTTCGACCGGGATGCGTGCCGTGCGCTGCTTCAGTTGAGGCGAAGGACGGAGACAAGGCGTGAGGGTATGTTTCTTGCGGTTGAACTTCTCGCCCAGGCTTTCGAAGCTACCGCTTGCAGTGATCTCCGTACGGCCGAAACCGAAGTCGACGTTAAAGCCTTCTTCGATGGCCTCATAGATTTCGTTTTTGATTATATTGAAAGCCGTGACAAGGGTTTCTTTACCGTATACGTTTCTTTTCTTGACAATACGTTCGGCGATCGTTTCAATGCCGATCGTACTGCGGAAGATGACACTGGCTTTATAGCCTTTGTAGCCAGGCAGATTACTTTTGCTGACGCGGATATACGACTTGGGAGGCTTGATGCCTAATGCTGATTCAGGTAATTCTTTATCCATAATCGTTTGGATTTCAAAAGCTCAAGGCTTAATATGGCTCACTGTTTGTATGAAAAAGCCCGGCTTTATGATCTCTGTGAAGCCGGGCTTAATTTTCTAAAATGTCATGGAAGCATATATGCCGAAGTGTTTATCACTCGCAACAGGGCTGATAGACAGGTTATGCTTCGTGGCAAACGGACGGGTAAAAATGTAAGCGCTTCCGGCTCCGAGAGCGGCTCCCGCCACAACGTCCCACCAGTCGTGCTTTTTGGCATACGTCCGGCTCCATCCGACATACGAGGCAATCGCATAGGCCGGAATTCCCCATTTCCAGCCATAACGCCGTTGGATGAATGCAGCTCCCGTAAATGAAACTGAGGTGTGCATGGAAGGAAACGAATGTTTGTCGCTACCGTCCGGTCGCTCTTTCTTGATCAGATATTTCAGGGCGTATGTCATACCTATAGTAGAAACTCCTGCCAAAGCGCCTTGCTTCAATCCTTTCCAATCCTGCAACACCAATACGGTGGTCAAACTCGCTACAGGCGTTACAAACGCCAACACGTCACCTGACGTACGGACAGCCTTGCGGCTTCCGCTTATCTCAACCTCCTGCGCCTTTCCCGATAAACAAACGAATAATATGAAAATCAGGGTAAGAATTCGTTTCATTTATAGATATGTCTTATTTGCGTTTATTTGCTTTTTTCAAGAATAAGGCGGCTGATACGTGCCTGTACTTGCATTAGTGTTACAACGTCGATATTTTCAAAGTCAATGTCAATGAGTTTGATTTTGTCTTTTTTAGACATTCTGTGTGGAGAATGTCCCATTTCCTTTACTAAATCATCAATCATTTCTTTAATTTTTTCCGCTCTTTTCGGATAATTTACTGTGCGTGCCATAATCTCCTGTTTTAATGTTTAATTAATAATGGCACAAATATAGGAAAAGAGAATTGTAAAACAATGAAATAAAGGACTATTCTTTTAAATAGTCATTCAGAATCCCAGTTTAGGGAAAAAAATAATCGATCCGACTATGGCGGCTGCTATTGCCATAATTAAGACGGCTCCTGCCGCGAGGTCTTTCGTTTTTTTTATTATTTCGTTGTATTCGGGTGAGACTAAATCTGCCAATGATTCGATGGATGAATTGATTGCTTCTGCCGATAATACGGCTCCGATTACGATCACGACCGCTATCCATTCTGTCTGGGATAAACCGAAGAAAAAGCCGGCAATAACCACACAAATAGCCGCAAAACAATGTATCCACGCATTGTGCTCTTTTTGTATCAATAAACGGATGCCGTTAAAAGCATACCGGAAACTGGCTAGTCGTTTACGGAAAGTGAAGCCGCTGTTTTTCATATTATTTATTGTTTTGAGAGAACGGGACAAAGATACTAATAATACTTCGAAAACGGACACTATGTTCATTTTCGGACACTGTTGTTTGGAACATGTTGCAGATAATCAGTTATATATCTTTTTGGCATAGCTTTTGCCAATGGTGGGTCAAAACATTTATTACGATGAAAAAGATCTATATAGCCATCATTTCTCTCCTGTTATCGGATGTCGGATTGCAGGCACAGGAACAAGATACTGTCAGGCTGACCCTCAAAGAAGCGATTAACTTGGCGCAAATGCAATCGGTGGATGCTGCAGTTGCCTTGAACGAGCTGAAAACTGCCTATTGGGAATACCGTACACATGTTGCCGACCAGTTACCGGAGATAAACTTCAAAGGGACGCTTCCAGCTTATAGTAAACAGTATACCAAATACCAGCAGTCCGATGGTTCGTACACTTTTGTCCAAAATAATTCGCTCGGCTTGAACGGAGAGATTTCGATTGATCAGAATATAGCTTTGACAGGTGGTAAGATATCGTTGAACTCTTCTCTCGATTTCAACCGGCAGTTGGGGAAAGGGGCTTTCAACGAATATATGAGCGTGCCTATCGGGTTGACGCTTACGCAACCGATTTTCGGTGTGAACGATCAGAAATGGAAAAGGCGTATCGAGCCTGTACGCTATCAGGAAGCGAAAGCCGCTTATATCGAGAGTGTGGAAGGGGTGACGATCAACACGATCGGTTATTTTTTCAATTTGTTGCTGGCGAATGAGAACTTGCATATTGCCAGGCAGAACCTTGAAAATGCCGATAAATTGTACGAGATAGCTGTTGCCAAGCGTAAGATCGGTCATATCTCCGAGAGTGAACTGATGCAGCTGAAGTTGTCTGCCTTGCAGATGAAAGGGAAGTTGACTGAGGCGCAGTCCGGTCTCAATGCCAATATGTTTCAGCTCCGTGCTTTTTTGGGGTTGAGCGAACAGGAAGTGATCGAGCCGATCCTGCCGGAGTCCGCTCCTTCTCTACGGATGATTTATGAGGTTGTGTTACAGAAAGCACAGGAAAACAATTCGTTCGCCAAGAATATTCGTCGTCGTCAGCTGGAAGCCGATTACGAGGTCGCGGCTGCCAAAGGAAACCGCCGCAGTATCAACCTTTTTGCCACGATCGGTTATACCGGAAAAGACCATACGTTCGATGCTGCCTATCACCGGTTAAAAGGAAACCAGGTGGTGGAAGTCGGCATGACGATCCCGATTCTCGACTGGGGTAAGCGCCGGGGCAAAGTGAAGGTTGCCGAATCTAACCGCGATGTGACATTGTCCAAGATTCGCCAGGAGGAAATCAGTTTCAATCAGGATATTTTCCTGTTGGTGGAAAACTTTAATAACCAGGCTGCCCAATTGGAGATCGCTCAGGAAGCTGATGTGATTGCCGAGAAGCGCTACAAGACTTCTATCGAGACATTCATGATCGGAAAGATCAATATTCTGGACCTGAACGATGCGCAACAATCGAAGGATGAGGCTAAACAGAAGCATATCCAGGAATTGTACGACTATTGGAACTACTATTACAATATACGCAGCGTCACTCTTTATGATTTCATTAATGACCAGACTCTTGATGCGGAATTTGAGAAGATCGTGAGGCGATGATTGATTTAATTCTATAAATTTGCAAATCATAAATTTGAAATCATAAATCAATGATCTTGATAATAGACGATGATGCTGCCGTTCGTTCTTCGCTAACTTTCTTGTTGAAACGAGCCGGGTTCGAACCGGAAGCTGTTCCGGGGCCGGAAGAGGCGTTGGTTGTCGTACGCCAGACGACGTTGCAGCTTATCCTGATGGATATGAACTTTACACTGACTACGACCGGTGAAGAGGGTATACAACTACTGAAGCAGGTGAAGGTATTCCAGCCCGATGTCCCGGTTATTCTGATGACGGCATGGGGATCTATTTCGCTTGCCGTACAGGGAATGCAAGCAGGAGCTTTCGATTTTGTGACTAAACCTTGGAATAATCTCGTACTGCTGAAATCTATCCGTACGGCGATCGAACTAAGTGAACAGAAGAAGGAGCAGAAAATGCCATTGAACCGCCTGGATGCCGATAATAAATTTCATTTTGACAAGATCATAGGCCAGAGCGCTCCGTTGATGGATGTGCTGGGGACGGTTTCCCGGATTGCTCCGACCAACGCTTCAGTCCTGATAACCGGAGAGAGTGGAACAGGCAAAGAACTGATTGCCGAGGCGATTCATACGAACAGTTCACGTGCGAAGGAGCCGTTCGTAAAGGTCAACCTTGGCGGACTTTCGCAAAGCCTTTTCGAGAGTGAGATGTTCGGGCATAAGAAAGGAGCGTTTACCGATGCTTATATCGATCGTACCGGACGTTTCGAGATGGCAAATAAAGGGACGATCTTTCTCGATGAAATCGGCGATCTCGAACTGTCTTGTCAGGTGAAGTTGTTACGTGTTCTGCAAGACCAGACGTTCGAGGTTTTGGGCGATAGCCGTCCTCGCAAAGTCGATATCCGTGTGGTTAGCGCGACAAACCGTAACCTGCGTGAAATGGTGGTAGAGCGCATGTTTCGGGAAGATTTGTTTTATCGCATCAACTTGATAACCGTCCACCTACCTGCGCTTCGTGAGCGTAAAGACGATATTCCTCTGTTGGTACGCTATTTTGCCGACAAACAATCGGAGATAAACGGCTTGCCTACCGTCCGCTTTTCGTCGGAAGCCTTGACCTTCCTGCAAAAGCTGCCTTATCCTGGTAATATCCGTGAGTTGAAGAATTTGGTGGAACGGACGATATTGGTATCAGGCAAGGCTGTTTTGGAAGCCTCTGACTTCGAGAGCCAGTGCTTCCATACGATGCTGTCGGCAAAGGCTGAGGCTGCTTCTTCGCTTGAAGGCCTGACGTTGGACGAGTTGGAAAAGCAAACGATTCTCCAGGCACTGAAGACACATGCCGGTAATCTTTCACACGTTGCTACGGCGCTCGGCATCAGTCGGGCAGCTCTGTATCGTCGTCTAGAGAAATATGATATACCTGTAGACAAGTAAATCGTCCCGGCTGATGAGAATAAAAGGACTGTTTTGGATATTGACTGCATTGCTGTTGTCTGTATTGGCAATCATTACCTATCATGCTTTCTATACGGAATCGGTTTCCCTGTTCTTCTTGGTGGAAGGACTCGTACTTCTGACGGTTCTCTATTTGTCTGTGTTCTATCGCCGTATCATCAAGCCGCTTCATATCATTGGGAACGGTATGGAGCTGTTGAAGGAACAGGATTTCAGTTCCCGTCTGAGCCGTGTGGGACAGAAGGAGGCAGATCGTATTGTCGATATATTCAACAAGATGATGGAACAGTTGAAGAACGAACGACTGCATTTAAGGGAACAGAATCATTTTCTGGATCTGCTGATCAATGCTTCACCGATGGGAGTGATTATGTTGAATCTCGATAAGGAAGTCCTTTCGGTTAATCCGGCGGCTCGTAAGATGTTGGGGATCTCTTCCTTGCCGGATATTGTGGGTAAGCGTCTGTCGGAATTGGATTCACCTTTGGCGGCAGAGCTGGAGCCGATCCCCTTGTATGATTCGCAGACAGTTCGCCTGAACGATGCCAATATCTATAAATGTACGCATTCATCGTTTGTGGACCGTGGCTTCCATCATTCGTTCTATCTGGTGGAAATGTTGACGCAGGAGGTCTTCAAGGCCGAAAAGAAAGCGTATGAAAAGGTGATCCGCATGATTGCCCATGAGGTGAATAACACGACTGCCGGCATTACTTCTACATTGGATACGCTTGAAGCGACCTTCAGCGAGATGCAGGATACGGAAGATATTTGTGAAGTTTTGCGCGTTTCGATAGAGCGTTGTTACAGTATGAGCCATTTTATCACGAATTTTGCAGATGTGGTCCGCATACCGGAGCCGCAAACCAAGACACAGCCGCTGAATGCAGTTGTCTTTTCTTGCAAACGTTTTATGGAAACGATCTGTCTGAACCGGAATATCCGGATCGTGATGGAGCTGGACTCCGTCTCGCCGATTGTCAATCTGGACAATTCACTCTTCGAACAGGTATTGGTCAACATCATCAAGAACGCCTCCGAGGCGATCGGCCACGATGGCGAGATTTATATCCGTACCTCCCGTAATCCGGTTTGCCTGGAGATTGCCGACACTGGTAAAGGCATTGATAAGGAAACGGAGGCCAAGTTGTTCAGCCCTTTCTTTTCCACCAAACGCGGTGGTCAGGGCATCGGCTTGATCTTTATCCGCGAAGTGCTTCAAAAACACAACTGTTCTTTTTCTCTTAGGACGTATGCGGACGGATTGACGAGGTTTAGAATTTTGTTCGAGTAGTATCGGACTTACAGGCTTGACCGGACGGAATGATAATAAGTAACTGTAATAAAATATAGATAAACCTACATTTATGATTGAAAATATGACTACTGAACTGACTATGCTCGGAACAGGTAATGCTACCGTTACAAAATGTTATAACACCTGTTTCACGATTAAGACCGGAAAGAACATCTTACTGGTCGACGCCGGAGGTGGCAACGGTATATTGGGACAGTTGGAGAAAGCGGGAATCGCGATAAGCGAGATACATGATATGTTTGTGACACATGCTCATACCGACCATATATTGGGGGCTGTCTGGATGGTCCGTATCGTTATGCAGAAAATGCTGTCCGGACAATATACGGGCACTTTCCGGGTGTATGGACATGATAAGGTGTTGGAAGTGCTGGATTGGATCTGCCGGAAATTGCTGCCGGCAAAGATCGTCGCATTGATCGGGAGCGCAGTCGAGTTTCGTGAGGTGAAGGATGGAGAGACCTTTGAAGCCGGAGGTTTATGCCTGCAATGTTTCGATATCGCATCCACCAAAGAAAAACAGTTCGGATTTCGAACGCAGCTGCCGGACGGACAGTCGTTTGTCTGTCTGGGAGACGAACCTTATAATGTGATAAACCGCTCTTATGTGGAAAATGCGGACTGGCTTTTATGCGAAGCCTTTTGCTTGTATGAGGATCGGGAAGTTTTCCAACCTTATAAGAAGCACCACAGTACGGCATTGGACGCCGGGAGATTGGCTGCGGAATTGGGAGTGAAGAATTTGGTCTTATATCACACCGAAGACCGTAACTTGGATACCCGCAAGCAATCTTATATGCGTGAAGCTGCACAAGCATTCTCCGGAACCGTTTATGTACCGGACGATTTGGAAAGGATTAACATTTGAATAAACACCGGTCGATAGTTGTTCCGAGTGTGGCTGATATTATGCCGGATCTCTGTCGTACGGATTTATATGATTCGCTTTTTGTATAAATAAAAAAAGAGGACCGAAGTCCTCTTTTTAATTATTGCGTTATATTTTATTTTGCAGCAGCATTGATAGCATCCAGAATCTTTTTGGAATTAGCATCGGCTGCGTTCAAAGCGACTGCCTGTTCCAGATAACCTTTTGCTTTTGCCATTTGAGCATCTGCTTTTTTCTTTTCAGCAGCGTATTTGTCTGGATCGGATGTTGCGATCGGGTTGGCATCGGCCAGAATTTTTGCACCTGCATTGTAGAACATAACGCCAAGGCTGTACAGAGCATTGCCTTTATATTTGGCGTTACTTACAACTAATACGTCTTTGAACAGTTCTTCTGCTTCTTCTGTCTTACCTGCTTTCTGGGCTGCTTGTCCTTTCTTCATGCAATAAGCATACAGAAGTTTTTCGAGGTTTGCGTTTTGGGCATTTGCTTTCAGACCAGCTTCAACTGTTGCTGTAAAATCAGCAGCTTTGTCCTGACTACGCAAAGACATCGCTTTGCCTACATAGGCGTCGTCCGCTTTATAGCCCTTTTGAATGGCCATGTCGTAGAACTTGATGGCATCGTCATACTTTTTGGCATTGTAAGCTGCAAATGCACAGTTAAAGATACGGCTTTCATCTTCATAGTTTGTAAGTTTCAAGTATTCGCTGTACTTTGCTACAACTTCGGGATAGTTTTTTGCAGTCATGGCTGCGTCTCCTTCTTCACGCAGTTTGTCTGCGTTCGCATCTTGTGCGAATAAATTGCCTACACTCAGGCAAAAAGCCAGTAATAAGATAATTTTCTTCATGGTGATTAAATGTAATATTTAAATTAGTTCGACTAAGGTAGTAAGTGTAATGTAAGAGACAAAAGGATTTTATGTTTTTTTAGATTTATAAAGAAAACAAAGGCGACCTTCAGAGCCGCCTTTGTTTTGATCTTACAGGATAGGATTATAAACCTTGCCCGTGGCAATTCTTATATTTCTTACCGCTTCCGCAAGGACAGGGGTCGTTGCGACCTACGCGTTTTTCGGCGCGAACTGGTTCCTGGCGCGGTTGTTGCTGGGCACGTTCTTCCGGATTGTTGTTACCGGAGATATCGGTCTTCTCAGTACGATATTTGCTCATGTCCTGGTGGCGCTCGGCTTCAGCTCTTTGGATAGCGATACGCTGACGGGCAGCCTCTTCCATAGCTGCTTGACGGGCAGCCATAGCCTGCTTTTCTTCTTCGGTCGGTTCTTCGCGAACAGGGATCTGCCCGCGCATCAGGACGGCAGCAGTCTTACGGTTCATCATATCCACCATGTTCTTGAACAGGTTGTAAGACTCTAACTTGTAGATCAACAGGGGATCTTTATTTTCGTAACTGGCGTTTTGTACCGAGTGACGCAGTTCGTCCATTTCACGCAAATGTTCTTTCCAAGCTTCATCGATAGTATGCAGGACGATCGATTTTTGGAATGCTTTCGTGATAGCTTTGCTTTCTGTTTCGTAAGCTTCTTTCAAGTTGCAGGAAACATTATACATACGTTTACCGTCCGTAATAGGGATCATGATGTTTTCATACATCGCACCCTGATGTTCGTAAACTTGTTTGATCACCGGATTGGCAACCTGAGTCATACGTTCCATGCGGCGTTTGAACAGCTGCAACGCTTCATCGAACAGTTTATCGGCCAGCTTGTCGGCTTTGCCGTTCTTGAATTCTTCTTCCGTGAACGGACATTCCATTGCGAAAGTCTTGAACAGTTCCAGCTTGAAACCTTCGTAGTCACCATCGGCATGCTGGTCGACGATTGCAACGGATGTATCATAAATTGTATTTAATACGTCCAGACCGATACGTTCTCCCATCAGAGCATGACGACGGCGGGTATAGATTACGTTACGTTGCGAGTTCATCACATCGTCATATTCCAACAGACGTTTACGAATACCGAAGTTGTTTTCTTCCACCTTCTTCTGAGCACGTTCAACAGATTTGCTCAGCATGCTGTGTTCCAACACTTCACCTTCCTTGAACCCTAATTTGTCCATCAATCCGGCTATCTTTTCAGATGCGAACAGACGCATCAAATCGTCTTCCAGAGAAACAAAGAATACGGAAGAACCCGGGTCACCCTGACGTCCGGCACGACCACGTAACTGACGGTCTACACGGCGGCTTTCGTGACGTTCCGTACCGATGATGGCTAAACCGCCGGCTGCTTTTACTTCCTGCGATAGCTTGATGTCAGTACCACGACCGGCCATGTTGGTGGCGATCGTCACCGTACTGCTCTGTCCGGCAGTCGCTACGATTTCAGCTTCTTTCTGGTGCAATTTCGCGTTCAGGACGTTATGTTTGATCTTACGCATAGTAAGCATACGGCTCAACAATTCGGAGATTTCGACGGATGTCGTACCGACCAGTACCGGACGTCCTGCTTCGGTCAACCGGACGATCTCTTCGATTACGGCGTTATATTTTTCGCGTTTCGTCTTGTAGATGCGGTCGTTCATGTCGTTACGGGCGATCGGGCGGTTTGTCGGGATTACGACAACATCCAGTTTGTAGATATCCCAGAATTCACCGGCTTCCGTTTCTGCCGTACCGGTCATACCTGACAGCTTGTGATACATGCGGAAGTAGTTCTGCAGGGTGATTGTTGCAAATGTCTGTGTTGCAGCTTCCACTTTCACACGTTCTTTTGCTTCGATAGCCTGATGCAGACCGTCGGAGTAGCGGCGTCCGTCCATGATACGGCCCGTTTGTTCGTCGACGATCATGACCTTGTTGTCCATCACGACATATTCGTCGTCTTTCTCGAACAAAGTGTAAGCCTTCAACAACTGGTTGATCGTATGTACGCGTTCGCTCTTGACGGAATAGTTGGCCAGCAATTCGTCTTTCTTAGCCTGTTTTTCTTCTTCGTTTTGGATATGTTCCAGTTCGGAAAGCTGGGAGGTGATATCCGGCAATACGAAGAATGTCGGATCATCGGTCTTGCCGGTCAGCAAGTCGATACCTTTATCGGTCAATTCGATACTGTTATTTTTTTCGTCGATCACGAAGTACAGTTCGTCTGTCGCTTCATGCATGTGACGCATGTTTTCTGACATGAAATATTCTTCCGTCTTCAACATCTGGGCTTTTACGCCTTGTTCGCTCAGGAATTTGATCAGTGCCTTGTTGCGCGGATATCCTTTGAAGGAACGGTACAGTTGGATAGAACCTTCTTCCACCTCTTTCTGATCGCTGCTTGCCATTTTCTTCTTGGCTTCGATCAGCATCTTGGAACAAAGGTCTTTCTGTGCGTTTACGACTACTTCCACGTTCGGACGGAACTGTTCGAACAGCTGCTCTTCGCCGCGAGGGATCGGACCGGAAATAATCAACGGTGTACGGGCATCGTCGATCAACACGGAGTCGACCTCATCGACGATGGCGTAGTTGTGTTTGCGCTGTACCAGGTCGTTCGGGCTGATCGCCATATTGTCACGCAGATAGTCGAAACCGAATTCGTTGTTCGTACCGAATGTGATGTCGGCATTGTAAGCGGCACGGCGGGCATCAGAGTTCGGCTGGTGCTTGTCGATACAGTCTACCGACAGTCCGTGGAACATATATAACGGGCCCATCCATTCCGAGTCACGTTTTGACAGGTAGTCGTTCACGGTTACTACGTGTACACCGTTGCGGGTCAATGCGTTCAAGAATACCGGCAGAGTAGCCACCAATGTTTTACCTTCACCGGTCGCCATTTCGGCAATCTTGCCTTTGTGCAGTACGACACCACCGAACAACTGTACGTCGTAGTGGACCATATCCCAGGTGATTTCGTTGCCACCTGCCACCCAATGGTTGTGATAGATGGCCTTGTCGCCGTTGATTTCCACAAAGTCGTATTTGGTAGCCAGGTTACGGTCGAAGTCATTTGCCGTTACTTCGATCGTTTCGTTTTCAGAAAAACGGCGAGCCGTATCTTTCATGATAGAAAAGACTTCTGGAAGTACCTCTTCCAGTACCACTTCCATCTTTTCAGTGATATTCTTTTCGATCTTGTCAACTTCTGCCCAGATCGCTTCACGTTCTTCCAGTTCCTTGTTGTCGATGCCTTTGCGCAGTTCTTCCACTTTAGCGCGTTCATCGGCTACGTAATCCTGGATACGTTGTTTGATTTCATCAGTTTTTGCACGAAGCTCGTCATTCGAGAGCTTTTGGATTGACGGATATACGGCCTTGATCTTGTCCACATACGGGGTGATTTCTTTCAGGTCACGCTGCGACTTATTGCCGAACAGCTTCGTCATAAATTCATTAAATCCCATAACTTATTAAATTGACAATTGACAATTGACAATTGACAATGCAATTGACGATTTCAATTGGATGGTTACTAATTTTATTTGTTTGTATTTGTCAATGGATATTTATTTAGATGGAATTGCCAATTGTCCATTGCCAATTGTCAATTCTCTAAGTGGTAGACTGAGGGACGCATTGGGTGGCCTGATCCTCAGCACATGGGTTACCGTTGGGGCTACCTCTGTGGCTTTTACTTCGCGGTAGATATGTTCCGGCTTGATGCCATTGCCCATAAATACCAGCGGGGTTATAACTGCATTATTTCGTATTACTTTTACTTTCGCTTTCGGATCGTCGTTGTTGATGGTCCATCCGGGCTGTAACTCGATGATCAGGTCGCCACGGCTTGAAAGGTGGGTGCCGTGCAGGTATTTGGAAGTCTTTTCATTCCAGTTGCCCGTACGAAGGACATTCTCGGTTGCAACGAATTGCACGCCGCTGAATTCGCGCAAGAATTCGGCCGCCTTTTCCTGTATGACCGTCAGTTCCAGCTTCGCGTCTTCTATCGCTTTGCGGTTCAGATAGATATGGTTGTTATAGAATCCTTTTACCCAATTCGTATGTTGGCCGTAGATCGCCATCAAGTACATATTGAGTAAGGCGACGCAACGTTTCGGATGGAATTCGCCATTTGTCAGCTGCATGCCGTCAGGATATTCTTCTTCACTCTTATAATATCCTGAACCGGTAAAGACGATCAGCGTGTTGTTCAGTCCGACCTTCTTGTCGATCTTGTCCAACAACTGCTCCAGATCCTTGTCCAACTGATAATAGGTGTCTTGTATCTCGCGGGTGTATTCCTTATGCATATTGCCGCGATAATTGCCTGCATAATAAGTGATGGCAAGCATATCCGGACAGGAACGTGTACCGAAAGCCCCGTATTCGAGGAACTGAAGCGCCAAGCGGTTGATTTCCTTATTGATAAAAGGGGAGGTCTTCAAGTTGAAGAAACACTCGTTTGTATTTTCCTTGAATGTGTATTTGAAAGGAATTTCATCTAACACGTACGGAAATGCATTGAACTTATCCAGTGACAGGGAGGGAGTCCAAGTCATCTGCTCCAAACGTGCCGACAGAGATTCCGGGCCGTTGTTGTAGCGGTCCACATACCAAGGAAGCCCTTTGTAGTAGGTCGTTGTTGCCCATTTGCCGTTGTAATCGTCCATCCAGAAAGCACCGTTTGCCGCATGTCCGGCGGAAAGGATCGCACTTTCGGGGTTGGGAGCAATGGCATATACGTCACTTCTGCCTTTGGAAGCGATTTTCAGTTCGTCTCCGATTGTGGAGCTGATCAGTTTCCGGGGAGAATAATGCTCTTTCGTATAATTGCCGATATAGTCCGGGTCATATAAGACCGAAACTTCCTTTTCCTTGTCAAAATCGTAAATGTTCTTTCCCGCTATTCCATTGAAGTTAGGATTGCTTCCGGTGAATAGGGTGGCAAAGGCACTGGCTTCATCTATGTCTGAGAATTCGAACCGTATGTTGTTATACACCAGTCCTTCATTCATCAACCGCTTGAAACCACGCTCGCCGAATGTATTATAAAAGTATTCTATATAATCACCCCGCAATTGATCGACAGTGATGCACACGACCAATTTGGGAGTGCTTTGTTGAGCCTCCAGGTTGGTTGCTGCCAGAATTGCGATGAGCGATGTTAATATTTTTCGTACCCGATGTTCCATATTTTTCTGTAAACGCCATATCCCGAACGGAGCCAAAGGCTCATTACCAACGGGATAAATGCTGTATTTAAATGCTGCGGAATGAAATGCCAGCCAGCCAGCATCAGCGTAAGCGCCGCAAAGTTAATAAAATGATAATAATATGCGGCCTTTCTTAACTTTTTTACTGTAAACAAAATAACAGCTGCTAAGTCAAAAGGTTGTAACCAGATAATATTCCAGTTCGGGCAAACGCATGGATGTGTCGAAACGAAACTCAGGAAAAACAGTACGATTCCTGCTATTCCAGCTGTGAAAAACAAGATGCAATCAACAATCCTGAAATAGGATTTACGTCGCCATTCAACGAATGTGACAGCCAGCACAACCAGGAAAAAGGCCCAACAGCAGACAAGCGGCGTAAAGAAGCCCGTATCCGGTTTTACCTCATCGGTGAGTCCGTTTATCAATGTTTTGGTTGAACTTACCAATTCCTTCCGAGAACCGTCTGCACCGGTAATGGTTGCCGTACCGAACGCTTCTTTCAGGTAGGGCGGTAGGAACATCATTTCATGGGGAGTCGCGATCCGGTCGGTCGGACTGCCAAGTGCCAGGTCACATCCGAACGTAAGCCAGGGTTTGTTACGCGTACAGTAGTTGATGAGATCGCGGAACGTCTGCTGCTTGAACGGTATGTTATAATCTATTTTTCCACCTGCCAGCTTCTCGATAATGGCAGCGGGTCTCGTCGCACAATTGTCGAAAAAGAAATTATAACGGTATACGCGGTTTTCCGGCCGGTTATTGATCATCAACGCTTCCCATATCCGTGCTTTTCCTGCGGAATCGATATCCAGGATTTGTTCGGTGACTTCGCTTCCCCGCATCTCATATTCGATTAGGAAGTCGCGTGTATATTGCGCTGCCAGTCTGTAATCGGTTTCTCCTTTTGCAAACCGATAGATGAAGTTGGGCTTCGAGAAGTCGAATATCCCGTAATTAAATACGGTATCGAGTTTTTTCGATGCATCTCTTACCCGCAAAGCTGTATGTCCGTAGACCGTATACACTTCGTCTTCCGATGGCGAAACTGTCAATAGGCTGATCTCGGCATCTTTGCTGAGCAACGGGTATTGCGCCTGAAGCGAGACGGCGGTAAAGAGTAGAAAGAGTAGGAATATATTTTTTTTCATAAACAGAAAGTTGTTAATCGTTTTTCGCCAGCAGATAGGTCACATGTGTGCTGGAACCTATACGGCACAGAAGCTCTTCTTTAATATGTTTTTTCAGGTCGGCGGTTGCCTGATAGCGGAGACAGGTATTCAACTTCGTATATGTGATCGTCGTAATGCTTTCATTATGATTTAGGTTGTCCTGCAATCTTGTTTTACGTTCTTCCGGCATATAGCAGGGAGCACTTTTTACATTTTTCAACCGGATGGATTTTAAATCTTTTATTTTTTGTGTACTATATGAGATCGCCCGTGCATGTGTTTGTTGTTTCCCCTTCCTGTTGTTCGGTTGCGGAGTTTTGTGTACGCTGAATCGAATTGCCATTGCTTCTATTGTTTAGTTACCCGGCAGATATATGGAAATATCTTCCGGTTGTTTTATTTTTCCCTTTGGGGTAATCGTTTGTCGATAACCATCGGTAGGCTTACTAACAATTGTCGACAGGCAGATTATTAAGCTACAAATATACGACAGATTGAAAGAAAATGTATTGGAAATGTGGACTATTTTAAGAAAAGACAGACATTACAACGTAATAGCCATTTTGATGTCGGAATCGGTTTAGGTAGTTTACTGCTAAAATGTATCTGTTTTTTTGTCACGATTGGATACAGATTTTGACTTCTTTTTGTCATGTCTTTTTAACTTGAAAATAATACCATTTTCTTTTGTCATTTGATAAATAAGGTTAATTTTGCATCACGGAAAAAATCTCACAATTGCTTGCTATGCATGATATATCAGAAGAAAATTTGTGGCTGTTATGTTTGAATGGAGATAGGGATGCATTTAAGGAAATGTATTGTCGTTTTTATTCCTTACTTTATTATTACGGTCTGAAATTGGTATCTGATAAAGAACTGGTAAAAGATTGTATACAGGATATATTCATAAAGATCATTCAGAATCATTCGACACTTTCTCCAACGCTGAACGTAAAAGGATATTTAATTAAGACATTACGGAATAAGATAATTGATACTATCGAAAAAGAAAAGGGGACGGATGACCTCGAAAATTATGGAGACAAGTTTGCTGTAGAAGATTCGTTTTTGGAGGAAGATGATAAGAATACTTATTCTAGGCTTCTTATGGATGCCTTTTCAAGATTGTCTCCTCATCAGCAAGAAATTATTTATCTTTATTATGTAAATGAGTTGAAGCATGAAGATATTGCGGAGATATTGGGTATAAATTATCAATCCAGTAAAAATCTGTTGTTCAGAAGTCTGTCTAAATTGAAGAAAATATATTTTGAAAAAAAATATATTTTTCACAGAAAGTGAGTACCAAACTCTTTTTTATCCGTAATAAGAATAAAAAAGTTAGTTGTGAGTAGAGAACAGAACATACAAGATAAAGATTCTTTTTTTCAGGCTGGAAGAATTTTGCTAAAAAAAGTGCATAAGGTCGAATCTATCGATAGTGAAGATGTGCTTTTGTTTTGGAAAGAAGTAGAGGACCGGCTTGAAAGCAAATGTTCGCAGAGATTGAGAATTCGTTATGTCTTTTCGGCTGTGGCCGCATCGATTGCCATTCTATTAGTAGCGGGGATCGGCTTGTGGCAATCTGGAAGGGATGAATCTTCCCTGTCGTTAAACCTGTTGGAGCAGAATGATCCGGTTTTGTCAGCAGATGAGGTCATTCTGTTTGCCAGCAATGACCGGATTCAACTAAAAGACGAATCTTCTGTAAAGTATGGAAAAGACGGACAACCGGAACTGGACGATCTGGCAGTAAAGAAAGTTACGGAGCACAAAAAGGAGGAAGTGGTAAACGACATAAATCAGATTGTCGTGCCCAAAGGTCGGAAAGCTGATATTATCTTTTCGGATGGAACGAAAATGTATGTCAATGCCAGTTCTCGCGTGATTTATCCTGCTCTTTTTAAAAATGACAGACGCGAGATTGTTGTCGAAGGGGAAGTCTATTTGGATGTAAAGAAAGATCCTTCACGTCCTTTTATTGTTAAAACGAAAGATTTTGAAGTGAAAGTATTGGGCACACAATTCAATATCTGTGCTTATAAAGAAGATGCGGCTACCTCGGTTGTTTTGGTGGAAGGTAAAGTAGAAGTGGAAACCACGAATAAGAAAAAAGTGGTACTGTTTCCCAATCAATTGATGTCGGTAGATGATAAAGGTCCGAATATTAAAGAAGTGGATGTATTTGAATATATCTGCTGGAAAGATAATATCATGCTATTGAATGCCAGAACAGCAGGGAACGTTTTTGATAGATTGTCACGACATTACGGACGCAGGATTGTCTGTGACAGCCAACTTGGAAATATTCCAGTTTCGGGTAAATTGGATTTGAGGGAAAAACTTGAAGATGTGGTCAATATATTATGCCAGTCTTTATATTTGACTTATAGCGTGAATGAAAACAAAGACATAATCATATCAAAAAAATAAAAGCCTATGTGAACTCTTTTTTGATAAAAAAAGAGTCGAACGATCTGATCCATCGTTCGACTCAAGGACATGTTTAATCTAAAAAATTATGTATCAAAGAAAAAACGTTACAAATGTATGAAAAAGAATGATGAATTCAGTCGAAAATCGACTCCTTTTCTCAAAAGTGCTTGTTTAGCTTTATGCCTGGTCAGTTTTGGAGGAACTGCTGCTTATGCGGAGTCATCTTATGCTACCCACACGATGTTAACGATTCAAATGAATGGAAAAAGCATTAAAGATGTATTTTCCTACATCGAGAAAAACAGTGAATTTATATTTATTTACCATGGATCGAACATCAACCTGAACCGAAAGGTAAATGTTGATGTGACGAATCGCAGTGTTGATAAAATTTTGCAGCAAATGTTCGATGGAACGGATGTTGAGTATTTTATCAACGACCGCCAGATTATCGTTCGTAAAAAACAGGTGGCGGAAAAAACGGTTCCTATGATACAACAGGAAAAGAAGATCACTGTCATGGGAAATGTGAAGGATGAGAACGGGGAACCGTTGATAGGAGTGAACGTCGTGGTCAGAGGGACAATGATAGGGTGTGTTACGGATATTGATGGAAATTTTTCTTTGGCTGACGTGTCTGAGAATGCTGTCATTTCGATTTCTTATATCGGCTATCAAACTCAGGATATACCGGTGAAAGCGACTATAAACGTTGTTTTGAAGGAAGATAGTGAAGCGCTGAATGAAGTGGTCGTTATCGGGTATGGTACACAGAAAAAAGTGGATCTGTCTGGAGCGGTGGCAACCGTTTCAACCAAAGTGTTGGAAAATCGTCCGGTTCTGACTGTCGGACAGGCTTTGCAAGGGTCGGTCGCTAACATGACCGTTTCGATCGGTAGCGGCCAGGCGACGGATTCTCCTTCTTTTAATATACGTGGAACAACTTCTATCAATGGGGGGGATCCGTTGGTGGTCATTGATGGTGTTGTTTCTACTGCTGAAGAGCTGAATCGTATGAACCCTTCCGATATCGGAAGCATTTCTGTCTTGAAGGATGCTGCTTCAGCTGCGATCTATGGCTCGCGTGCTGCGTTTGGTGTAATCTTGGTAACAACGAAAACGGCCGGGCAGGAAAAATTGACCGTCAACTATAGCAATAATTTTGCTATGCGCAAGTTAAGTAGTATGGCTGAGGTGATTACAGATCCTTACACGGTGGCGACAGCTCGTAATGATTTCTATTATCCGTGGGGTGTGAACCATAACCAGGAGGAATTGGAATATGCGAAACGTGTTTCGTCTGATCCGAATGTATCGCCTTATTTTCTGAAGCCAGATGGTACTTATGCTTATTTTGGTCAGACTGACTGGTTCGGCGAAGCTTATAAAAATTTGGCATTCTCAACGAATCACACTGTCGATGTATCCGGAAAGACTGATCGTCTGAACTATTATTTCTCAGCTGGTTATAACTTTCAGGACGGTATGGTGTCGCATGGCACGGATAAGTTCAATCGATATAATCTCCGTTCTAAACTGGACTTCAAACTGACTAATTGGTGGACATTAGGAAATAATACAAGTTTGGTGGTTTCCGATTACGACGCTCCTTACTTTTTGGGCGATGATTATTATTGGGCTGTAAATCGTCGAAATGCATTGGTACCCATATATAACCCGGATGGTTCTTATACAGAAGACGGCGCCGCTATCATAGGACGTTTTGCCGAAGGTGGACGTAAAAAAGAAAATAAAACGACTTTGACGACACAGTTTACGACTAAATTAGACATTGTAAAAGATGTTCTTTTTGTAAACGGTTCGTTTGCCTATGTTGCTAACCGGAACAATAAAGATGGTGCGCAATTGTCTGTTCCTTACCGAAAAGGACCGGAAACACCTGTCTTGTATCAAAACTCGGTTTCTTCCGCTTATTTTGATAATACGGAAGCATCAACAGCTACTTTCGATGCGTATGTAACATTTCACAAGCTTTTTGATGACAAGCATGATTTTACTGCGATGGTAGGTTATAACCAGGAGAATTGGCGAGAATCTTACGAGTATGCCCAGCGTAAGGATTTGATTACGGACGGATTACCTACACCAAATCTGGCTACGGGGGATATGACTGTCACTCAACGTGTCAGGGAATTATCTTTCCGAAGCGTTTTCGGCCGTTTGAACTATACGTATGATAATCGTTATATCTTGGCGGTGAATGCTCGTTATGACGGGACCTCACGCTTTCCGACAGATTCCCGTTTTGTTTTCAATCCTTCCGGATCTGTTGCGTGGGTGATTTCTCAGGAAGGTTTCTTCGAACCTCTAAGGGATTTGGTAAACTTCTTGAAATTGCGTTTTTCTTATGGTAGTTTGGGAAATCAATATTTGAAAGACAACTATTATCCTTATTTGGCTACGATGAGTTCCGGTAAAACGGGGGTGATTTTAGATGGAAAGCAACCAGTTTATGTTTCTTCTCCAGGATTGGTTGCCGGCGACTTGACTTGGGAAACGGTGACGACTTCAGACTGGGGTATGGATGTCAACTTTTTCAATAATCGCTTGACTGCTACTGTCGATGGTTATATCCGCCGTACAAAAGATATGTTGAGAAGTGGCGCAAAACTGCCGTCTGTATTGGGTACGGCTGTTCCGTTGGAAAATGCTGCTGACTTGAAAACTACTGGTTGGGATTTGACGATCAGTTGGCGTGATCAATTTAAGTTGGCAGACAAACCGTTTAACTATGGTGTTAGTTTTAATATCGGTGATAGTCGTTCTTGGATAACGAAGTATGCTAATGAAACAGGTAGTTTAGGCGATCATTATGTAGGAAAAGAGTGGGGTGAAATCTGGGGATTGGTAAATGAAGGTTTCTTCACTTCTCAAGAAGATATCAACAATAGTGCCGATCATACGGAGGTCGATCCATATTCTGGCACACCACCTATGGCTCCGGGAGATGTCAAATATAAAGATTTGAACGGTGATCACAAGATCAATAAAGGTGCCAATACATTGGATGATCATGGTGACTATACGATTATTGGAAACGATCAAGCTCGTTATGCATTTGGATTTACAGCGAATGGCGATTGGAATGGATTCGATTTCAGCATATTCATACAGGGTATTATGAAAAAGGATTATTATCCGACTAAAGACCCGTATTTCTGGGGTATGTATTATGATCCGTGGACAAATCTCACGTATGGTAACTATAATGACCATTGGACGGCAGAAAATCCGAATGGATTTTTCCCGCGTATTAAGTCTTACCAAGCGTATGTCGCTAACAGGGGATTAGCTATTCCGCAGACACGTTATTTGCAAAATGCTGCCTATGCTCGTTTGAAGAATTTAACAATCGGTTACACTTTGCCGCAAAAATGGACTGACAAAGTGAATATCAGCCGTCTTCGTGTATTCTTTTCCGGTGATAATTTGTGTGAGATTACCGGTCTTTACAAATACTATAAAATGGATCCGGAATGTTTGGGTGGACAGGTATATCCGTTGCAGCGTTCCTATTCTTTCGGTTTAAATGTTACATTCTAAATTTTAGTAAGACAGAAAAGTTATGATAAAAAGTAATATAAAAATATGGATGTTCGGTTGTATCGGTCTTTTGGGGTTAAACGGATGTAATGACTCTTTTTTGGAAAGGTATCCGGAAACTTCAATTACAGAAGACGGATTTTTTAATAATGCAAGTGATCTGGAAGCCTATACGAATGGTTTGTACGGAAATATTACTTCCGGTTATACGGATGTGCCTTCTGACAATATGATTTATACGGAAAGCCAGAATATCTACAGTATGATGCGTGGAGAGGTTAATCCGGATAATCAAAGTACGTGGGATTGGGAAAAGATTCGGGATGTCAATTTTTTGTTGTCTAGGGCCGGAAAAGCGCAGGGTGATACTACAGAAATTAATCATTATGTCGGTTTGGCTCGTATGTTTCGTGCTAAGTTATATTATGATAAGGTATTGTCTTATTCGGATGTACCTTGGTATAGTCGTGATTTGCAGACGACAGATAAGGACTTGTTGTATAAAACGCAAGATCCCCGTTCGCTGGTCGTAGATTCCATTATGGCGGATTTGGAATTTGCTGTTAATAATATGACAGACGGTACCAGCCGGACTCGTTGGTTCAAGAATGGTGCTTTGGCGATGCAGGCTCGTATTGCCTTGGCAGAAGGCTGTTGGCGCAAGTATCATCCGGAATTGAATCTGAATGATTCTGAGCGTTTTCTAAGGATTGTGATAGATGCTTGCCAAAAGATAATGGATTCAGGGATGTATGAATTGGCAACTGCTAAATCCGGTGATATAGATGCTTATGAGGCTTTGTTTTGTAGCCAGGATTTAAGCAACAATAAGGAAATGATCATTTATGAGGATTATGATAAGTCGTTGGGACGTACTCATAATGCCGGAGGGGCATTATTTGACTTCAATTCCAGCATGTCACGTGATTTGATGGAAGACTATCTGGTGGTTGAAGACGGAAAGACAAAACGGTTCCAAGACGTACCGGGATATGCGACTAAAAAGTTTACGGAGGTGTTCGAAAATCGTGATCCTCGTATGCGGCAGACGTTTATGACGCCAGGTTTTGTCCGGGCGGACAAAGTGGATCCATATCGCCCGAAATTGACGATGGGCGGTTATCCGCAAGTAAAATTCTCTCCTCGTATGGCAGAGCAGATGACTTGGAATAATTCTTATACGGACCTACCTTTGATTCGTTATGCCGAAATCTTATTGATGTATGTTGAAGCGAAGGCCGAATTGGGTGAATTGAAACAGGATGACGTGGATAGAACGATTAATTTATTGCGTGACCGTGTGGGAATGCCGCATGCTTCATTGTCTGATTGGTTGAGCAATATCGATCCGGTTCAAGCTAACCGTTATTCGAATGTTTCCTCCTCACAGAAAGGAGCGGTTTATGAAATACGCCGTGAACGTCGTATCGAGTTGGCATGCGAAGGTTTCCGTTATGGAGATTTAAGACGTTGGGGGTGTGGCAAATTGTTGGCCAATGTGCCGGAAGGTGTTTATCTGGAGCCGGGTTATCTGGATGTGACTGGCGATGGACAACCGGATTATGCTATCGTAGCGACAAAAGCGGATGCAGATGCTATTCCGCAGGCTGATAAAGATAAATATAATTTGCAGGTTGAAATATTGGAGGGTAATACTTATTCGTTGACCAACGGAAATAAAGGATATGTCCGTATGATTTCACAAGTGGGGCGATGGACTTTTGTCGAACCTAAATATTATTATACTCCGATTGCAACGGAGGATTTGATTTATAATCCGAATCTGATCCAGAATAAGTATTGGGCCGAATGATCGTTTCCTTTGTGAGGAAAACAATTTAGGTAAAAAGTGCATCAATAAGACTCTGATGGTCTTTTGGTGCACTTTGTCGTTTTGTCATATAAGCGATAAATTTGATATTAATGTCATGAAAAATCTTTCTGATTGCGATTTTGGTGCGGTTACCCTGCTATTATGATAAAAGGTTTATCTATTTCTACCGTTTGTAAAGGGTATTACTTTATGATATGTGATTAACCGTAATGGAATAAGTTCGTTGGAGTATTATACTATGTTTATTATTTGATTTATATTTTCTGTTTGTTAATAAAAGTTTGTTTATGTAGTCGGTTGATAGATAGAAAGATAATACAGTTGTTTGTATTAATCTTTATTCTTTATCGCTGAATTAAAGTGTATATAACGTAGTTCTGGTAGAACTATGTTTTTATTTAGAGCAAATATACAAATGAATTATTTATAAAAATTGAATTATGTTCAAAAATACATATAAATATGTCGTATAACATAGTTCTGAATATTAAGCTAATACCTAATGTATTATTCATTATGTCATGGTCAAGTGTATAAAAAAGTGTGTCTCAAATTGTAGTTTTTAATATTTTTAATTAAAAATTACAGCGTTTGTAGTTTTATGCTAATTTAAATATAATAATCTTATTTACATATGTTTATCCTTGTTACGAATATGGAATCATTCTTCCTAAAATATTAGTTCTACCAGAACTAAATAGTCTAATGAATTTGTACTATAAATCTAAATGTGTAATTATGATGAAAAGAAGAATGTTGTTATTGCTTACCTGTTGTATAATAGGTATAGGTATGGTAATGGCTCAAACATCCAAAGTGACAGGGAAAGTCTTGTCGGAAGAGGATGGAGAAGCGGTTATTGGTGCGACTGTAATGGTGAAGGGAACAAACATTGGAACTGTGACTGATGCAGACGGCCTTTTTAGTTTGAGTAATGTTCCTGGTTCTGCAAAAGAATTGGAAGTGTCGTATGTCGGTATGGAAGCACAAATCGTGAGAATCCAACCTAACTTGACTATCCGGATGAGAACGTCATCTGAAATGTTAGATGAAGTATTAATTACCGGAACATATGGTTCTGCAAAAAAATTAGGTTCGATGGTCGGATCAGTTGCCGCCGTCAAATCGGAAAAAATTTCGAATCGCCCAAGTGCTAATTTTGCGGATGCTCTTCAGGGGCAGGTTGCCGGTTTGCAGGTTTTTACTTCTTCGGGTGAGCCGAGTGAGAATGTATCTATGCGTATGCGTGGTGTCGGTTCTATTAATTCTTCTACGGAGCCGTTGTTTATTTTGGATGGTTCTCCGATATCAAGTGGCGTGTTCACTGCTTTGAACCCAAGTGATATCGAAAATGTGACGATTCTGAAAGATGCATCTTCCACTTCTATTTACGGTTCGCGTGCAGCAAACGGTGTGGTTGTGATCACGAGTAAGCGAGGGAGAGGGGCGAAGCCGACCGTGACGGTGAAAGGGCAATACGGTTTTTCTCAGCCAGCATTGCCGACATCCGAGATGATGAATACGACACAATATTATAATTTGTGGAAGACTGTCAATCCGAATGCTGATTTTTCTAAGATCGAAAATGCGATGCGTTTAGGCATTTCGACGGATTGGGAAGATTATTTCTTGAAAGATAACGCACCGACTTGGCAGTTGGATGCAAGTATTTCCGGTATAGCCAACAAAACGAATTATTTTATTTCTGCCAGCCATTATGATGCGGACGGTGTGGAACCTGCTTCGGGAATGCGCCGCGAGACATTGCGCAGTAATTTGGACACGAAGGTTTTCGACTGGTTGCGTGTTGGTGTGAATTTAGGACTGTCTTATGAGGACTGGGAAACAAATGGATTTGCCGGATCTGGTAATAGCTGGTACAATGTGTCTACATTGAGCCGTTGGGCTTTCCCGTTCGAGACCCCGTATGAAGTGATAGAAAACGCGGATGGTAGTATTTCGTATGGAAAACGCAAGGATTTGCTTGATCTTTTGGGTGTGTGGAACCCTTATTATCTGTTGGAAAACCAGCCGACGGGAAAAAATAAAATTCGTCTTTTCGGAAATATGTTTGAAGAAATAACTCCGATAAAGGGATTGACATTGCGTGCTTCTCAAGCTATGGATGCTTTCGATTACAGATATCGCTACAGGAATAAACCTGCCCAGTATAATAATTATTCGGGTTCGGCTCAAGAATCATTCCAGCGTTATTCTTCTTTTACTTTGACGAATACGGCCGAATATAAATTTGATATTGATAAGTTGCACAATATTACGGCTCTTATCGGTCAGGAAGCCATCATTTATGATGGCAGTTCTTTCGGTGCAAGTGTTGACGGGATTACGGACGATCGTTTGACGTTGATAAGCCACGGTACGACGTTTAAGAAACCGAGTGCCGATTTGAAAAAGAAAGTGATGAATTCTTTCTTTGCCCGTGCCGAATATAATTTCGATGAAAAATATTACTTGGATGCTTCTTACCGTACGGACGGTTCTTCTTTGTTCGGTGTCAATAATCGTTGGGCTTCCTTCTTTTCAGTAGGAGCGATGTGGAATATGAAAAAAGAAGGGTTTCTGTATGATGTCGACTGGCTGTCGGATTTGCGTTTGAAAGCAAGTTACGGAACGACCGGTAACTCGGCTTTTGAAGGAGACCCTTATTATCCGGCTTTAGGTTTGGTCGGTACGGGTAACTATAACGGAGGTCAGTATTTTGCTATTTCTTCGGTGCAGAATGACGATCTGACCTGGGAAAAACAAAAGACGTTGAATATCGGATTTAACTCTCGTTTCTTCAATCGTTTGAGTGTCGATTTTGATTTTTACAACAAAGTGACGGAAGATATGTTGATGACGATCCCGTTCTCTTATACGACAGGTCATGGTTCCGGTTGGGGAAATATCGGCAGTATGTTCAACAGAGGTATCGAATTGTCCGCTTCTTATGACATCATATCCAATAAGGATATGTTCTGGAGCGTATCGGCCAATATTAACTACAATAAAAACGAAATAACGGAATTGTTCGGCGGACGTGATGAATATGTTGTGGCAAATACAGGTTTGAAATATGAGGTGGGAAAGCCTTACGGAGAATTCTATTATGTTAGATGGGTTGGCGTCGATCCCCAGGACGGACAGCAAATCTGGTTGGACAAAGATGGAAATGAAACGAAAGTATATGATGAAAATAATGCTGCATATACAGGAAAACAACAGTATGCTCCGTGGTCGGGTGGTTTCAGTACACGTTTCGATTGGAAGGGCTTCAGTGTGAATGCCGATTTCTCTTTCATGCTGGGCAAGTACATGATCGACAATGACCGCTACTTCGTTGAGAATCCGAATTTCGTAGGGCAATTGAACCAAACGGTCGAAATGGAAAACATGTGGACTACTCCGGGACAGGTAACAGATATTGCGGCTGTTAATTCTCCACGATATTTCGATACGCACTTATTGGAAAACGCTTCGTTCTTGCGCTTGAAGAATTTGACCATTGGTTATAATCTGCCTCAAAGCCTTTTGAGAAAGACCGGTTTTATCCGGGGATTGAGAGTCTTTGCTGTAGGACGTAACTTGTTGACGGCAACGAAGTATCAAGGGGCAGACCCGGAAGTCGATTCGAATTTGCAGTTAGGTAAATATCCGAATACCCGTCAATTTTCGTTCGGTGCTGAGTTTACATTCTAATTTAATTAAAAAGGAACAGAAATATGAAAAAGAAAACTATATTGTCTTTGTTTGCCTGTTGCTGTGCGGCTTTTACTGCCTGCGACATGGATTTGACGTCGGAAACTTCTATAGCGACGAATGAATCGGTCCAATCCGTCTTGGATTGTCAGAAATACAGTAATTTGTTTCATGCGGAGTGGCGTTCATATTTGCAAAACGCTTATGCAATGGATGCCTTGGTTCAGTCTGGCTTGATAACCGCTACAGCCGATTACGGGAATACATACGGTGCTTTTTACCGTTGGGAATTTACGATTACGGATGGCGCTTTTTCGGGATGCTGGAGTAATAACTATAATTATATCGCTAATGCCAATGTCTTGTTGAAGGGAGCACAGGCTTTATTGGACGCCAATACGCTGTCGGATGCGGATCGGGTTTCGGTTCGCCTTTATATGGGGCATGCTTATTTTTCGCGTGCATTTGCCTATTTCGAGTTGGCGCGTCATTTCTGTAAGAATTATGATGCGTCTACGGCGGCCAATGATTATGGCGTGCCTTTGGTTTACGAATACAATCCTTCGTCTAACGATGCCAGCTATCCGGAACGGAGTTCTTTGGCTGAAACATATGCACAAATAGAAGATGATTTGGCCAAAGCGGAAGAGTTGGTGACAACTGCCGGAGAGCAAAATTCGGCTTATATCACGAAAGATGTCGTCAAGGCTCTGAAAGCCCGTGTGGCTCTTGAAAAAGAAGATTATCAAGGGGCGATTTCTGCTGCGACATCATTGATCGATAGCGGGACATATCCTTTGATGACGGATGCCGCAGCTTATGCGGATATGTGGGTGCATGACAACGGAACAGAGGCAATCTGGCAGTTCGCCATGATTAAAGGGCAGGAAGAGTGTCCGAATTCGTTGGGTAGTGCTTTTAGCGGAATTATTGATGTTTTGCCTCGTCCTTCTTACATACCGACTAAAACGGTATTAGGGTTGTATGATCAGGATAATGACATTCGTTATGATGCTTACTTTACTTATGATTCGATCGACGCTCAGTCTGTGAGCGATTTTATGCTCACTTATTGTAAGAAATGGCCCGGAAATCCGGATTTTTATGACGGAAAGAGTTCTAATGTCAATAAGACGAAAGCATTCCGTATCTCTGAAATGTATCTGATAGCGGCAGAAGCATACGCTATGTCCGGTGATGCAGCCAATGCGTCCGAAATATTGAACGAATTGAAAGCTGCCCGTATCAAAGGGTGGAACGATAAGGCGTATAGTGGCGATGCTTTGATGAAAGAGATTCAGGATGAGTATGTCCGCGAATTGTTCGGCGAAGATCCCCATATCTTTAACATGAAACGTTGGAAGAAGGGGCTGAACCGTTCTACGGTCGAAGCGCAGGTTCAGTCTTATCTGCCGGCTTTGGGTACGGATATGGTCAAACCTGCTGACGATCATATGTGGGTATGGCCGATCCCGAAAGATGAAATCGACTCCAACCCGCAAATCAAAGGACAACAGAATGAAGGTTATTAACCTTTTTATAAACACACATAAATAACTATGAGGGAATGGCTGGATGTGAATTTCGCCATTCCCTGCTTTTCAAACCGAAACCGGCTCTTGTTTATCGTTTGAAAGAACGGTAAGTCCTCTCATATAGACGTCAGTCTTATTACGTTAACTGAAATAATTTTTTTAATGTACTATGTATGAAACGGACTCGAATATTGCAAGTAATTATCTTTTTTGTCCTCGCCTCTCTTTCCGCCTGTCAAGACGATTTACCGGCCGTTGGACCGGATGAAGAGGCTGCGGCTTCTCTTTTCATGACTAAATCGGTGTCCGAACTTGACGAGAATCTGTTGTTGATCCAGGTTGCCATGCAGCACGTCGACAGTATCACTCCTTTTTTTGACAGATTCACTCGGTTGTATGGAATTCCCTTGTGGCAATATGCATTACCTATGGGAGAAGAGAAAAGGGACATCTCTTATCTTGTTCCGGTTTATAAAGAAGAAATCCCGAATATCATTCATACGATTTGGTTTTTTGATATACAAGGTGATACGCTTCGTTACCGGACGATTACACGCGAGAATGAACAGATTCGTGCTTACCAACAGAATTTTGTCTTCGACGAGTTGAGTTACAATATCTTTGGAGACGAATCGGCAGGAGAACTTAAGTTCGAAGATCCGCCTCAAACCCGTGCTTGGGGGAAAGAATACTATGATTGCCATTATGGGATCATAGAGTGGAATGACATTGAAGTCTCCCGTGGTTTATATTGTAAGGAACGAACGGTTTGGATCTCGGAAACCATAGATTATACAGATACCGACCCGATCATCGGAGGAGAAACGGGGATCGGAGGTGGCGGAGGCACAAGCAATGATCCGCCTCCCGGTTCTATTACCCAGGCAAGCTTAAATAAAAAAATTCCGGATATAAAGAAAAGAATGAAGGAGTTGGCTTGTGGGATAGATGATGTGGATATTGTGTATGAACCAGGTAAATGTCGTGGAAATGCTATGGTCATACCAGATGAAAAGACTGGAAAGAAGACCATTTATGTTGGTGGTAAGTTCTTTAAATATGAATATCAAGATCAAATGTCTATTCTTTATCATGAAGCCTATCATTGTAATCATGATGAGGCATGGTCAAGTAAGACTCAAATGCTTCTTGATTCGCCATATAATCTCCAAATACCTCCGGAACATGTGGATTACTTGTTAAAGTATGAATTTGACGGTATCACGAATTCTATGGATTTTATTAATGAATATGAGGCTAAGATTACAATTCTGTATTGTCCTGAATATTATAAAAACGAGATAAATGCATATAGTGTAGAAATACGTTTGAATCCTTCGGTTTCCGAAAAATATGCTCTTGAGAGACTGTATATGTTGTAGAAACAAGAAGCTCTATATAATTATTTAAAGTATTATAAATATTAAAATTGGAATCTTATGAAAACTCATGTATTATTTCAGGTTCTATTATCTGTTTGTTTATTTCTATCTGTAGCAAACTCAAGTTACGGTCAAACAAGATATAAAACATTCTGTAATGGTCAAACAAAATATAAATTGGTGGATTTGGATGTTAAAAAGACTGATTATGATGTACAAGGCACTTTACGGATTAGTCAATCATATGATAAAAAAATAAAATATTGACATTAAAGATGAAAAATGAATATAAACATGATGTCTTCTTATATCAAAGTATTACGTCCCATTTATTCGTATGCGATTATGCTGATCAGGAACAATTTCCAGCAAATAGAATTCCTATAAGTATATCTGGGGACGTGATAATAAGAAAGAAAATCATCAAACCGGATTCAACTCATGTAATACCTTATAATTGTGAAGGAATGATTGCCAGTGGATTCGATCAGGTTTCTTTCGAAGGAACTGTTCCGTACTTTCTTGTGGATGAAAAAGAAGAGGTTATTGCGGTTGGGTGTGTTTGGCTCGAGGAACAACGTTTCGATCTATAGTCTTGAATCTCTTTTTTGTTGGTCTGAAAGAATGTTTTATATAAAGATTTTGCAAAATAACCATCATACTATCATTATTACTCTATAGAGTTTGTTCTTCAATGCCCTAAAACATGATAGTTTCTATTTTTAATTGTCAAATTTCTTATAGTCTCGTGATCTGTATTGGGATTTATATCAATGAGCTTAGTAAGCAAATCTTTAAAATACTCAAATGAGTTAATGTTGTTGAGCCTGCACGAACAAGCCAGTGAGTAGATCAGTGCAGTCCTTTTAGCCCCCTGATGACTCCCACAGAATAAGGAGTTTCTGCGGCTTAAGCTAATATATCGCATTAGTCTTTCAATCGCATTATTGTCCGGAGCATAGTCTGCACTGCGGATATAATTGCATAAAGCATCATATTCGTTTAACGTATAGTTAATCGCCTTACTTAATTCACTTTTGGGTAAAGTCGACTTTTTGTTTTTTATATTTATCAGTTCCTCTTTTAATTCTTTGAGGATAGGGGGAGCATATTTATTTCTATAGTCCAGTATCTGGCGGGCTGTCCAGTCCGGGGGAATGCGGTGTTCATTTTGGTAAAGACGATTGATGATTCGTACGATTTTTTCTGCATCCTTGTTTCCTGTTATATTCAGGAACTTGCGTTTGCAATGTTGGAAACAGGATAGGCGGATGGCATCCGGATAGGCCTCTTTTTCTATTATCTTGTAATTTCCTAATCCGTCACTTTGTATAGCTCCCCGGTAGTCTTCCCTGAGATAACCGGTCAGGATCTTTCTGGAACGTGAACCGTTTTCGTAAAAGAAATGTACCAGTTTTAGATGATTAGCCAGTGCTGCCCAAATATATCCTTTGGCTGTGGATTTGCCGGATGAGTTGTTTGTATCACTGGTAAGAACGGTATAATAGCTCTCGTCCATACTCAGATAATTGTCCGAGAGGACAGTCTCTTTGAGAACATCTTCAACCAGGTCAAACAGACCGGCCGCCTTTTTAATCAGTCCATGAGCCGTGGCTTTATTCATCTCAAAGCCATGCTCTGCGAAGAGTTTGATGATACGTTCGACTGGCATGGAGTAGATATAGCGTAACTGCAGGATACCGGCGATGAAGGATGCATCATAATTAGAGTTCAACAAGGGGACAGCTGGCAGACTTCCGGCATAAACAGTGCCTTTACAGGCATAATAGTGCTGGTGATAGATATGCTTGATAAAACGGGGAGGAATAAATTCGTAGCGGATGCAATCTGTCGTACGTATTTTTTTTGCCTTCTTCCACTTTGAACTCTGCTGCATCCGGATAGATATCATGATGGCAGGTTTCCAGATTAAAATATTCTTTGCGTCTGGCTCCGTTGTTCCCTCTTTCTTTCAGACTGGGTTTTACTTTGGCTATGATTGTCGTTCCTTTATCGGGGACAGAGACCTGTTCGGATTTCTTGCCCGATACCATCTTTCCCAATATGCGGACTTTACTTTGCTGGCCTTCAAGGGATGCATTCTTTTCCAACAGGGCTTTCTCCAACGAGAGGATGGAACTGTTTAAGGATTTGACTTCCGCAGTCAGGATATTGAGCTGTTCATTCTGATCTGCGATCACTTTCAACAACTCCTCTTCCCGCTGCGCAGCCAATTTCAACTGGTCTTCCAATAAGAGGGCAATCCGCTTGTAATCCATGCCTTAAAGATACGGATAGTTCTTCCGGCGGCAAAATATTTATGCTTTTATTTATAAAGCGGCGCCCTACAAATCAATAGACCGGACTACAAACGAAGGCGTTTCCTGTACTTCACTGTATTCAGAGAGATGCCTGACATGATCATCATGAACGTTTTCCATTCGATCTTATTCCAGTCCTCACGGGGATTAAAACGGGGGAGTTCAAAGGTCCCGTCCTCTAAACGCTTCTGATATAAAATAAATCCGTCTTCCTGCCAGCGCAACAGTTTGATCATGTCCCGTTTTTTACCACAGAACAAATAGACATCTCCGCTGAGTGGGTTTCCTGTCTTTGTATTGCGAACCAGTTCGGATAAAATCTCTATTCCACACCCCATATTGATATAGTAAGGGTAAAGATAATAATGCAGGGATTCGTTCAGACTAAACATTTGGATTGCCTGTTACTTGGGTGTATAATTCAAAAAGCTTCATTAAGGCCGAAGGGGTGGTCTCGCGGATACTAATGGATACACCGTCAGGGAAAGAGAGGATCGCACCTTTGATATATTGGTCCAAAGGAATATTGCGTGAGGATATGCGGGAGTTCTTGATCGGAAAGCTTTGCCTTGACACTTCTATAAGTGAACTTTTCAAGTTACTGTCATTACCGTTTTTTTTCCAATAATACTTCCAAACGTAAACTTCCTACGCTTCGATTATGACGATGCATCCATTGCATCACTCCTTTATAACCTACCCCTTGCTTACGGCAAAAGGTTTGAAAACTGTCGTAATGAGGGCGATCTTCATGCAAATGTGCCTTGTAGGCTTCTACTGTACGGGGAAAACGAGTTTCTGCTTTCATCTTTTTTTGATGACAAAGCTAAATACTCTTGTTTGAACAAGAACAACAATGGTAGCATCGCGGAGACGCTTACATGTTTTTAGTTTGTGATTTTGTATATGTTATTTAGTATTAGATATTTATGTTTATGTAAATCAAAATAATCATTTACAGGCATAAAGGGGTTATTGTGTTAAAAAAAACATATTCCTTACGGATTAAAAGCAGAAACAGAGCATAAAATTCCTCAGAACAAGGCAGATAAACAGCTTCACATCCCCGTTCCGGTTTCACGGAGACCCGGGTATTCACATCTCTTACATCCGGGTTTCCTACGTCTCTACATCCGGATCTAAAGCAGTTTTTCAAGCTGTTTTCTCTAAAAACTTTTATAAGAATATGCTTGTACTGAAGGTAAGAATTGACTTGTTCTTTGTGGTTTTTGGTGCGGTTGCCCTGGAAGTTCTTTTATATGCTGTGTTAATTTCTTATATTTGTGAACGATTTGGCATGTCTAAGAATGAATACACAAATAAAATCTATTATTCCTAAAATGAACATCATGAAAAAAATCTCGTTAGCCTTAGCGCTTTGCTGTGCTTCTTTCTATAGCATGGCTGATCAATTGCCGCTTGGGGGATTTAGTTACGGACCGATGGAAGCACCGACCGGTAAAGAGTGGGAGTCGCCTGAGAACCTGGCTCTGAACAAAGAACAACCGCATGCTTATATTTTCCCTTTCCAGGATGTGGAAAGCGCTCGTAAGGTATTACCGGAAAACAGTAAATTTTGGCAGTCTTTGGATGGAGACTGGAAGTTCAATTGGGCGCCTGATCCCGATTCACGGCCGAAAGACTTCTATAAGACGGAGTTTGATGTATCCGGCTGGGATAATATCCCGGTTCCTTCCAGTTGGAATATTTATGGAGTCCAGAAAGACGGTAGCCTGAAATATGGAGTTCCGATCTATGTGAACCAGCCGGTAATCTTCCAGCATAAAGTGGCGGTCGATGACTGGCGCGGAGGTGTGATGCGTACTCCGCCAGCAAACTGGACGACTTACAAGCACCGGAATGAAGTCGGTTCTTTCCGTCGTGATTTCGAGATACCGCAGGATTGGGACGGACGCGAAGTTTTTATCAGTTTCGATGGAGTCGATTCTTTCTTCTATCTCTGGATCAACGGTCAATATGTCGGTTTTTCCAAAAACTCCCGCAATACGGCTAATTTCAACATCACTCCTTACCTCCGTAAAGGGACGAATGTGGTGGCCGCTGAAGTATATCGCAGTTCCGACGGTTCTTTTCTGGAAGCGCAGGATATGTTCCGCCTGCCGGGTATCTTCCGGACGGTCGCTCTGTATTCGGTTCCGAAAGTGTATGTGCGCGATTTGGTGGCGATTCCGGATTTGGATGTGACTTATACGGATGGTTCGCTGGCAATCTCGGCCGATGTATGCAACTTGGATAAAAAGGTTGCGAAGGGATATAAACTGGAATATGCGTTGTATGCCAATGAGTTGTATTCGGATGAAAACGTCAAAGTGGAAAATGTGCTTGTTTCGGCAGCGGTGGATGTGGTAAATCCCGGACAGATACAGACCACGAAAGCTGTCTTGAATGTAAAAGCTCCCCGGAAATGGTCGGCAGAGTTCCCATATCGCTATACGCTGGTTGCAGAGTTGAAGAATGCTAAAGGGAAAGTGGTGGAGACAACCTCTACGATCGTCGGGTTCCGTAAGGTCGAGATCAAGGATACACCGGCTGAAGAAGATGAATTCGGGCTGGCGGGACGTTACTATTATATAAATGGTAAGACCGTCAAGCTGAAAGGCGTGAACCGTCATGAATCGAATCCGGCGGTCGGACATGCCATCACGCGCGATATGATGGAAAAAGAGGTGATGCTGATGAAACGTGCCAATATCAACCATGTGCGTAATTCGCATTATCCGGATGATCCTTACTGGTATTTCTTATGTAATAAATATGGTCTTTATCTGGAAGACGAAGCCAATATCGAGTCGCATGAATATTATTACGGGGCCGCTTCCCTTTCACATCCGGTAGAATGGAAAAAGGCGCATGTCGCACGTGTGATGGAGATGGTTCATGCTAATATCAACAACCCGTCTATCGTGATCTGGTCGTTGGGTAACGAGGCGGGACCTGGTGAAAACTTCGTGGCTGCTTATGATGCGTTGAAGCAGGTGGATAAATCCCGTCCCGTCCAATATGAACGTAATAATGATATAGTGGATATGGGGTCGAACCAGTATCCGTCTATTGGCTGGACGCGTGGTGCGGTGAAAGGTGATTATGATATCAAATACCCGTTCCATATTTCCGAATATGCTCATTCGATGGGGAACGCCTGCGGTAACCTGGTGGATTACTGGGAAGCGATAGAATCGACAAATTTTTTCTGTGGCGGTGCTATCTGGGATTGGGTGGACCAGTCGATGTATAACTATGATAAAAAGACCGGTAAGCGATATTTGGCATACGGTGGGGATTTCGGTGATACTCCGAATGACGGTCAGTTCGTGATGAATGGCATTGTGTTCGGTGATCTGGAACCGAAACCGCAGTATTATGAAGTGAAGAAAGTCTATCAGCATATTGGTGTGAAAGCGGTCGATGTCAGGAAGGGGCTTTTTGAGATATTCAATAAATATTATTTTAAGGACCTTTCGGATTATGATATAAGATGGTCGCTTTATGAAGACGGAAAGGAGATTCGATTCGGTTTTGTTAATTCCGGGATGATCCCTGCCCGTGCCAAAGCACAAGTGTCAATACCTATGCCTTTTGACAAGTTGAAGAATGATTCCGAATATTTTGTAAAGGTGCAGTTCCTTCTTAAAGATGATATGCCGTGGGCTGAAAAAGGATTTGTGACGGCGGAGGAACAAATTTTGTTGCAGGAAGCTATGGCGCGTCCTTCCATCAGTGCCGTGACGGCTTCTGCCGGAAAGGTGAAGTTGGATAAATCGGATACTTCGATTAAAACGGTGAGTGGTGACGGTTTCGTTGCTAAGTTCGATATGGAGACGGGTACGATTTACAGCCTGGCCTACGGAGGCAAGACGATTATAACCGATGGAAACGGTCCGAAGCTCGATGCTTTGCGTGCTTTTACCAATAATGACAACTGGTTCTATTCGCAGTGGTTTGAACACGGCTTGCATAACCTGCAACATCGGGCAACGAATAGTACGGTTTTGGAAAGAAACGACGGTACGGTCGTCTTGGCTTTCACTGTCGAATCGCAGGCGCCGAACGGTGCTAAGATCAAAGGTGGAACCAGTACGGGAAAAAATAGTATAGAGGAACTGACAGATAGGAGATTCGGGGAAAATGATTTCAAGTTTACGACGAATCAAATCTGGACCGTTTATCCTGACGGGTCTGTCGAGTTGCAGTCGAGCATCACTTCTAACCGTCCGAGTCTGGTATTGCCACGCCTAGGATATGTAATGAAAATCCCGCAGCAGTATGCAGACTTCACTTATTACGGACGTGGCCCGATCGATAACTATGCTGACCGCAAGAGCGGACAGTTTATCGAACAGCATAGGAATACGGTGGCTGGCGAGTTTGTGAATTTCCCGAAACCGCAAGATATGGGCAACCACGAGGATGTACGCTGGTGTGCCCTGACCGATCCGGATGGCGAGGGTGCTGTGTTTGTGGCTACCGACCGTTTGTCTGTATCGGCTCTTCAATATTCTGCATTGGATTTGATTCTGGCTTCTCATCCCTACCAGTTGCCGGTTGCAGGAGATACGTATCTGCATTTGGATGCGGCTGTGACCGGGTTGGGTGGTAACAGTTGCGGACAAGGCGGACCGTTGGAACAGGATCGCGTCTTTGCCGGACATCATGACATGGGCTTTATAATCCGTCCTGCCGGAAAAGATGTAACCGTTACGGCAAATGTTGCACCCGCCGGAGAAATGCCGTTGACAATCATGCGTAATCGCGCCGGATCCGTTGAGCTCTCATCGGCTCGTAAAGACGCTGTGATTTGCTATACGACCGACGGGAAAGGAAAAGCGAAGGAATATTCGGAAGCCATACCATTCCGCAATGGTGGTACCGTAAAAGCCTGGTTTAAAGATAATCCGAAAATCAATGCAACGGCTTCTTTCAGCAAGATCGAGAGTATTCAGACGGAAGTGGTCTATACAAGCAGCGAAGAGTCCGGTTACGGAGATGCCAAGAACCTGACGGATGGTGATCCGAATACGATCTGGCATACGATGTTTTCCGTTACCGTTGCCAAATATCCGCATTGGGTGGATTTGGATGCAGGGGAAGTAAAACAGATTAAAGGTTTTTCATTCCTTCCCCGGCAGGACGGATCGAATGGTAATATCAAGGATTATTCGATTAGTGTCAGCCTGGATGGTAAAAACTGGGGTGAACCGGTCTTGAAAGGTACTTTTGAAAATAACCAGAAGGAAAAGAAAGTGCTGTTCGATCAGCCGGTCAAAGCCCGCTATATCCGTTTTACAGCATTGAGCGAGCAGCGCGGACAGGATTTTGCATCGGGTGCTGAATTGGTGATTCTGGCTGATTAATTGAACTTTATATTATGTGATGGAACAGGAGAGGAAGTCATTCCTTTCCTGTTTTTTATACTTTGTGCCTTCGATATGTCTGTTATCTCATCATTTTTGTTTTTCTTTGCGGAAAAATTCAGACACGTGAATCTCATTATAGAACAAGGAAACACATCATCGAAAGTGGCTGTATACAATAAGAGGCATATGGAGGCTTCTTTTGTGTTTAAGAAATTCGACGTGGAGGTTGTCTCTTCTATCTTTAAGAAGTACCCGCTGACGAAAGGGATATTCTCGACAGTGATAGATAAAGATGACGAATTGGTTGAATACCTGGGAAGCAATCTTCGGAATTTTGTGTTTTTGGACGAAACGGTATCTCTTCCGATCAAGGTGCAATATAAAACGCCTAAAACGTTGGGTAAAGACCGGCTGGCTGCCGCTGTCGGGGCTAATTACCTGCAACCAGGAAAGGATTTGCTGGTGATTGATGCCGGAACAGCTATTACATATGAACTGATCGATGCTTCCGGTTCTTATTTAGGAGGGAATATTTCACCTGGAATGACAACCCGGTTCAGAGCATTGAACCTGTTTACGGAGAAATTGCCTTTGGTTGTCGAACAGGAATACATTCCTTTGGTCGGAACGGATACGGAAACAGCCATCCAGGCTGGAGTAGTAAATGGTATAGTGTGCGAGATGGATGGGTATATCGAAATGCTTCGGCTAAAATATCCTAACCTTTTGGTTTTTTTAACAGGCGGTCATTCGTTTTATTTTGAAAGACGACTAAAAAACTCCATCTTTGCAGACATTAATTTAGTGTTGACAGGATTAAACAGAATCTTAGAGTATAATGTTGAAGATTAATAAAGTACTAATAACAAGCGTTCTTATATTCATGCTGTTGCCTTTGATGGCGCAAAACAATACAAACTCGCCCTATACCCGTTTCGGGTATGGTGATTTGGGAGAACGTTCGTTCGGCGCAGGTCGAGCCATGGGCGGTGTTGGTTACGGATTACGTTCGCCGAAACAAATAAATCCGATGAACCCGGCATCATACAGTTGCATGGACTCCCTGACATTTCTCTTTGATTTTGGTGTAGCCGGTCAGTTGTCGTGGTTTGATGACGGAAATGCCCGTCAGAACGATATCAACGGAAACGTGGAATATATTGCAATGCAGTTTCCGATTCATCGCCGGATAGCCTTGAGTTTCGGTTTGTTGCCTTATTCTTATGTCGGTTATAAGTTTGGTGCTTTGCGTAACGACGAAGGAGTTACATTTACGGAAACTTATAACGGCTCAGGCGGTTTGAGTGATTTCTATGGAGGTGTCTCTATTGATATCTGGAAAAAACGTTTAGCCGTGGGAGCCAATTTTGGTTTCCTGTTTGGGAATATCAAGCATGAACAAGTTGTAATCATGAGTGGTGAAGGAACAGGAGCATATAATACGAACCGTAACCAGGAATTGAGGGTGCGTGACCTGAAAATGGATTTCGGATTGCAGTACACACATCCGTTAAGCAAGACGGAGAGTGTGACGTTAGGTCTTGTTTTTTCTCCTAAAAAAAGTTTGCATGCAAAATCCTATCAATTGACTCAGTCTTATACATCTTCTGGTTCAGATGGAGAAGTGCTTCAGTCTGATACTATCAGCGGGAAAGCGTTTGCGTTGCCAAATTCGTATGGAGTGGGGCTTTCTTATGTGAAACAAAATAAATTAACGTTAGCAGCCGATTTTTCCTATGAGGATTGGGGAAAAATGCCTTACTTTGGGGAGAAAGATAATTTCAAGAATCGTTATCGGGTAGCGGTTGGTGGCGAATATATACCGGATTATATGCGCAAATCATATTTCAGCAGGATTCGTTATCGCGCAGGTGTCCATTATGGCAATTCTTATTTGCGTATGAACCGGACAGATGCCAATCCTTCCGGAGACGGTTATAACGAGATCGGAGCAAGCCTTGGTCTGGGATTGCCGTTAATTGATAACCGTTCGTTGATTAACATATCGTTTGAGTATGTGAAAAAGAAACCGGAAGTGAAGATGAACATGATTGATGAACAGTATTTTCGTTTTACAGTGAATTATACGTTCAATGAAGCATGGTTTATGAAATTTAAGGTTGATTAACTAAATAGCTAACTTTAATAGAAATAAATATGAAGATCAAAGTATTATTATTGGCTTTCGGATGCTCTATGATGTCGTTCGGAGCTTATGCACAAAAAGGTGTGGATACTGGTACTCCGTTCGGTTCTGGTGAAGATAGCGTACGTTGTATTACCAATATCAGCTTATTTGTCCCTTATGCCAAAGCAGGGAATTTCAAGGATGCTTATGAATTCTGGTATCAGGCTTATACCGAATGTCCGGGAGCTCATAAGGATATCTACTTGTATGGTGTGAGGATCATGGACTGGAAAATCAATACCGAGAAAGATCCGGCTAAGAAAGCTGCTCTTATCGATGATTTGATGAAGGTGTATGATACGCGTGTGAAATATTTCGGTAATGACCGAAAGTATGGAAAGGATTGGATTATTGCTCGTAAGGCTGCTGATTATATCCGCCTTAAGGGAGATAATGCAGACCCGAAAGTGTATTATGCTTGGTTGGGTGAAGTGATCAATGAGTTTGGTGAAAACTCTGAAGCAATGGGAGTATCCTTGTATATGATGGGGTCTCACCGTCAACTGTTGGCTGATCCTAATTTCAAAGAGACTTATTTGGAGGACTATTTGAAATGTTCAAAGATCATTGCAACTCAGTTAGCCGCAGCTCAAGCAGCAAATAATGAAAAGGAGATAAAGAACCTGACTACCTACAAGTCTGCCATTGATGGTGGTTTTGCAGGTAGTGGTGCTGCCGATTGTGAAACGTTGCAGAATATGTATGCTTCCAAAGTTGAAGCTGCAAAGGATGATTTGCCTGCGTTGAAAGAAATCGTATCTCTGTTGAGACGTGTTCGTTGTCAGGAAATCGATGCTTTTTATACAGCTGCAGGTTATGCCTATAAACTGGAACCGAGTGCAGATGCCGCTCTGGGTATTGCAAAACAGGCTGTAAAAGCTAAAGATTATGATAAGGCTATCCAGTATTTTGAAGAAGCAGCCAATATGGAAACAGATGCAGTTTCAAAGGCTGAAGACTATTATCTGATCGGTGTACTGTTGTTCGAACAGAACAATATGTCAAAAGCAAGACAATATTGTCAGAAAGCAATTGAAACCAATCCTGATTACGGTGCGCCGTATATACTGATTGGCAATATGTATGCTAAATCTGCAAAATCTATCTATCCGAATGATGCCGTTTTGGCCAAAGCTGTTTACTATGCAGCTATCGATAAATTTGAAAAGGCAAGACAGGTAGATCAGAATGTGGCAGAAGACGCTGGTAAATTGGCTAATACTTATCGTGCTCACCTTCCTTCTACGGAAGAAGTTTTCATGCATCCGGATCTGGAAAAAGGAAAAGTTTTCAAAATCGGGGGGATGGATTGGTGAGACTGTCACAATCAGATAATTATGATTAAGAACCGTTTTCTTTGTAAAACGAACGAACAAGGCATAACAACTATCTTTGCGGTAGTTGTTATGCTTCTTTTATTTACTGCCTCTTGTAATGGAGATAACAAGGAGGTTGTTGTGGTTGCTTTCGATCCTGAAACAACTTATACGTTGAGGACTACTGATTATACTACTCAGTTCTCCGATTCGGGGATTACACGCTATCGTGCTATCGCTAAAGAATTTTTGAAATTCGATAAGGCAAAAGAGCCGTTCTCATATTTTCCTGAAGGTATTTATGTGGAAAAATTCGATACTTTATTTAATATTGAAGCGAGTCTTAAAGCGGATACGGCTTATAATTATGAGAAGAAAGGACTATGGAAGCTGATAGGCAATGTGAGGGTTGAGAATCTGGAAGGGAAAAAATTTGAAACTTCCTTGCTTTTTTGGGACCAGAAAGAGGAAAAGGTCTATTCTGATAAATACATTCGGATACAAGAGGATGATAAAATCATAACGGGTATCGGATTCGAGTCGAATCAGAATATGACTCAATATAAAATATTTAATTCTCAAGGAGTATTCCCTGTCAGTGAATCGGTAACGACTGATTCAACCCAAAATATTGTTCCAGTAGATTCTATGCCCATAGCTGCCAACCCTGCTATGGAGACTGTTCCGCAGAAGCAACCGGCACAGAAGGAAAAAGTGGTTCCACGAAAATTGGTGCCGGCCGAGATGGATAAAACGAAGTAATGGGTGCACTTACATACATATTAATATCATTGGCTTTTTCTGCATTCTTTTCAGGAATGGAGATAGCCTTTATCTCTTCCAATAAGTTACGTTTCGAACTTGATAAAAAGGAAAAAAGCTTGACGAGTAAGATTCTGGATATATTTTACCGGAACCCGCATCAGTTTATATCTACAATGCTGGTCGGAAACAATATAGCGTTGGTGGTCTACGGTTTGCAGATGGCGATTATACTGGAACCTCTTATTGCTCGTGTGGTAAATAACGAGGCACTGATTGTTTTGACTCAGTCTATTATCTCGACTATCCTGATATTGTTTACCGGAGAATTTATTCCAAAAACTGTTTTTAAATTGAATCCGAATTTTTCGCTTACGTTGTTTTCGGTACCTTTGTTAATCATATATGTTGTTTTGTATCCGGTTTCTAAATTTTCTTCTTTGCTTTCTTTCCTGATTCTGAAAATTGCTGGTGTAAAGAATGTGACCGGTTCGACGCAACGGGCGCTGGGCAAAGTCGACCTTGATTATTTTATCCAGCAGAGCATTGAAGATGCGCCTCAAAATTCGGATATGGATACGGAGGTAAAGATTTTTCAGAATGCACTTGATTTTTCGAATGTGCGTTTGCGTGATTGCATCGTTCCCCGTACGGAAATTGTGGCTTGCGATAAGACGGCTGCCCTTGAGGAACTACGTTCCCGTTTTGTAGAGACTGGACTTTCTAAGATTCTTGTTTATAATGAAAATATAGATGATATTGTCGGATATATCCATTCTTCGGAAATGTTTAAAAACCCGGAAGATTGGACACAAAGTATCCGAAGCGTCTCGATTGTTCCGGAAACGATGGCTGCCAATAAATTGATGAAAGTCTTGATGCAGGACAAGAAAAGTATGGCTGTTGTGGTGGATGAGTTTGGTGGAACTTCGGGAATCGTAACCTTGGAAGATTTGGTGGAAGAAATATTCGGAGAGATAGAAGATGAGCACGATATCAAGTCGTATGTAGCCAAGAAGGTGGGAGATGACGAGTATCTATTGTCCGGTCGTATAGAGATCGATACGCTGAATGAGAAGTTTGACTTGGAATTACCGGAGTCGGACGATTATGTGACAATAGCCGGTTTTATATTGCATTTTTATCAGAAATTTCCGAAGTTGAATGAAACGATTGTAATTGATAAATATTCTTTTAAAATCGTAAAAGTGACAGCTACGAAAATCGAATTAGTTCGTATGAAAGTAGTGAGTTAATTAAAAAAAAAAGCATAAAAAGATGCGGCAATCTCTTTTTTCGTATCTTCGTGCCCTTAAAATGTGGAATAATAAACTTTAAAAAATAATAAAGATAAATGGCTACGCTGGAAAAAATCAGAAGCAAAGCAGGACTGCTGGTACTCGTTGTGGGGGTGGCATTGTTCGCTTTTATCATCGGTGACTTTTTAAACTCCGGTTCTACTTATTTCAGACAATCGCAGGAGACGGTTGCGGAGGTAGACGGAGAAGTTATTAAAATTCAAGAATTTCAGGATCGTGTAGACGAAATGACTGAAATGTACAAAATGCAGACAGGTTCCACCAGTCTGCCCGAAGAATACCAGACTCAAATCCGTCAGTCTGTATTCGATGGTATGGTTCAGGATATCGTTTTGAATGAAGCAACTTCCGAGTTAGGAATGGGAGTAGGTCCGGAAGAACTGTTCGATATGGTTCAGGGTGAAAACATTTCTCCGATGATCCAACAGATGCAGATGTTTGTGAATCCGCAGACAGGTGCATTTGACAAAACTGCATTATTAAATTTCTTAAAGACTATCGATGACGATAATATTGCCAACTATCCCGCTGACCAGCAGGCACAGTTGTTGCAGGGGCGTCAGTTCTGGATGTTCTGGGAAAAGAATATCAAACGTCAGCGTTTGGAACAGAAGTATACAACTCTGTTGAGTAAGGCTGTTTCTGCTAACAAACTGGATGCAAAAGATGCTTTCGATGGCTCGGCTGTAAGCTCTGATATCGTTTATGCAATGCAATCTTATGCTTCTATTCCTGATTCAACTATACAGGTAAGCAAGAGTGATATCGAAAAGCTGTACAATCAGCGTAAGGAGTTGTTCAAGCAGAAAGAAGGAAAAGTAATCAAATATATCGCTGTCGATATCCGTCCGAGCAAAGAAGACTACGACAAAGCAAGTGCTGAAATCGAATCTTTGAAGAGCGAGTTGGCTACTTCTGAAAAAGTGGCTGATTTGGTGACGGAAAATTCTGAAATACCTTATATGGACGCTTTCTTTACAGAGAATGCATTGGATCCTGAAATGAAGCAATTTGTAAAGACTGCAAATGTTGGTGACGTATACGGCCCTGTTTTTGAAAACGATAAATACAGATTGTTTAAGTTGGTCGATAAAACCGTTGCTCCTGACTCTGTGAAGGTCAGTCATATTATGTTGGCAAATATAGGCGATGAAGCTGCTATCAAAGCAAAAGCCGATAGTTTGTTGAATGTACTGAAGAAAGGTGGTGACTTTGTTGCCTTGGCAAAGGAATATTCAGCTGACCAGGCTGCTGAAAAAGGGGGTGAACTGGGCTGGTTTACTGAAGCGACAGCTTTGAGAGGTGTAAATGATGATTTCAAAAAAAGCTGTTTTCTCGACTCCGGTCAATGACTATTCAATTGTAAAATCTTTGTATGGTACACATATCATCAAAGTTACCGATAAGACTACAAATGTAGACAAATACAAAGTAGCAGATATTGATATGACCGTATCTCCGAGTACAAAGACTTATGGTAACATCTATAATGAATTGAACCAGTTCATTTCAAAGAACCAGAATATAGATAAATTGGATGATGCCGCTAAAGAGGCCGGTTACAACTTGTTGTCAAATGTGACAGTAACTGCTAACGACCAGTTGCTGGGTTCTATCAAGAATTCCCGTCCGGTAATCCGTTGGGCGTTCCAGAACAACAAAGGCGATATTTCTGAAATTTTTGAATGTGACGATAAGTTTGTGATCGCAGCTATTCAGGGTACGTTGCCGGAAGGTTATCGTTCTTTGGAATCTGTTACTCCGATGTTGAAATCAGAGTTGATCGCTCAGAAGAAGGGTGAAAAGATCGCACAAGACCTGTCTGCTAAAAATCTGAGTTCTGTCGATGCTTATGCTCAGGCTATGAATTCTTCTGCAGATTCTGTTAAGTTCGTTAGCTTTGCAACACGCCGTATCGCAGGTATCGGGGTTGAGCCGAAGTTGAATGCAATGGTTTCCTTGGCTCAGAAAGATCAGTTGAGCGCTCCGGTTGTCGGCAACAACGGTGTATATGTGTTCAAGGTATACGAACAGAACAAGGACGCCAAGAATTATGACGAAGTTGCTGAAATCAAAGCATTGGATGCTTCTAATGCTTACCGTTTTGGTTTCCAGGCTATTCAGTCATTGGTTAACAAAGCTGATGTGGAAGATAACCGTATCCGCTTTTATTGATCGTTGAACTGTTTGCGGCAGGAGAGACTGCCGTCCATTATAGGGAACCGCCAATCGCAACCGATTGGCGGTTTTTTTATATCTTTGCATGAAAGAAACACAAGAAGGATCATGAATGAGAAAAGACGTTTATTGGGAATGACTTTGGATGAACTGAAAGGAGTGGCTTTTGAAGCCGGACTTCCAGGCTATGCAGCTAAGCAGATGGCTGACTGGCTGTATAAAAAAAAAGTGACTTCTATTGCAGCGATGACGAATATAGCCTCGGCGAAACGTGCCTTGTTGGAGAAAAACTTTGAGGTGGGGGCCGTACCTCCTTCCGACTTGATGAAGTCGGTGGACGGGACGATCAAGTATTTGTATCCTGCCGGTCCTGGTAATTTTGTTGAATCCGTGTACATTCCGACGGAAGACAGGGCGACATTGTGTGTTTCCTCCCAGGTCGGATGTAAAATGAATTGCCTTTTCTGTATGACCGGTAAACAGGGGTTTACCAAGAATTTGTCAGCTAATGAGATTCTGAACCAGATACAATCCTTGCCGGAAACGGAAGAATTGACTAATATCGTTTTTATGGGAATGGGCGAACCTCTAGACAATGTGGATGAACTGTTCAAAGTATTGGAAATCTTGACCGCCTCTTACGGATACGCCTGGAGTCCGAAGCGAATCACGGTTTCAACTATAGGGGTAGCCAAAGGGTTAAAACGGTTTCTTGAAGAGAGCGACTGCCATTTGGCTGTCAGCTTGCATTCGCCTTATCCGGACGAACGGCGATCTTTGATGCCGGTTGAAAAGGCTTTTCCTGCGTGTGATATTATCGAGACGATCAAGCAATATGATTTTACGCATCAACGTCGTGTTTCATTCGAATACATTGTTTTTAAAAATTTGAATGATGATCTTCAACATGCGAAGGCTTTGGTTTGTTTATTAGATAAAGTTCCCTGCAGAGTCAATCTGATCCGTTTTCATGCAATCCCTAATGTGTCGTTGGAAAGTTCGGACTTGGCAAGAATGGAGGCGTTCCGGGACACGTTGAATGCAGCCGGTATCGTTTGTACGATCCGAGCATCACGAGGAGAAGATATATTTGCCGCATGCGGGATGCTTTCTACGGCGAAGAAACAACAAAAAGAATAGAAATGGTTTCTTTTGAGGGAAAAGAAGCTATATTTGTATAACAAAAAAAATAAACGGGTATGAAAACACATTCTTTATTGATCAGCTTTTTAATGCTTCTTGTCATTATGGGAGCATGTAGTTCGGGCCCAGTGATGAGAAATGCTACCGGTTTCGCCTATGAAATTGTTGTGACGATGGATAAAGCTGACTGGGATGCTCCTGCCGGAAAGGCTATCAAAGCCGAATTGACTTCCGATATTCCAGGATTGCCACAGGCTGAACCTGCCTTTAAGATCACCTATGTGACTCCTGACCAGTTTAACGGTTTGTTAACATATGTGCGCAATGTTTTGATTGTTAGGATAGATAAGTCTCAGTATACGAAAGTTTCACTGAACTATGAGAATAATCGTTGGGCGAAAGGTCAGGTAGTGATGACATTGACAGCTCCTGACGATGCAGCCATTCTTGAATACGTAAAGGCTCATCCGCGGAACATAGTGGAATTTTTTACCAAGTGCGAAAGAAACCGTACGATCGGACAATTGGAGAAGGAACATAGTCCGGTGGTTATGGATCACGTGAAGGACCGTTTTAACGTCATGTTGAGTGCTCCGGCAAATATGACCTATTTCCGTGACACGACCGGCTTTTTCTGGGCTTCCAATAATGCCAATACTGGGCGTACGGATATTGTTGTCTATGATTTCCCATATAAGGATGCTGATACTTTCACAGCCGACTATCTGATTGCAAAACGTGACTCTGTCATGAAGCTGAATATGCCGGGGACGTTTCCCGGATCTTATATGGCTACGGATACAGCTTGGGTAACTTATAATCCGACAACGGTAAATGGTAAATATTGTGGTGTGTTGCGCGGTTTATGGCATATGAAAGGCGATATGATGGGAGGACCATTTGTCAGTCATGCACGTTTGGACGAAAAGAACAACCGGGTTGTAGTCGTTGAAGGCTTTGTATTCGCCCCGGAGACGGATAAGCGCAATTTTATCCGCCGTATCGAATCTGCATTGTATACCTTGCGTCTGCCTGGTGAATTTGAAGAAACACAGGTAGAGAAACTGGATGTTTCCGAAGAAAAGTAACAAAAGATTTGTGGTTTGTGATTTAGAGCAGCGATGGAATAAATCATAAATCATAAATCATAAATCAAAATATATGGAAGAACGATTGGTTAAGGTGGGCATAACCCACGGAGATATAAATGGTATCGGTTACGAGGTGATACTGAAAACATTGTCGGATACTTGTATAGCCGAACTTTGCACGCCGGTCATTTACGGCTCGTCGAAGATTGCCGCTTATCACCGGAAGGTCTTGGAATTGCCTGCTGTGAATTTAAGCATCATTGCACAGGCTGAAGATGCCGGGGCAAACCGGGTGAATATTATCAACTGTGTGGATGACGAGACTAAAGTAGAGTTGTGTCAATCTACAACTGCTGCCGGTGAAGCCGCTTATCTGGCTTTGGAGGCTGCCGTTACCGACTTGAAACGCGGTGCGGTGGATGTATTGGTAACGGCTCCGATCAATAAGCACAACATACAGAATGAACAATTTCATTTTCCCGGTCACACAGAATATCTGGAACAATGTTTCGGTGGTTTGGGAAAAAAGGCATTGATGATTCTGATGAAAGATAATCTTCGCGTTGCCTTGGTAACGGGACATATCCCATTAGCACAGGTCGCATCAAAGATTACTGTTGAAGATATTGTGTCCAAATTGCGTATTTTTAATCAGTCACTTAGGCAAGATTTCGGAATCGTGCGTCCCCGTATAGCTGTCCTTGCTTTGAATCCGCACGCTGGAGATGCCGGATTGTTAGGTAAGGAGGAAGAAGAAATCATTATTCCGGCTATCCAGGAAGCAGAGAAGAAGGGAGTAATGCCTTTCGGACCGTATGCTGCTGACGGTTTCTTTGGTTCGCAATTGTACGATAAATTCGATGGTGTACTGGCTATGTATCATGATCAGGGCTTGGCTCCGTTTAAAACGCTGGCGATGGATGACGGTGTTAATTATACGGCAGGTCTATCAATCGTACGGACTTCACCGGCTCATGGTACGGCTTATGATATTGCCGGCCAGAATGTGGCCTCTGAAGAATCTTTCCGCCAGGCCCTATATGCTGCATTGGATATTTACCGGAATCGTATCCGTTATCGTGAGGCAACAGCCAACCCTCTGCGCAAGCAGTATTTCGATAAAGGAGGTGACAATGAAAAGCTCGACCTGACAAAAGAGGAAGACGAATAACCGGAAGCCCGGAAATCATTTGAATACTAAAAAACCATTTCTTGCTTTATGGATAAAGCAGGAAATGGTTTTTGTTTTTTGTCCGTAGTCGAAAAGTAAGAGAGAGGTATTTTTGTTGTAAGAGCCTGTTTAGTCGTTCGTTAGTTGAAGTTGTGTCATTTTTGTATTTTACTTAAGTATATAGTTGTGGATATGAAGCGGAGAGAGAGAATGCCCAAACTGAATCAGGACGAGAGTCCTTTTTACCGCCATTTTTTTTTTGATAGGAAAAGTTTGTGTAAGTTTGCGGTTTCAAAAGGATATTAAGTATTATGTTTAAGGATAAAACGATTGTGTATACATCAGGAACATTTGATATGTTCCATTACAACCATCTTCGGATGATAAATTATGCCCGCAGCCTTGCGGATATTTTGATTGTGGGGGTGAGTACGGATGAATTGGTGTCTTCTTATAAGGCGAAGCCGATCATTCCTTTTACGGAACGTCTGCAAATCATCGAAGCATTGAAAACTCCCGATATTGTCATTCCACAACATACGTTGGATCATTCCGAAATAGTCAAAAAGCTGAATATCGACGCTTTTGTCGTGGGAGACGATTGGTATGGCAAGTATGATTATTTGAAAGACTTGGGCGTTCAGGTATTCTATTTCCCTTACGGGACAGGAGTGTCCTCTTCCAACTTGAAGAAAACGATCCATGATTCATATGAAGCGAATTTGAAGTCTCAACGGCAGTCCAAACCTGAATCTGTTAAAGGCTTCGGTGAAAAAGAATAAGGGTGATGATGGAAAAAAGGGTATTGATTACCGGAGGGACGAAGGGGATAGGCAGAGCGGTTGCCGAATGTTTGGCAAAAGCTGGCTACAGCCTGATTTTGACTTATGCTTCGGATAAAGAAGAGGCTCTTCGGGTGGCAGACGGTTTGCTGCAGCAATACAAAGTGGAGGTTCTTACGCTTCAGGCCGATATTTCCGATCGGAAATCAATCGAAAAGATAGAATCATTTCTAACCGGGTGCTCTATGCGCTTGGATGCGGTGATCTTTAATGCCGGCCTGACCTGTCGTGACTCGTTTGAGGATTTGGATATAGTAGAATGGGAACGGGTGTTTTTTGCCAATGTGCATTTCCCTGTCTTCCTGTTGCAACGCATTGTCGGTTTGATTAATAAGGGAGGAAGCATTGTCTTTACCGGTTCTCTGATGGGGATACAGCCCCATTCGGTTTCACTGGTGTATGGCGTGACGAAGAGTGCCGTGCATGCGTTGGTGAAGAATATGGTGAAGTTCCTGGTTCCGTATGAGTTGCGTGTGAATGCTGTGGCTCCCGGTTTTGTGGATACCGAATGGCAGAAAACGAAACCCGCTGAAATACGTCGTAATATAGAGAACAAGGTTTCATTAGGGCGTTTCTGTGATCCGGAGGAACTGGCGGAAGTTTATAGAATGTTAGTAGAAAATAGTTATTTTAATGGCGAAGTGATCGTCGTCGATGGCGGTTATTCGTATAAATAGAAGATAAATGAGCGACTTGGATAAAGAGTACGAGGCTTCGTTGAAGTCGATAGAAACAGAAAATAAGATTGACCGGATTTTTTATCGTCCTATCGGTTTTCGTATTGCCCGTATGTTAAGGGGTACAGGTATTACGCCTAATATGGTGACTGTTGTCTCTATTTTTGTAGGGGCGGCAGTCGGTTTCTTTTTTTATCATGATGATCTGATTTACAATGTTTGCGGTATCCTGTTGCTGGTATGTGCAAATATCCTAGACTGCGTGGACGGGCAGTTGGCCCGCCTGACGGGGGAATCAAATCGGCGATCGGTCGTATCTTGGATGGTTTTGCCGGGGATATCTGGTTTACGTGTATTTATGTCGGTTTCGCCCTTCGTCTGTCTCATGATTACGGAACGGACTGGTTCTTTGCCTTGGCGGTTCTTTCCGGTTTGTCACATTTGGTACAGGCGAATATCACGGACTATTACAAGACACTTCATTTGTATTTCATCAGCAAGGATAAAGGTGCGGAGTTCCAGTCGTTGGAACAGGTACGTGCCCGCCATAAGGAAATGAAGTACGGTATCAATAAATTCTTCTATTTCCTCTATCGTGGCTATACGCTTTTGCAAGTGAAGGCCACCCCTTCTTTGCAAGGGATGCTTCGCAGCTTGCATGCACGGTATGGAGATGATATTCCGGAAGATATCCGTATCCGTTTCCGCAAGCAAAGCAAGGAACTGATGCACATGGTAGACCTTTTGACTTTTAACGGACGTACGATCGTGATGTTCGTCGTGGTTCTGGTCGGTGAGGTTTGGGTTTATTTCTTGTATGAGATAATCGTATTGAACATCGTTTTGTTGCTCGCCATGAGAAAGCATGAACAGATGTGTGCAACATTCTATAAATAAGAATTTATGAAAGAGAGCGTTGTAGACATACATGATTTACAGGAAGCTGCCCCGTTCTTTAAAAGTCGTTTCGGCTCTTTTCTGGGGAAAGTGCTGATCAAATGGTTGAGTATCGATAAGGTAAACAAGGCTCATGCCCATAACTGCCATTTGCGGGGAGCGGAGTTCACAACAGCCTTGCTGAACGACCCGTTGATCGATATTAAATATGATCTACATAACGCCGAGGTGCTGGATCATCTGCCCGAAGGCGCTTTCGCTACAGTTTCGAACCATCCTATCGGATCGATAGACGGGATTATGTTGATCGATATATTCGCTTCACGCCGTCCGGATTTCAAAGTAATGGTAAACGGCGTATTGACCAAAATCGGGGCCATGGGAGATAATTTCGTGTCCGTCAAGCCAGACTCCAATAACCAGGGGGCTAATCTGAAGAATATAAACGGGGTCCGTATATCCCTGCAACAACTGAAAGAGGGGCATCCGATGGGTTTTTTCCCTGCCGGGGGGATCTCGATGTATAATAAGAAGACGAAGAAAATACAGGATTTGCCTTGGACGCACAGTGTGATTCGTCTGATCCGGAAAGCGAAAGTGCCTGTATATCCTGTTTATTTCGATTTCCTGAATTCCCGCTTTTTCTATTGGCTGGGCCGGATTGACTGGCGTATCCGTACGTTGCGCATACCAGCCGAGGCCTTTAACAAGCGCGGGCGTACGGTCGATGTTTATATCGGTGAGCCTGTTTCTCCAGAAGAAATCCAAAATATTGCCGACGACAAAGACCTGGCCGAGTTTTTATATCAACGTACGTACGCTGCTAAAAAATAACAAACCTGTATAGAAACCGCCTTCGGATTTCGGTTAATTGGATTAAGATTTGTAATTTTGGCAGATAAAACTGAAATAATTACAGATAGTAGAAGAAATATGATAAAGGTTGACGTGCAGCAGATAAAACAGCGTTTTGGAATTATCGGTAATAATGCCGGGCTGAACCGGGCTATCGATGTTGCCCTACAGGTCGCTCCGACAGATTTGTCTGTGCTGATTACCGGTGAAAGTGGTGTCGGTAAAGAAACTTTTCCTCAGATTATACATCAGAACAGCCCGCGTAAACATGGGCAATACATAGCGGTGAACTGTGGTGCCATTCCTGAAGGTACGATTGACTCGGAATTGTTCGGACACGAAAAAGGTTCTTTTACAGGAGCGTTGTCTGACCGTAAAGGCTATTTCGAGGTTGCGGATGGCGGGACGATCTTCCTGGATGAAGTAGGAGAGCTACCCACCCCTACGCAGGCACGTTTGTTGCGTGTTTTGGAGACGGGAGAGTTTATCCGTGTCGGTTCATCCAAAGTCCAAAAGACGAATGTCCGTATCGTCGCGGCGACAAATGTCAATCTGACGCAAGCTGTAGCGGAAGGAAAATTCCGTGAAGATTTGTTTTACCGTCTGAGCACGGTGCCTATCCAGGTTCCTCCTTTACGTGAGCGCGGTGAGGATATCATCTTGCTTTTCCGGAAATTTGCCAGCGATTGCGCGGAGAAGTACCGGATGCCGCCGATCCGTTTGGATGAGGAAGCCCGCCAGTTGATGCTTTCCTACCGTTGGCCGGGGAATGTCCGGGAACTGAAAAACATAACGGAGCGTATTTCTGTTATCGAGGAAAACCGGGATATCACCGCTTCAGTGCTTCGCTTGTATCTACCCGATCTGAATATCGAGAAATATCCGGTCCTAGTCAAACAGGATTCCGATCAGAAGATATTCAATAGCGAACGGGAGATTCTATATCAAGTGCTGTTTGACATGAAGAAAGATGTCAACGAACTTAAGAAGCTGGTACACGACATCATGGGAGGCAAGATGCCAATCGAGATGCCGGAAGAGCCGGCGGCTTATCCCCATCCGATCCATACCGTCCATCCGGTTCCTTCTATTCAGGAAGCCGAAGCAGTGGAAGAGGAGGAGAGCCTGTCGCTGGAAGAAGTCGAGAAAGAGATGATCCGAAAGGCCTTGGAGAAACATAACGGTCGCCGTAAGAATGCCGCTGCCGACCTGAAGATATCGGAACGGACACTTTACAGAAAATAAAAGAATATAATCTGGAATAAAAGATGTTGAAGATTAATAAGATATGGCTTTTCTGCCTGATCGGGCTGATTGTGACGGCTTGTTCGATCTCCTATAAGTTTAATGGAGCTTCTATTGATTATACGAAGGTCAAGACGATCACGATCAAGGATTTCCCGAACCAGGCTCCGTTAGTCTATCCGCCCCTTTCGCAAAAGTTTACGGAAGCATTGAAGGATATTTATATCCGTCAGACCCGTTTGCAGTTGGTGGGGAGCAACGGCGACTTGGACCTGGAGGGTGAAATTACGGGGCTATGACCTGACTCCTATGGCTGTAAAAGAAGATGCTTATGCCTCGCAGACCAAGTTGACGATTACGGTTCGGGTTCGTTATGCCAACCGGGTAAATCCGGATGAGGATTTTGAGCAGAGCTTTTCGGCATACCGTGAATTCGATGCGACTCAGATGTTGCAACAGGTACAGGACCAGTTATCGGAAGAGATTATTGACGAGCTTGTCGATCAAATTTATAATGCAACGGTTGCCAACTGGTAAAAATGAAAGCTGCTGATCTATATCGACTAATGGAGAGCCCGGCCCTGCTGACTGAGGATACACTTCAGCAGTTAAAGCAGATCGTCGATGAATTCCCATATTTCCAGATTGCCCGGATGCTTTACCTGAAGAACCTGGCGGTCTTGAACGATATACGTTTTGGCGCAGAATTGAAGAAGATGGCAATCTATGTCCCTGACCGTAGGAAGTTGTTCACCCTGATAGAAGGTGAACGGTTCGGTTTGCAGCTCCAGTCAGCGAAAGAGGAAAATCCAACCCGTGAAGATGCTTTTTCACTGATCGATGCTTTCCTGTCCAATCGTGAGGAGGAAGAACCGAAGACGGATGCGTCTCTTCTGTTCCAGCCGTCCGTTTCGTCGGATTACATCTATTGGTCATTGACGAAGGAAAACGGGCAGGTGGAGGAAAAAGAAGAGGAAGAAGAAGTCCGTTTGCAGCATCACGATCTGATCGATTCTTTTATAAAAAATGAAGAACAGCGGACTCCCGGCAGTGGTCTGAACCTGGATATGGAGACAACCGGAGCGCCTGTTCCCGGAAATCTGGCGGAGTTGGAGGAGAACCAGCATAAACCGCTGGATGACTCCTATTTTACGGAAACATTAGCTCATATTTATGTAAAACAGAAGCGATATGAGAAGGCATTGCAAATAATTAAAAACTTAAACTTGAAATATCCAGAAAAAAATGTTTACTTTGCAGACCAAATCAGATTTCTGGAAAAGTTGATTATTAACACTAAAAAATAAAACAAAGATGTACGTATTTATTTCTATCTTAATCCTGATCGCATCTATACTATTGATCTTGATTGTATTGATTCAGAACTCGAAAGGTGGAGGTCTGGCTTCAGGATTCTCTTCTTCCAACCAAATTATGGGGGTACGCAAAACCACAGACTTTCTTGAAAAAGCAACCTGGACTCTTGCCGGCACTGTTGTTGTTTTAAGTATTGTGATTACTGCTTTTATTCCGAGAGCTCAGCACGCGAATCAGTCTGAAATCAAAGAACAGATAAATAATGCCGTAACAATCGATCCGAATACGGTTGCTCCTGACTTTGGCACTGCCCAGCAACCTGCGACAGCTCCCGTTTCTTCTTCTGAAGAAGAAGCTCCGGCTAACTAATAGAAAACGGATTTTCGATATAATGAAGAGGTTTCCTGCAACAAGGATGCCTCTTTTTTTGTTTTGTTTGATAGAATTATCGATAAGTGGATAGAAATAATTTATCATGAACGATACATATTTCTTCGTATCTTTGTCGTTACAGGCAGATAGGCCTGTCTTAAATCGTAAACAAATATGGACATGATTAACTTTGATGGATTGTTGATAGGTATTGCTACCTTTTTGATTATCGGGCTTTTTCATCCGGTTGTGGTGAAAGCGGAATATTATTGGGGCACGAAATGCTGGTGGATCTTTCTTGTTTTGGGAATAGCGGGAACTGTCGCTTCCCTGCTGGTTGAAAGCGTTTTCGTCTCGGCTATCTGCGGCGTCTTTGCCTTTTCCTCTTTCTGGACGATAAAGGAAGTTTTCGAGCAGGAAGAGCGCGTCTTGAAAGGCTGGTTTCCAAAGAATCCCAAACGTACTTATCCGGAGCAAAAGCCTTAATCAGGCTTTTCAAGCAGAAGAACTGGTTACGATATCTTACCGACACCGCCTAAAACCAATCCCCAGGTAACCGGTAGACTAAGCCGTTTCATGCCATCAACTAAGTCAAAACACCCCAGAAACTAAATGATAACATATCGTAAAGTATCTGTTGGTAGTTACTATTTATAGACGATACGTAGTACTACCAATAGACGATATGTGGTACTACGTATCGTCTATTGGTAGTACTACATATGAATAATATGAAGTATGTCTTGAATTAGTTTACTATGACTTTTGAGATAGTTTACGGTATGTTACGGATCAGTTGCTCCATGAGAACAGGCGATAGTGTCGGGGCTTTTTATGTATTTCCGTACATTTCAGGAAAGACTGAACCAACTTCAGATATTATCCGTACCTTTGTCACGTTAAATATTATTCGTATGAAAACAAAGAAAAAAGATTCATTTATGGATTACATCAAAGCGAACCGAAAAGGAAGTAGGGAAGCGGAGATTGAGAATCACGGTCATCCGGTCAGTTTCAACCGGGTACATGTATCGAAAAAGGTTTATAACCGTAAAAGAGATAAGGCAGATGCCCGGAGGCATCTGCCTTATTTGTACATTGTCGTTTGCGACAATTAGTGCTGGTGGTTGTGTACCGGATATTTTTCCTTAAACCACTCAACCAATTTTCCGTCTTTGAAACTTAACAGGTAATACCCTTCCGTATTTTCAGTCATGGAAGCTGTCTTGTAGCTGATGGTTTCGATCGAACCTTCGGAGGTCATGCGGGCACCTGCCGATTCGAAATCTTTTCCCAATATGGAGATCACTTTCTTTTTGGTCATGCCTAATTCGATGTCTTTCATCTTACTATCCATTTGATAGGGTTGCATGAGCGTTCCGCAACTTGTCAGCAGGAATGTGGCCAGTAGTACATACAGCCATTTCATCTTTTTCATATATCCTTGTTTTTGTAGTTAGTAAACACAATGACAAAAGTAGTGATATTCATTGAAGAAAGGAGTGTTTTTACTTCAATATCTTTAGAAAATGAAAGATGAAACCAATCAAGGGGTGGGCAAGTCATATACATATATGGCATCTTCAGTGTCTCCGTCTACGGCATATAGTTTCTTTTCTTTTCTTTTTCGGATATCGCCCCAATAGATGATGGATGGATCCTTCCAAAAGAATGTAAATAAATGCAGACTGCCAAATAAAAAAAGAGGAAAACCTTTCGATTTTCCTCTTCTTGAGAGCGGAAGACGGGGCTCAAACCCGCGACCCTCAGCTTGGAAGGCTAATGCTCTATCAACTGAGCTACTTCCGCAATTAATTTGTGGGCAGTGATGGATTCGAACCACCGAAGGCGAAAGCCAGCTGAGTTACAGTCAGCCCCATTTGGCCACTCTGGTAACTGCCCCCTTGTTCTTAATTGCAGTGCAAAGGTACGATTTATTTTGAAACCTGCAAGCGTTTAGGCAGAAAAATTTACCATTTTAAGAGCTGTTACTGCCGCTTCATCTCCTTTGTTTCCGTACTTGCCACCTGCACGGTCTTCGGACTGTTGCATAGTGTCTGTCGTTAACAAGCCGAAAATGAATGGAATATCGTACATAAGATTTAATTCTGTAATGCCCTGCGTAACGCCTGAACAGACATAATCGAAATGAGGAGTATCTCCTCTTACGACGCAGCCCAAAACGATAACGGCATCCACTTCTTTTGTTTCAGCCATTTTTTTTGCGCCAAAAGTCAGTTCGAAGCTGCCTGGTACTCGTTTTACAAATATGTTTTCGGCTTTGACGCCATGTTTTTCCAATGTGTTGCAGGCGCCTTCCAATAGCTTTTCGGTGATGTGCTTGTTCCATTCCGCTACGACGATTCCGACAGTCACTTCCGATCCGTCAGGAACACTGTTAAAGTCGTACTCCGATAAATTCTGATAAGCTGTTGCCATATTTTTTGTTCTTAAAAGAAGAGGATGCCTTGTTTGACCGAGACATCCTCTTATATGATTATAATAATGTGTATACGTTATTTGTTCAATGCCGAAGCACGGGTGATATATTTGTCGATATCGGAAGCTTCCATTGAATTGAAGTATTTTTCCTTAATCGTCGTGTATGCCTTAACAGCATCACCGTATTGTTTCAGGCTTTCATAAGCGATACCGGCTTTCTTCAGGTAAGTCGGGCTGATCACTTCGTTGCTTGCCTGCTTGGCTGCTTTTTCGAAATAGCTGATACCTTCTTTTACGTTGCCCATATTTACATAGCAGTCACCGATCAGGCCCGTGATAGCCGGCGAGATCATGTCGTCGCTGCCACTGAAAGATTTCAGCAGATCCAATGCTTTTTCATTGTCGCCCATCTTGAAATAGCAGATACCGGCATAAGCCTTTGCCAAGTTACCGGCCGATGTGCTTCCGTATTGGTCGATGATAGCTTCGAATCCTTCATAATCCGCACCGTTTCCGTTCAGTGCCAGGTTGAAAGAGTCTTTTGCAAAATATTGTTCGCCTTTGAACATAGCTGCTGCGGCTTTTTTCTCCTGCGGAATCAAATATCCGTGCTTGATTCCCAAAACAGCTCCAACAACGAGTGCGACAGCTATTATACCGTAAATAATCTTCTTTGAATTGTTTTCAATGAATTGCTCCGATTTGGAGACAATCTCTTCTACTTCTAACTCCTTGTTGGTGTCTTTTTCCTTAGTAGCCATAATGTTTTATAGTTGTTATTATTTTATCATTGTTTTATGCCTGTGGCAATTCAAGTCGCAAAAGTAGTTTTTTTTACTGAGAAAATCTATACTTAGAAGTATATTTTTTAATTTTGTGCAACTAATATAGCGTGGATGATACTTAAAAAGCTTTCTATACTCAATTATAAAAACATTCTTCAGGCAGAAGTTTCTTTCTCTCCCGAAATAAATTGTTTTTTCGGGAATAACGGAATGGGAAAGACCAATCTGTTGGATGCCGTTCATTATCTCTCTTTTTGCAAAAGCCATATCAATACGCCCGATTCCCAGCTGATCAACAATGGTCAGGATATGTGCGTGTTGCAAGGTAACTATGACTATGAGGGGCGTGAAGAGGAGATCTTTTGTGCTATCCGTCGCCGGCAACGGAAACAGTTCAAGCGGAATAAAAAAGAGTACGACAAACTGTCGGAGCATATCGGTCTGTTGCCATTAGTGATGGTTTCGCCAGCCGATTCGGAACTGATACAAGGCGGGAGCGAAGAACGTCGCCGCTTTCTCGATGTGATTATTTCGCAGCAGGACAAGCCTTATCTGCATGCGTTGATACAATATAATAAAGCCTTGCTTCAGCGGAATTCGCTGTTGAAGGACCAGTGTATCGACGCTTCCCTTTATGAAGTGCTGGAAATGCAGCTGGACATGTACGGCCGGATGGTGTACGAGAAGCGGCAGATGTTGGTGAATGATTTTATCCCGATCTTCAACGAATATTACCAGACGATCTGCCGTTCGACCGAACAGGTCGGTTTGCGGTATATCTCCCAGTTGGAGAAGGGGAGCCTGGCGGATATGCTGGCTGCCAATCGGGAACGTGACCGCATACTCGGTTATACCTCGACCGGCATTCACAAGGATGAACTGGAGATGACGTTGAACGGCCACCTGATCCGCCGTGTCGGTTCGCAAGGGCAGAACAAGACGTATCTGATTGCCCTCAAGCTGGCTCAGTATGTGTTTCTTTCCTGCAGGGGGCAAGCGCGTCCGATCCTTCTGTTGGACGATATTTTCGACAAGCTGGATGCCGACCGGGTGGAGCAGATCGTCAAGCTGGTGAGCGGCGACCAGTTCGGGCAGATTTTCATTACTGATACGAACCGGAAATATTTGGACGCCATCCTGCAATCGATCAATCACGGCTACGCTCTGTTCAGGGTCGAACAGGGTGAAGTGCAACCGATGGAGGAAGCGGAATGATGCACCGGAATGCACAGACGTTGGGCGATGCGATCCGGGAGTTTTTCGAGGATAATGCTGAGTTGAGGGGGAAGATACTGGAAATCCGTGTCATGCGGGCCTGGGGCGAGATACTGGGGCCGATGGTCGCTCAGTACACTCGTAATATATATGTAAAAGACAAAGTGCTGTATGTTTCCCTCACTTCTTCCGTCTTGAGAAGTGAATTGGTGTTGTGCCGGGAACGTCTGGTGAAGAGCTTGAACGATTATGCCGGTTCGGAAGTTATACAAGATATAGTTATCAGATGAAAGAGTTGAATCATTATGGATGCAAAAAAGATAGAAGAAGTTCCGTTTGAAGAGGTTTATGAAGTGGAAAAGTATGGCACATACTATTCTGAAAATAAATTCTGGCAAAAAGTACAACGGGTTGCAAAGAAAGTCGGTGCGACGGTGATACGTCCTGTCTTCCAGCTTTATTATCTGCTGCACGATAAAGATGTTTCGTTACAACATAAGGCTTATATCATAGGTGCTTTAGGCTATTTTATTCTGCCGTTCGACCTGATACCGGAAGGTCTTCTTCCGGTGATCGGCTTTACTGACGATGTAGCTGTGATGGGACTTGTCCTGAAAATCGTGAAGGATAGCATCACACCGGAGATAAGAGCCAAGGCGGATGCTAAGGTTATGGAGCTGTTGCAAACGGATAAGATCTGAATCACAATATTTCTTTTTCAGTTATGATCAAGTCCATTTTCCGGTCGAACGGCTCGGCCGGAATCTGATCCTTTAACTGGAAGTCATAGCAGATTCCGATTTTAGGAACATCCAGTGTCGAAAGCAGTCGGTCATAAAATCCTTTTCCCCGTCCGAGGCGGTTATGCTGGCGGTCGAAGGCGACACCCGGAACAATGATCAGGTCTATTTCGCTTTCCGGTACGGCTTCACAATCTTCGCTTGGTTCCAATATCCCGAAAACACCCGTTTTGAGTGATTCTTTTCCTGCATACAAGAGCAATTGAAGATCATTCCCTTTTATAAGAGGGAGCAATAATCTCTTTTTCCGGTACCATTTTTCGATCAGTCCGGCAGTCTGCACTTCGCCGGGGATGGCATGGTATAGTGCAATGCACGAAGCTTGCTGGAAGAGGTCTGTCTCTTCCAGCCGATCCATTATCTTAGCAGAGAGATCCAGCAATGTAGTCTTCGTATATGATCTCTTTAAGGAAGCCATATCCTCTCGAAGTGTTTGTTTGGCTTTGCGCAATTCCATTGGGCGTATTGTTTTTGTTCTCCAGTGTCGGGAATGATTTGCCTTCGTTCAGGACTTTGACGGCGCGTTTCAGCGTGATGTCATCGTTCTGGAATATTGGATAGAAGCCGGCTTCGTCGAAGAAGTTACGGACGATGTAGGCCTGGATCTGTTTCTCGATCAGTTTGCCTGATATGTTGATCAGGTGCGGACGTTTCTTGATCCCTTTTGCTGCGGCATAATTGGTGAAATCGGAAAGCAGTGGTTGTTGTTGCAGGTATTTGTGTAAGTCCTGATAGGTCTTGAAAGAAGCCAACTTGTCGTAATTGCGATCCGAGTATTCGAGTGCATATAGGTTCAACATACCGGAATTGACTACGTTGGAGAAATAGGAAGTCACACCGCTTGTGTCACGCGGGATGAAGATATCCGGCATGATACCGCCGCCGCCGTAAACGGGGCGTCCCATCACGGTTTCGTATTTTTCGCTGTTGTTCAGCTTGATGCTGTCGGCAGAATCAAATTCACCGTGCATGAAACGTTGGTAGATGTCCTGTTCGTATTCGCTGTCTTTACCCAGTTCGTACTTTTTCTGGATACAACGTCCAGACGGCGTGTAATAGCGTGCGATCGTCAGGCGGATTTCCGAACCGTCGCTTAACTGGATCGGCGACTGGACCAAGCCTTTTCCGAAAGTACGGCGGCCGATAATCAGCCCGCGGTCATTGTCTTGGATAGCTCCGGAGAAGATTTCACTGGCGGAAGCCGAGAATTCGTCTGTCAAGACTACAATCGGAGCATCCTGGCAAGTACCTGTGCCGTTCGTATAGACATCGTTGCGCGGGAATGCTTTTCCTTCCGTGTATACGATCAGGCGGCCTTCCGGCATGAATTCGTTTACCATATTGATGGCGGCATCCATATAACCGCCCGTGTTACCGCGAAGGTCGATCACGAATGAGGTACAACCTGCCTGTTTCAGCTTGGCGATTGCCGTGATAAATTCATTATAAGTGGTACGGCCGAATTTGCTTACCTTGATGTAGCCGATTCCTTTGCTTACCTCGTAAGACACGTCGACCGAACTGACGGGGACATCGCCGCGCGTCACGTCGAAATACAACAGTTCCGGTTCGTTTTTACGTTTTATGCCTAACTTGACCGTACTGTTCTTCGCACCACGCAGAGTCTTCATGATGACTTCCTGGTCACTTTTGTTGCCGGCATACAGGGAGTCGTTGATCGTGATGATACGGTCGAAGGGCTTCAAGCCGGCCTTCTCTGAAGGTCCCCCCGGAATGACGTTGATAACCAGAATGGTATCGGTCTGCATATTGAATGAAACCCCGATGCCGCTGAACGATCCTTCCAGGTCTTCATTTGCCCGTTGGGCGTCCTTTGCCGGTATATACACGGAATGCGGGTCCAGTTCGCTGAAGACCTTAGGAATGGCATCTTCCACTAATTGTTTCATATCGACTGTATCGACATACTGTTCGTCGATAATGTCGAGGATGGCATTGATTTTATTTCCACTGGAATAAATATGCCTCTTTCCTTGTGTCAGTCTGAGGTAATGATTCCCTACAAATATCCCGAGAGCAATACTTAATGCTATAATCACAGGCAACCATACAGCCAGCCTTTTGTTCTTGTCCATAAAACGTATCTTTAGTCGTTTATTTCTATATAATCTATAATAACACCAGCGCGACGTAATAGGTTGCAACCATCTTCCACCCTATATTTTTCAGAGTATACCACCCGCTTGATCCCAGACTGGATGATGAGCTTGGCACATTCGATGCAAGGGGCGGAGGTGACGTAGATCGTTGCACCTTTACTGCTGTTGGACGAAGCGGCCACTTTCGTAATGGCATTGGCTTCCGCATGCAGAACGTAAGGTTTGGTAACATTGTTCTCGTCTTCGCAAACATTCTCGAAACCGGATGGCGTACCGTTATATCCGTCAGAGATAATCATTTGGTCTTTTACTATCAGTGCCCCAACCTGGCGTCTCTTGCAATACGAATTTTCAGCCCATACGGCCGCCATTCTGAGATAGCGCTTATCCAATTCGAGTTGCTTTTCCTTCTTATCGCACATCGTCTTCTGATTTTATATACCTTAAATTATATAAATAGTAGGCAAAGGTACATATATTTGGGATAAATGGAATAGGTTCGAAGTTTTTTTGTTCAAGCGTGTATCATAAAAATACCATAGAAGGCAACCTCGAAAACAAATCAGACTTGCATCCGGCTCTGGACGGATGCGGATGGTCCGCCTGGTTCTATTCCGTTTCTTTTCAACAGGGCACCGATTTCCGCATCTTTTCCCCGGAAACGTTTGTACAGGATATCCGGATCTTCGGTTCCGCCTTTCGATAGGATGTTTTTACGGAAAGAACGGGCTGTTTCCCGGTTGAAGATTCCCGTCTCTTTGAAGACCGAGAAAGCATCGGCATCCAGGACCTCTGCCCATTTATAGCCGTAATAGCCGGCTGAATATCCACCGGAGAAGATGTGTCCGAAACTGCTGCTCATCAAGGTTCCGGGAACTTCGGGGACGATCACGGTCTGTTTCCAGGCTTCCTTCTCGAAAGAGATAACATCTTCGCCGAATGGTTCTGTTCGGGTATGCCAGGCCATATCTAAGAAACCGAAGCTCAGTTGACGGCAGCAGGCATATCCTGCGTTGAAATTGGAAGCGTCTATTAATTTCTGTACTAATTCTTGCGGGATTTTTTCCCCGGTTTTGTAGTGGATGGCGATCTGATCCAGAAACTCTTTCTCTGTCAGCCAGTTTTCCATCAGTTGGGAAGGAAGTTCCACAAAGTCACGATAGACATTTGTACCGGAAAGGCTCGCGTATGATCCTTCGGCAAACATACCGTGCAGGGCATGCCCGAATTCGTGCAACAGCGTGTTGACCTCGTCAAAAGTCAATAAAGAAGGCTTCGTCTCGGTCGGACGTGTGAAGTTCATTACGATAATGATTTGGGGCCGGCTGTCTTTGCCGTCTTGATCCCGGTATTGTTCCTTTATGCTGTTCATCCAGGCACCCGACTGTTTCCCGTCGCGCGGATGAAAGTCTGTATATAATATGGAAAGAAACTTCCCGTCGGCATCGTAAACCTCGTATGCCTCTACTTCGGGATGATAAACCGGAATTTCTTTATTCTCTTTAAAAGTGATGCCATATAATTGCGTAGCCAGACCGAACACGCCTTTCTTTACATGATTCAGTTCGAAATAGGGACGCGTCATTTCATCATTCACGTTGAAACGGATGTCTTTCAGTTTTTCGGAATAATAGCTCCAATCCCAAGGCATGACCGTTATGTTTTCTTTTTCCGTTTCCGAAGCAAATCTTTGTACGGTCTCGTATTCATTCCGGGCTACCGGCTTGTAGGCATCCAATAACTCATTCAGCAGTTTATAGACGCGTGCGGGAGTTTTGGCCATCGTATGTTTCAATTTGTAGTCGGCATAGTTGGTATATCCCATCAATCTTGCGATTTCCAGGCGGATATTGACGATTTCCCGTATGATTTCCTTGTTGTCGTATTCATCCCCTTTGTTACCTATGCTCATATATTCCCGATACATCTTTTCCCGTAACCCGCGCAAAGCTGAGTAACGCATGAAAGGCACGTAGCTTGGGGCCGAGAGATTGAACAGCCATCCGGTTTTTCCTTTTTCTTTAGCCCTGAGTGCGGCAGCTTCGCGTATGCTTTCCGGTAGTCCTTCCAGTTCGTCTTCTTTTGTTAGCAACAGTTCGTAGCGGTTCTTGTCTTTCAATGCGTTCTGATCGAATGTGAGGGAAAGAAGGCTTAACTCGGAACTGAGTTTGCGGTATTTTTCTTTCTCTTCGGGTCCGAGTGCGGCGCCACGTGCGCAAAAAGCTTCGAATGTCTTCTCCAGCAGACGTGCGTCTTCCATCGGGAGATGCAGTTCATCTTTCCGGTCGTAGACACTCTTTACGCGTGCGAATAGTTGTTCGTTCAAATAAATATTGTTGGAGCTTTCCGACAGTTTGGGGGATACTCGTTGCGAGATATCCATCATCTCGTCGTCTGCTTCTGCATTCAATACGTTGAAGAAAGCCGAGATGACTTTATCCAGCAGCTTGCCGCTGCGTTCGAGTGCTATGATTGTGTTCTCGAATGTAGGAAGTTCCGTATTGTCGGCAATGGCTCGGACTTCCTCGTCCAATTGCCGGATTCCTTCGTCGAAAGCCGGTTCATACTGTTCTGTTTCGATCTGATCGAACGGAGGAGTTCCGAACGGAGTCCGATAAGTCTCGAAAAAGGGATTTTCTCTATTTTGTTTCATGTTCTTTCGTGTTGATTTATTATATAACAAAGGTACGGAATAATCGGCAAATAAAAATGCATTGATTGCCAGACGATGCCAAACTGCCGGATTTGGAAGTTTTTAACAGCTTGGCATGTGTTTGACAACACATATATCCACTTTGGCATATTTGTAACAGATTATCAATCAAACTGTTTTTAAATCGTAAAAATGAAATTTCTAAATAAATATGAAAGTGAATTTGTTTTTTTATTTTTTAAGTGATACTTTTGGTCAAGATACAAAAGCAATTTATATGTTATCACGTTAAAGCATAAACTTAAAACCAAATATAAAAATATGAGTTATCTTAAATTTGACAAGACTCTTATGACGAACCTGGAAGAAGCGCTGCCAAGAGAAATTCTTCGTACGAATCGTTCGGGAGCCTATCATTGTACAACTATCGTTGATTGCAACACAAGAAAATATCACGGATTACTTGTAATTCCGGTTCCGGAACTGGATGATGAGAATCACGTATTGTTGTCGTCATTGGATGAAACTGTCATACAGCATGGTGCCGAATTTAACTTGGGGCTTCATAAGTATCAGGGGGATAATTACAGTCCGAGAGGTCATAAGTACATTCGTGAGTTCGAATGCGAGAAAGTTCCTACGACGATCTATCGTGTAGGAGGTGTTATTCTGAAAAAAGAGAAGTTGTTTGTGCATCATGAGAATCGAATCTTGATCCGTTATACGTTGTTGGATGCCCATTCGGCAACAACATTGCGCTTGCGTCCGTTTTTAGCGTTTCGCAGTGTCCGTGAATATACACACGAGAATGCCCAGGCCAGTCGCGAATATCAGGTTGTGTCGAATGGTATCAAAACCTGTATGTATCCGGGCTATCCTGAATTGTATATGCAACTGAACAAAAAGAATGAGTTTCATTATCTGCCTGATTGGTATCGGGGTATCGAATATCCGAAAGAGCAGGAGAGAGGCTATGACTTTAACGAAGATCTGTATGTTCCCGGATATTTTGAAGTTGAGATAAAGAAAGGGGAAAGCATCGTCTTTTCCGGTGGGGTTTCTGAAATAGGAACCCGTTCGTTGAAAAAGACTTTTGAAGACGAGGTTGAAGAACGTACACCTCGCGATACTTTCCGACATTGCCTGATCAATGCAGCACATCAATTCTTAAATAAGCAGGAAAATGAATTTTATATTTTAGCCGGTTATCCGTGGTTCAAGTGCAGGGCACGCGATTTGTTTATTTCTTTGCCGGGGCTGACTTTGGCTATCGATGAGGTTTCCAAGTTTGAAATGGTAATGGAAACGGCCCGTAAGGCGATTTATAATTTTATCCGTAATGAACCGAGCCAGATCAAGATTTATGAAATGGAGCATCCCGATATCTTGCTTTGGGCTGTTTGGTGCATTCAGCAATATGCTAAAATGGTTTCACGTGAGGCATGCCGCGAGAAATATGGTGTATTGTTGGAAGATATCATGAGGTTCCTCTGTCAGGATAAACATCCGAATCTGATTCTGCATGATAATGGATTGCTTTATACCTATGGGACGAATAGGGCTGTAACATGGATGAACTCGACGGTTAACGGACATCCCGTTATTCCGCGTACAGGATATATTGTTGAGATCAATACATTGTGGTATAACGCTTTGCGGTTTGCAGGAGAATTGTCGGGTGAGGCCGGAAATAATGCTTTGGCTGAATCATTGGGAGCTTTGGCCGAGAAAAGCGGGAAGTCGTTTGTCAATGTGTTCTTGAATGAATATGGCTATTTGCTCGATTATGTCGATGGTAACATGATGGAGTGGAGTGTGCGTCCGAATATGATATTTGCCGTGGCATTTGATTATTCTCCTTTGAATTCCAGCCAGAAAAAAGGTGTACTCGATATTGTGACGAAAGAGTTGCTTACTCCTAAAGGACTCCGTTCCTTGAGCCCGAAGAGCGGTGGGTATAATCCTAATTATGTCGGTCCTCAGATCCAGCGTGATTATGCTTATCATCAAGGTACCGCATGGCCTTGGCTGGCAGGTTTCTATTTTGAGGCATATCTTCGTATCTATAAGATGAGCGGTATAGGGTTTATCGAACGTTATCTGATTGGGTACGAAGATGAAATGTCGTCTCATTGTATCGGGTCCATTTCAGAATTGTTTGACGGTAATCCTCCGTTCAAGGGGCGTGGAGCTATATCATTCGCAATGAATGTTGCAGAAATATTGAGAATATTATACTTATTAAGCAAATATAACTATTGAAAGGAGGAGCCTGTATGAAAGTGTTAATGTTTGGATGGGAATTTCCTCCCAAAATATATGGTGGTCTTGCGGTTGCCTCTTATGGTATTACTAAAGGTCTGAGTCTGCAGAATGATGTGGAAACGACTTTCTGTTTGCCGAAGCCTACCGGTGAAGAAGAAGGTTTCCTGAATATTATAGGTATGAATCAAGTACCTGTCGTATGGCGGGATGTCAATTATGATTATTTGAAGTCCAGGCTTCCCAATTATATGACGCCGGAGCAATATTATGCTTTCCGTGACCATATCTATGCCGATTTCTCATATCTGAATGTAAATGATTTGGGGTGTATGGAGTTTGCCGGAGGGTATCCTGCTAACCTGCATGACGAGATCAATAATTTCTCGATTATAGCGGGTGTCGTTGCTCGCCAGCAGCAATTTGATATTATTCATGCCCACGATTGGTTGACATATCCGGCCGGCGTGCATGCTAAGATGGTGAGTGGTAAGCCTCTTTGCATTCATGTTCATGCAACCGATTTCGACCGTTCACGCGGAAAGGTCAACCCGACCGTATACGCAACGGAAAAGAACGGTATGGATTATGCGGATTGTATTATGTGTGTATCTGAATTGACACGGCAGACGGTTATCCGGGAGTATCATCAGGATCCGCGGAAATGTTTTGCCATGCATAATGCGGTTTATCCGTTGTCGCAAGAACTTTTGGACATTCCTCGTCCGGAGCATAAAAAGGAAAAGGTCGTGACTTTCCTGGGACGTATCACCATGCAAAAAGGACCGGAATATTTTGTCGAGGCAGCAGCGCTTGTTTTGAAACGTACACGTAATATCCGCTTCATTATGGCAGGTTCGGGTGATATGCTGGACGCTATGATTAATTTGGCCGCCGAGCGTGGAATTGCCGACCGTTTCCATTTTCCCGGGTTTCAACGTGGAAGGCAGGTATATGAAGCTTACAAGAACAGTGACGTCTTTGTGATGCCTTCTGTTTCCGAACCGTTCGGGATTGCCCCGTTGGAAGCCATGCAGTGCGGAACACCTTCCATTATTTCCAAACAGTCCGGTTGTGGGGAAATTCTCGACAAGGTGATTAAGACGGACTATTGGGATATTCATGCAATGGCTGACGCTATTTATTCGATCTGCACGAATCCGTCTTTGTTCGAATATCTTCAGGTGGAAGGAAAGAAAGAGGTCGATGGCATCACATGGGAAAAAGTCGGCTTGCGTATTCGCGCTCTTTATGAGAATGTCTTAAAGAATTACGGTAAATAATAAAACAACATTAGATATGAAAACAATCTGTCTTTATTTTGAAATACATCAAATCATACATCTGAAACGCTATCGTTGTTTCGATATCGGTACGGATCATTACTATTATGATGATTATGAAAATGAACGCAGTATCACGGAGATTGCAGAGCGTTCTTATATTCCGGCATTGACCACTTTGCTTGAAATGGTAAAGAATAACGGAGGAGCTTTTAAAGTCGCTTTTTCTATTTCGGGTGTGGCTTTGGAACAGTTGGAGATCTATTCTCCCGCTGTGATAGACCTGTTGCATCAATTGAATGACACAGGTTGTTGCGAATTTTTGTGCGAACCTTATTCTCATGGGCTTTCTTCTTTGGCTAATGAAGAATGTTTCCGTGAAGAAGTTTCCAGAATGAGTGCGAAGATCAAACAAGTTTTTGGACAAACTCCCAAGGTTTTCCGTAATTCCAGTTTGATTTATTCGAATGAGATTGGATCGGTTGTTGCAAGTATGGGATTTAAGGGGATTTTGACCGAAGGTGCCAAACATGTGTTGGGATGGAAGAGCCCGCATTATGTGTACCATTGTGCCTATAATCCTAATTTGAAGATTTTGCTTCGTGATTTCAAACTGTCGGACGACATTAGTCTGCGTTTCTCTAATTCGGATTGGAGCGAATATCCGTTATTTGCAGATAAATATATCGGTTGGATTGCGGGGTTACCGGAAGAAGAACAGGTTATCAATATTTTTATGGAGCTTTCTGCCTTGGGTATTGCACAACCGTTGTCTTCGAATATCCTGCAGTTCATGAAGGCTTTGCCGGCTTGTGCGAAAGAAAAGGGCATTTCATTCTCGACTCCGTCTGAAATCGTGACAAAGTTCAAGTCTGTAGATCAAGTCGATGTTCCTTATCCGATGTCATGGGCCGATGAGGAAAGAGATACGAGTTGTTGGCTGGGTAATGTGATGCAGCGTGAGGCGTTTAATAAATTGTATAGTGTGGCTGGTCGTGTTCATTTATGTGATGAT